>WLWG01003207.1_pt1 | contig 11394 bp, 24 predicted proteins | sample 6712871 | NCBI WGS metagenome assembly WLWG01 (sample SAMN12718693, study PRJNA515312) | sponge metagenome | isolation source: marine sponge | host: Mycale hentscheli | place: New Zealand: South Island, Marlborough, Capsize Point | collected 2003-05-01 | reverse complement strand
AAAGGCCACTTTGTTCGGGTTCACCACTTTGATACCTATGCAAACCTTAAAATACCTTACGAGTATCTCACCAAAAAAAGTGTAGAAACTTTGAAAGAAATTTCAACTAATCCCTAACTTTTGACCTACCGTGTCACGCCCATGGGCGATAATATAAATATAAGAAGTTAACACAACCCGATCTTGAAAGGATCAAAACATTATGACTTATCAAATTCTCAACCTAGTTTACGATTGGTGCGTGGCACAATTCGACGCGAACAATAACAAGCTAAAAGAAACCGGAGAAAGCAAGGTTTCAATGGAGTACCTAGAGGCACTCGCGGAGCTAGCTACAGCACTACAAAAAGTGATGAAATTCAACTAACATATCGGGATTTACCGATATATGTTTTAGATAAAATATCCGGGCCCGGTCCCGGCGTTGTAAGTCGTTGGCACATAAGGACTTACGTCAATTCGTGGAAAAACATTAGAATTACCTGCCGATACATCGGATTATCCCCATATGGGATTTACCATATATGTGATTATCCCTATATGATGATATGCTAATGTCTTAGCTTATCACATATGATTACCGTATGTGGTCAGCGTGCCAGCGTCTTAGCTTATCAAACCGGAATGGCCCGGAGTGACACGTTAGGTCACACAAAGTATTTTATTTATTTTGCAGAAAATCGGCCAAATATGTTGGATTAGACTTGAACTATCTGCCGATATGTATATAATAGAAGCATAAGAAGTTAATCACCTGATCTTGAAAGGATCGACCATGTTCTCTAAGTTTGACACAACCGCGACCGTTTGCGAATCTCCTGCACATCAGCCGACTGCGGCTGACTTGGCTGAATACCAGAAATGGCAGGAGCAGCAGGAGCGTGACGCATCGCTTCGGCGGCTCATGGATCACATGGATGGTTTGCAGCAGGATCAAGGCCATTGCCTTGACTTCGGATTGCATGGCTAATCCCCGTCTGTCTTACCCCTTGTATGTTGCTGTGCGTATACATCAACATATGGGGATTTCCCGATATGTTTGCTTAATGAAAAAAATCCGGCCGGGCCCAGATTTGTCGTAAGTCCTTGGTATCAAAGGGTTTACGGCAAAAAAAAGTGCAAAATAAATTCTTCGAAAAAACCCAGATTTTAGTTTTAGGTGGACACATGGTAAATGTGAATTGTCTTCCCCATCGGCATAAAAACACGGTTTTTACCGAGTCAAAAAAACCTTTCCCTAGTTGCCTGTTTTTGAGCTAACCCATTGGTGCGTATAGACTTATGGAAAGTTCTTGACCCTCTCTGTATAATTAAGTAGAAAGAGAGAAAAGAACTCTTAAAACTTCCTGATCTTAGAAAGGATCAACACTATGACCAAGTTTATCACCCTTACCAAACCTGTTACCGTTCCTGCTGCTGACCTATTCAGCAAGCCAACCATCCTACCAGTTGGCAAGCGGTTCAAAATTAACGACCGCGATGGTATCAACCTTAAAGATGGTATCATCTTTAAACGATGGGTTAACATCGGTGATCACTGGGTTACCGTCATAATCCCAACCGATTCGGTTACCAAAAAAACTTTGGATAATTTTAAAGTTAACTAGGGAAATTGACCAAAGGTGTCACTACCTTAGACGATAATACTAATATAAGAAGTTAACAGTTAACTTCACAAACAACTCGATCTTGAAAGGATCAACACAATGCAAACTAAAGACATGTACTTAGAGATGTTCGAAATCTTCGATTGCGATAGCAACGATCATCGTCCACTGGCACAGTTGCCAAACATGCGTGACGCTATGAACTTTGTTCGTGGCACTAGCATGGATTTACAAATTGAGTCTCGATTCGTAGACTTAGACACGTTCTACCGTTGCGTAGACTTACAAAAGAAAGGTAGCTAATATGACTACTAAAAAACTATTTATTGGAATGGAAGGAATCATCGACGGTTGGCGATGGGTTCAGGTCGAAGAACTAATCGACAACGGTTCAACCGCTTGGGCAGTTGACCAAGATGGTAAAAGCCACGAAATTTGTCTTGGCGATTTCGATCACATTTATTAGAAAGGTAGGTAACAATATGGATGACATCATCCAAGAAATCCTAATGGAAATCGACGAACTAGGTTTCGAAGGTTTCGAAGATTGGTTCGGTCAATCTGAATTTAAAACAAGTGATCACGTTTTGCTTGTTGTCGCTGTTCATTTTTGGGAAGCTAACACGTTTAGGTTTGCCGATATGTTCAAATTCGAAGATGTCGTTGATGCGGTTGATCACTTACTTTGTTCGAAAGGGTATTAGAATGGATATTTTAGTTTATTGCACACTGTATGCAAGTGCGGTTCTTATACTGGTAGACATGTGGCGTTGCGTGCGGTAGTTGCAACGCTATTGCATATAGGAAATCTTATATATGGGAAAAATCCGATATGGGCCCGGCCCCAGAATTTCCGTAAGTCCTTATATGACAACGACTTACGGCAAAAAAAAGTGCAAAATAAATATATTTCTTTTTTACATAATTAAATCGGCATATTGACCTAACGTGTCACATACATAGACGATAATATAGATATAACAAGTTAAGTAAGAAAGAGGACAGGATGACTGAAACAGATTTTAATATTTACCTATCGTTGGGCATTATTTTAGTGGTTATTGTTGGTGTGATATCTCACTATTTCAGCGAATAGACTTGACAAACATCTTAGCGTGTGGTATAATTACATATATGAAAAAGAAAAATAACAACATGAAAAAAGCCTTTGTCTTCGATTTCGATGATACTCTAGCAACTACTGATTGCCTTGTTATCGTTCGCAATCAAATCACTGGTTTGATTGAAAGAAGGCTAACGCCTGCCGAGTTCAATACTTTCAACATTCCACCCTTCTGCAAATTTGATTTCTCTGAGTTCCGATCTGAGAAGTTTATCCACAATGCAAATCCTACCAAGCTAATGGAATTAGCTCTAGAGGTTTACAACGAAGGGCATAGCGTTTACGTTCTTACTGCAAGAGCAGACAACGTAGCCGATGCAATTATGACTTGGTTGCTTGGCTTTGGTGTTCAAGCCGTTAAGGTTTACGGTGTTGGCTCAGATGATAAAAAAGTAAACATCGCAGAAGAAAAGCAAAAAGTCCTATCAACCTTGAATCAGCTTTTCGATGTTGTCCACTTTTACGATGACGATCAACACAATGTCGATCTTGCCGATCAAGTCGGCGTTAAAACATACTTAGTTTAGAAAGAGGATTGAAATTATGGCGAGAGACACTTACGAGGGTTGGACTAACCGAGAAACTTGGCTTGTTGACTTATGGTATGGTAGTGACTGGACTTGTGGCGAAGATGTTCACGTTACTAGATACCAATTGGAAGATATGGTCGAGGCATTGGGTGTAGGCATTTTGCAAGATATGATCGATCTTAATTGTGTCAACTGGGCTGAGTTGTGGAGACATGCCGAAGAAGAATAACAGATGCAACCCGTTTGCATGTACAAGCCGAATTAGATTGACAAGCACAAAGATTGATATATGGGAATAATCCGATATATCGGCCCGGCCCCGGATTGCCGTAAGTCCTTACGTACCAAGCACTTACGTCAAAAAAAAGTCCAAAATAAATAATCAAATAATCTGCAAGAAATTTCGTTCCCCAGACACTTGGTAAATGTGAAAAGGCTTCCCCAGCAGGCATTTGACACGGTAAAAACCGAGGTAAAAAAAACCGATTGCAAATTCTCAAAATCGACGTAACTGCTTCCGCTGTAAGGGTTTACGGAAACGATTTGACTCGCTTGGTATAATTAGGTGTAAGAAGGAAAAAAGGAAATTAAAAAATTCAGAAAAATCTGAAAAAGAATCGAGAAAGTGACCTAACGTGTCACATCATTAGACGATAATACTTATATGAGAAAGAAAGAAAAGATTATGAACAGCAAGACAAAAACAGACCAAAATTGGGAGTCATTGGCAGCGTTGCTAGCATGGCTAAATAATTCAGACAAATCTGAAAAAGAATCGGAAAAATGACCTAACGTGTCACTACACTATGCTATAATATAGTATATCAAAAAACAACAGAAAGAAAAATTATGAACAGTATGACAAAACAAATCCTAGACAACAATTTACCAATCTCAGACGTTTGCCGAACCGTTACCGTAACGGGTGCAGACCTAGATAATCCAGTTTACAAGTGGTACAACAAAAACACCAAGAAATGGTATTTCGGCGACAAGTGGAGCCAAAAGTGCAATTTCTCACCAAACTCCGCGATCAATTGTGGTGGAAAGCACTATATCGCTAAAATCTTCAGAAATCACAAGATAACGACCTAACGTGTCACTACCTTATGCTATAATACAGTATAAGAAAAAACAAACTTACTATTTATTCCGATCTTGAAAGGATCACAAAATTATGAAAAACTTCAAAAAAATGATTGACTCTCTACCATCCGCAACCAAAATCCGCGTAACCGGAATTGGTTACAAGTGCGGTTTCGACGTAACCTGCGAAGTGCGGGACGTTGCCATCTACACAGATGGAAGGGTTTCAATCCTCAACCCTGTTGGCAAAACCTGCGTGGCTTTGCATACTTACATGCCAGAGATTCGATCTTGCGAGATCGTTCACGAACGCATCGAACCAGAGGTTTGGATCAGTCCAAATGAGCCGGTCGATGATTTCGGTTATCCGATCAAGTGCCGCGATTGATTCGCAAAATTTACTATTTATTCTCGATCTTCGAAAGGATCAAAAAATTATGAACACTACTTTTCCACACAAAATGCAAACTAAAACCGATGCGATGCGATTGTTTCGCACGTTTGCCGACCTGCAACAATGGTCGCAAGATAATCCAACCGTTAAGATTATCAAAGGTAAACACGATGCCCGAACGGGTGTCACTACTTGGAATGTCCCACAGTGGGACGATGCACGCAAAGCGTATTGCGATGCAAAACTTGCACACGTTCAACGATACGGTTCAAACTAGAAAGAGGTTTATTGTGGTACATTATTTCGAGGATGATTCCTACATTATGGATTTAGTAGAAGAGCAGCAGGAAAGAGAATTCCAAGAATTCGATTGCCGATGCGAGGATTGCGGCGAAGGAATGGACGAGGACGATTTGGTTTGTCCGTCTTGCGGAGAGCGTGCAGGATTTGAACGCGAACTAAACGAACCAGTAAATAAGTTTAATTTTTAGGAGCTACGTTATCGAAAAGAAAAGTAAAAAAGAAGCACAGAAAACAATGGTTGATTCGTTTTCCAGCGTTACGGGTATTCATGCTAGTTTTTGCGGTTCATGCAAAATCTGGCAAGTACACTGTCCAGAATGTTCCTCCAATTGGTGTGGCGGTAGTTGCGGTTGCGGTTACGATATGCTATTGGATCAAAAACAAACGCAGCTTGATGAGCTATTGCTAAAATTAGATCAACTGTAGTTGCAAGCCGATTGCATTTAGTTGTATCAGCCAAATGAGATTGATGTGCATGTAGAAAAAACATATACGTTAATTCCCATATGGGAATAATCCGATATGGGCCCGGCCCCGATTTGTCGTAAGTCCTTACGTACCAACGACTTACGTCAAAAAAAAGTCCAAAATAAATTCCGGCATAAATATAAGATTTCTTTTTTAGGTGGACACCCGAGAAACGGGAAAAGGCTTCCCCAGCAACCATATTACACGGTAAAAACCGAGGTGAAAAAAACCTTTCCCCAGCGACCCAAAATCGAGCTAAGTCCTTGCCACGTATAGAGTTATGGCTTCCATTTGACCTCTTCGGTATAATAAGGTGTAAGAAGAAAAAAACTCTTCTTGATGCCAACCGAGGTTGGCAAAATGTTCTTTGAAAATTTGGTTCTTTTTCTGATTTTGCTCAAGATTACTCTTGACAAATGACGATAATTATGTTATAATGTTATTATAAAATGATGCGGAGTTAAACTCCCATCTTTGATCTTTGACAATTTGACCTATCGACGGGACGCGGTAAGCCATGCCGCGAAGTAACGAAGTGATGGCCTTAGAAAATATCCCATTTTTAATTCAGAAGGATACGTGAGTCTGGAGGCGACTTAACGACGATCAATCTCAATCGGTGCGGCGTATCTGGATACAGTTCTGAAATGATTAATCAAAGTAAGATAGAGATTGTGAACTCTAAATAACACCACAGGGCAGAAGTGGAACTGCCATAACAAAAGCCACGGAACATATCATGAGTTTTGATGCTACCGTAGCACCAGAATTCGACACCATCTATGCGGTTAAATGCCGCATGTGTGGAAGTGTCAACCTTGTTTCCTTAGTTGAAAGTGATTTCAACAAGTGGAAGCAAGGGCAAGTTATCCAAAAGGCTTTGCCATATTTGGACGTAAATCAGCGTGAGTTGTTAATGACTCAGATTTGCGGAACTTGCTTTGACGCACTCCCTTTTGGGGAGTAGTCGAATTCGCTACCGTTTGGAGATGATCCTGTGAAGTATAGCCAGCTTTGACGTTAACCACTCAATGGCAAGTCGATTGGAGACAATCGCATTTTAATTTCTTGTTTTTTTTAGGAGACTTTGCACAATGGTGTAAGTGAGCGGGTTTCGCTTTTGCGATATAATGAATCTCTAAATCCTGACTAAGAGTACTGATTAACTTGGCGAAGTATAAACGCCACAAAATACATTATGCCCCTATAGTTTAATGGTAAAACACTATTAACTGACTAAGTGAGTTTGATCGCTCACGATTCTACAACCAAAGCGATGGACGCATTAGCTGGGTTGCATCGGCTTGATCACCGATGACACGAATCAGGTTGGAGACTTAATAGAGATCGTGGTTCGAATCCGCTATGGGGTAACACATTCTGAAAACGGGGCGTTAGAGTCACTCAGTGGCAAATCCAATCACGCCCACAAGCCGGAAACGGTGGAGAGAAGTAGGGTTGGTAAAATATGTGGGGAGCCGTTATGATTCCTATGGTAATGTGAACGGCAGGCACAGGTGGCCTGCTTATATCAATAAGGTAACGGAATCGGTTGGATTAAGCCTCCAATCGGTAGTGACGGACAACGCTTGAGATTTTGGTTCTGCATGTGGTAGCTCGCATGGTTCCAAGTTCAAAAGTTAAATCGTGGGTTCGACTCCCACTCTCTGCACTTATACACTTGCAACACGTTTGCAAAAGGGCTTGACCCGAAAGCCCCGCCTAAGTCGCGGGCATAGCTGGCGAGCTATTCAATATACGCACAATACACGTAAGTGCAACTCGGTTGCAACTAGATATATCGGGATTTTCCGATATGGCGGGCCGGGCCCAGATTTTTCGTAAGTCCTTGGCATGTAAGGGTTTACGTCAAAATAAAGTAAGAAATAGTTTTTCGGTTTATTTTTATTTTTCTTGGGGAAATTGACCTAACGTGTCACATGGTTGGGCGATAATATAAGTATGAGAGACAACAAACAAGAAAGGGTTTCTATGATTAAGTTTGGGATTGATGAATGGTTGGTAATTATTATTTTATATTTCTTTATTATTTGGGGTTTATTCGCTTGACAAACGGCTAACCGTATGGTAAAATCTAATATATCAAGACAGAAGTTTTTAAGAAAGAGTTTAAGATGATTGACTGGTCACAAAGCAAAGACCCAAGAAGTACAAAGCAACTAATCGAAGATGGTATGCGAATCATGCAGGAAACGATTGTTATTCCTAACGCATGGTTGCCACAAGATTGGCATGATAACAAGCGTGGTGGTCGAACACTTGCACGACTCAACAAAATGTGTGACAAGCAAGAAGGTTTAACAGAACACAAAAAGTTGAAGGCTACCAAGGCCAGAAACATCGAAGCGTATCGGCAACAGTTCGAGCAGGATGGAAAGTTCGAGTATAACCAAGAACGTGACGAAATGAAGTTATATAACAACGAACAGGCTTGGTGTCGTTATTGTCCCTCAATTGATTTGGATAACTAGAATGTTCAAACAGATAATTTTAAAAAGATTGTCAACAGATTCGACCTTGGTGATTGATGCTCCAAGGCTAATTGATTCTAGAGAAACTTTGCAAGGTGTGCCGTCTGATATTTGGCACTGGTTGCAATCGGAGTTCGGAGAGTACGCAGGCGGTTTTGTTTTTTTTGGTTACAATTAGAGGAAGTTAATATTATGGTTCAATTTATTTTCAAGCGTTCGGCTACAGGTTCAACAATTACGTTGAACGCTACTGAGACAGTCAACCAAATGGAAAGTGCGATATCTCGCATGATTGTAGCAAAAGCGAAGCTATCCCAAATGGGACAAGTAGACTCGGAAAGTATAGAGGCCGTTGCTGAGTGCAAGGGAATTTTTCAAGAGAAAATATCTCAAGAGGTAGTTGAGATTCTTGGAAGCCTTGGCAGTGGTTGGAAATTTGAAAATATGACCTTCCCAGAGTACAAGGAGTAAGATCAGGAGAACTATGACAAAAGAACAATACTACTACCAGAAATGGAAGCGGTTCAAGTTTGGCGAAATCTCTGAAGCTGAGTGGCGGGAGTTTTGCAACTGCTATTTGTACACCTGCAAAGTTTGGCAGCAAACCTGCAAGAATCTCAAAAAGAGAGATCAGGTTTAGAAATATACCGATTATTCCATATGCAATTGGGTTGCATGTAAGCAACGCTGATGCAATCGGGTTGCATGTGGATATATCGGGTTTTTCCGATATGGGCCCGGCCCCCAAATTGCCGTAAGTCCTTGACAGATAAGAACTTAGAACAAAATAAAAAAACATTAAAGTTACCCCCTTGATTTTGCCGATATGTATAGTATAATGGAAGTACGTGAGACAGGATGCGAAGGCCGTTCGATTCGACCGAAGTCCCTTGGTAGGGAGGTGGTGGCATATGACACCCCTCTCGATGGCAGCATCTTTGTCTCACCCCTTCTAGGGTGATGGCAGTCTGATTAGCAGTAAAGCACCCGAGTTTTTGGAAAGAATTCCGGTTGACTTTGGGAATTCGTATGGTATAATTGAATTATGAGACGGTGACAGGGTGACCCTAAGCGTATCAACTGGGATCAGCAGGGGTGCTGGACAGGTTGGCGTGACCACCCATCTTAACTTAGGGGTATCCTGTAGCTGTCTCAGCTATTCTAGAGTCATGGGAGTCTATTAAGGGTAATAGCACCCGAGTTTTATTAATCATGTAAGGAGAAGCAGAATGAAAATTGTACAAGACCCGAGAACATTGAAGCCAAATCAAAAGGTTTCGTTTGATTACAATTCTAAAAGACGAGTCGGCACGGTTGAACGTGTTATGAATGGTGCAGTTACCATTAAGCACGAAGACCCAAAGGACTATAAGGATAAAGTGTATTCTACCTATATGTTTCATAGAATTAACGGAAGAATCGAGCAATCGTAGGGTTGACAATAAAATAACGGATGGTATAATACAGTAGTTCTGAGTTCGAGTTCTTTAAAGGGGTTAACGTGAAAGTTACCAAAACAGTAGAAGCTAGGTTTGACAGTGTTTATTGCGGTTACGGTGCTCTTGAGATTACTGATTCAGACGGATCAGAGATCAAGATCAAGATGACTAATCAAGATTGGAAAACTCTTAGCGAAGCCGTTGCGAGGAAAGTTGGTTCAATTGAAAGGGATGATCGAATCGCGTTTGAGAAGGCTGTTGAAGAAGAAGTTGAAAAACGACAAAAGTTTGAAGAGAGTGAAATTGGAGATTTGCTTTAAACTATGTTGATTATCGTTCTACTCATCCTATTTGCCTCGCCTGCCTTTTGGCGGGGCTTTTGGGATGGAATCATTAACTGAGGCCCGGCCCAGATTTTTCGTAACCCCTTATCTACCAACCACTTACGTCAAAATAAAGTAGCAAAAAGATTATTTGGCTTTTCTGAGATTTTCCCTAAAGATTCCGCTTGCAATTGACGATATATAATATATAATGAGTTAGTTCCTAGTTTAACTTAAAGGTAAAGAATGAGTATTCCAAGAATTCCAGAGGGTCGCGGTTGGGTTGATCGTTTACTGCAATTGGTAGACGAAAAGAAATCCGTTGACGTTTACAAGAATCTTCACAAGGGTTGCTGGTCAGTTCGTCAGGCTGGCAAGGTGGTTGCCCATCTAGATTATATCTGTTTGAAGAATTGTAATTTCCACGTTGGTGATTCTGGCAGGGATAGGGTTCGCAGGGAAGGCGTGAAGAATGTTCACGCTTATATTAGAGGGTTCGTTCCTTCCACTGATGAGGTTACTTTTAGAACTGAGGACGATCTAGAGAAAAAGGGTTGGACATGGCAAGAAATAACTTACTGCCCTTACCAGTACGATTCGTTTGTATCTGTCGAAACTGGCAAACCTATTGATGTTTCACCGTTGGTCGATCTTGATAGCTGCGAACTGTTCGGCAATGTTATGGCAATGGTATTAACAAACCAACCAATGGAGTCAATCAGACTATGAGAAATACACCAAAAGCAATCTCGGCAGCTTGTGCGTTGGTCGATGCTGCTAAAAACGATTTAGAGCGTTATGGTGACGAACAAAAACACGCCATACAAAATATGGTAGAAACTTGTTTGATAAACCTCAAGCCTGCCATCGGTGATTTGTGGTGCTTGATGTGTGCGATGGATGAAAGTGAAAACGATTATAGTTTACAGTTGGAAAACTTAAACTACCACTATAGAATAGGTCAAGAAGTGCTTGACGAGTTAACCATGTTAATAGATAGGTAAGCGAACGTATGAAGATTTTTCAACAAGGTGTTTCCAATAGCAAGGAATTTATCGAAAAAAATCCAACCATCACAATTAATGAGGCAATAGCAATTCTGGAGCGTCACAACTTCACTAGCTACAGAACTGTTTTGCTAGATGATTGGACGACTGGACAACTTAACGTGCGTGTATTGATTTACGAATGTACAAAAGATAACATCGAGATAATTTGCAGACAATGTAGAATCTCGCAGAGGGTTTCCACTAGAGAAGTTTTTGATTGGATGGGTTACTAATGAGAAAAATGACAGAAGCGGATTTGCTGAACAGGGTTATGCAATGGATTCGAACTTCGGAATTTCAATTGCAATACGATTTGGCGATTAACTTTGTTGCGATGGGGCATGGATGGGTCGAGTTTGACCTACAACTATGGGATGGGAAAACCGCCTACCTTGAGACGTGGGTTGATCGCGACGGAATGGCAATCACTATCCAAGATCGTTGCATCGAGGATGATACCGTCCAAGACAGATATTGTATTGTTCCGCAAATTCTATCTGAAAGGTAGAGCATGTGAGGCAGGTGGTTGAGGTAGACTCCGATCATGGTCGGACAGTACGCCGATATAATGCAATCCACC
>WLWG01003205.1_pt1 | contig 11397 bp, 12 predicted proteins | sample 6712871 | NCBI WGS metagenome assembly WLWG01 (sample SAMN12718693, study PRJNA515312) | sponge metagenome | isolation source: marine sponge | host: Mycale hentscheli | place: New Zealand: South Island, Marlborough, Capsize Point | collected 2003-05-01 | reverse complement strand
AGATCATTACCCTGATGACTCCCAAAAACACCAAACTAGGCAGTGCCAGAGCGGATGCCACCACTCATCTAGGTCTTATTCTGACTCAGTGTTATCTCTCATATGAGCCCATTTCTGATCAGGATAATATCCTAGACTATAGTATGGGTATTCAGGAAAACAAAAACCAGTGCAATGAAGATGCCTTCCCGATCCACTTGGTCAGACTGTTAGAATATCTTAGGTCCGAAAAAGCTAAAGAGATTCAGGCTTATTTCCTAGAGACCCTCAAGGCTTTTAACGCCTCAAAAGAGGCAATCGCGGCTGCGACTAGAGCCGCAACGGAGGTCGCCCTCATTGTCGTCAAAATGGAGGAGGAGATCCAGAAATGCCAAATCCAGCAAACATCTGGCTTGGATCTGGATGAACTAGAAGGAGAAGGAGAAGGAGAAGGAGAAGGAGAGGGAAGTGAGTTAGATGGAGAGGTCTCCCAGATCACTAGCCAGGAACCAACGCCATCACCTTCCCCCTGGATTCCACCATCACCATCTGCTTCCCCTAGTCCGGAACCAACACCTGCCCCGGCACCCACATCGGCTCCTATCACTACTACCGAGCAAGTCGAGAGCCAAACACCCAGTGACATCTACACGGTCTTATCTCAGGCGGATGCAGAGGCAACCAATGCCGTTGAAAATGCCGCCTCATTTACGGATCCTGAAAACGGTGGTGGGATAATGGTGACGACACCCTATGACGAATCCGATGAAGAATCCGATGACGAACCGTCGGCTTCTACACCGTCGTGGACAGAGACCATTAGAGCAGTCCAAGAGAGGTATGCCAAATTGCCGGTTGATCAACAAACCGAGATGCACCAGGGCCTTCTCCAACTAGTCCAGAAATATGAATAAGACAAGTGGGTACTTATAGAAAAAGCTGCTACTGTAGCGAAAGTAATTTAGAAACCCTAATATCCTTTTTTTTAGTTTTGGGGGTCAAGATCCTAAAACTAAAAAAATAGGCATCGTTCACCTAATATCTAGGTTGACAACTACCAAAACCAATATCTATCTCTATGTTTGGTTCCCATTGGCAAGTTTTACTAAGTCTCTGACAGGTATTATACCGACGACAACATTCAGGAGTTGTACATCCGGCTTGGGATGGACAACTATGACTAATATCTGTATTTTCTGTAATTTTAGCTAGGTCTTGAAATTGGTTATTGGCTATTGAGCAGACACTATTTAGACAACATTGACCCGAACCTGTTATTTTACCCTTGATACCCGGTATAAAAACACAGTCTTTTTTTTTATTATTCTTACATTGACCTCTATTTGTGTTACGACATCTCTCACTGGTATCACCTCTGTCACAAAAGTTTAATATTTGTGTAACTATCTCTTTATTAGACATTTATATTACTGGGCTTAGGTTTTTTCTCCCCCCCCGGAATTTAAATTTCCCGAAATCCCTTCCGTCTCCGCAACTGACTTGCCTCTCCGTTCCCGGCCAAGAGAGGCGTCTCGTCACTTTCCATATCTAGGAAATATTCCGCGTTCTTCTCCACGAGTGTCCAATTGGATAACTTAACCGCCCTATTGGCACAGGCCTGAGCCCGTCCCGCAGCGGAGCCAGCCATGGTTAAGACCTCATCAAGATATTCATCTAGGTCATTAAGGAAATCCTGATGGTCCTCTGGGTTAAAATAGTCTATCGTCAGGCTATGAACCGGTTCCCGGATGACACAGGTCGTTAGGGTGGTATTGGCTTCTTGCCAGCTTTTGATCTCGGGCTCTTTCGGGTTCATGTAGCGACGCATCAGTTTGGTGTCAATGTAGATGCGGTGGTTCTGGGTCTCTAGTCCCTGGGCCTTGGCCAGGTGACGATACTGTGTGACATACTGTGCGACCTGGGAGTGGGAGGTAAACGGATGGGCTTTACTAGACATTGTCATGGTGGTCATCTTTTTGGTTTTGGGTTTGGGGTTTCCGGAAACGAGGACTCCGTCCCATCAATTTTTTAGTTAGCCTGGATATATTTTCTTAGTAATTAAACATAATATGAAACTAGTTCATAGATCCAATCTAATTGGTTTGTTTAAAATCTTAAAGGATGGATTAAAATCAGTTAAGGTCCTGTCCATCCGAGGGAGTGGAAATCCCTATTATATCTATTTCTCTCCGGTTAGAGATAGATACATCCAACCCATTAAAACACCCTCCATCGTTTTAGATCATAAGCTATTACAAGATAATCCAAGGTATTTTATAAATACCGGTAACCATTTTGGACCCGGACAGGCTAAGACACTAAAGTCAGACCATCTAGACGATCTAGAAACAGTCTGTCAATGTCACTATACCTATTACTCAGAGGAGTTAAAAGGGTTTTTTAGTAGTTTATCACCAGAAGATAGAAAAGAATATCAGGCGGAAGATCAAGATAAACTTGACAACTTCCCATGTTATATCCGAGATCGTCAACAGATTATTGACCTGATCCGGAAACAACAGGAGACCATCGTCAACCAACAACCCGAGAGTAATTCACTAGAAATTGTCTCGGAACTATGTGACGGTGGGGCCGAAATTGGGGTTTTAACAGAGACGATAGACATTTACCGATATCTGGTTGAGTTGAACCTTCCAGCTAAACAATTTATCAAACCAAAAGACCGCCTTGAGATTGAAACGGCTTTTGACGGAGAACCTCTGGACAGTATTTACCAACACCTAGATCGTCTAAATAAACTAAACAGATTCCAGATTAATTATTATGACCCGACTCCGAAACCAACCCGTACTGGACAGAAAATGTCCATTATGGCCTTGGCGAGGGCCAAAGCCTTAGCCAAGAAGGCTAAAAAAGAGGTCCAAACACCGAAATAATAACTAGAATAACTACGGTTTCCATCCATAAAAAATAAACCCGATATTAACCCAAGACATACCACCAATTAACCCTAGACTCCCAATGACCGACCCGATGACCAAACCCAACTATCTCGCCCGCATCCATTATTTAGGAGAGATAAGAGTTCATCTTAGTTAGTGTAAGACACAATTTGGGAGATGTATTCGGTGTGCCACCATTCAATTCTTCTTTTTTTTAAGATTGATATTCTTTGTTTATTATAGTTATGATCTTTATCGTAATCACGACACATTGGACACCTCAGTTTTTCTTCTAAATCTTGATGCAAATAGATCTGAAATAAACAGTTATCGTGAATATAATGTCCACACCTCAGACAATCTGTAAAATCATCTGGGAGGTGGACTGATTTTTTACCCTGCTTAGAATCATGTGGAGTTATAAAATCTTCATGACATACACAGCATTTTTCTTCATGTAAATCACGACACAACTTAGAAATTGCTTGGTGAACTTTGTGGAGATAACAATTAGAATGTAATCTTTGTTCACCAAATAGTTGTTTTAGAATTTTAGCCGGTGTCTCGTGATCAAAAACATATCTACTTTCTTTGGGCTTTTTTACCTGAATTGAAAAGGCAGCTTTGACATATAGACCAATTAAAAGGTTTAAAAACCATCGTCCCCTGTCCTCCTCAACAAGCCATTGGTAGGGCCGCGAATTTTTAAGTAGTTCTGTAATCAGGTGGGCGATCTCGTTCTTATATTCTGTGGCTTTAGCAATCTCTGCTTTATCCCTTTCAGAAAACCTTTTCTTACCTGCCTTACCCATTAGAAGCAAGATGGCTTGCTTATTTTTCCCGTAATTTGTCACTTTTTGCTTAATTTTAACTCGGGTTTTAGTCATCCCTTGATCCGGTTATTTAAATTAGCATTATGTTAGATAAATGAAGCAGTCTCATTTTTTTTTGTCTAATGACCCTTTTAACATCAGGTCTCTCTAATACTTCAGGCCATTTTTCTCCTGATGAGCCTTTACCACTTTTTGCTGTGGCACGCAATTAAGGTTCTAACTAGAATAACGAGAATAGTCAAGGTTTCCACCCATAAAAAATTGACCCCGATATTAACCCTAGACATACCGTCAATTAACCCTACACTCCCAATGACTGACCCGACGACCGAACCCAAATATCTCGCCTGCATCCATTATTTAGGTTTTGAGGCCAACCCAGACCGGACCCCGACCCATTTCCAACCTGGAGACCAGGTCAAGGTCCTAGACTACTATATGATTAACGTCACTCCCGATTCGGCTCTGCCTAGACGCCAGGTTTCCAAGTGGTGGAATGCCACAGTGGTCAGGGTCAACCCGGGACAAATCACCTCTTCTGAATTATCCGACTGTATCTTGACCTGTGCTGACAAGGTCCTAGTTCATTTTGAGGAATGCGACAGCGAATTGGATCGCGATTGTGACCGCGAATTGGATCGCGATTGTGATCGCGAATTGGACCGCGATTGTGACCGCGAATTGGACCGCGATTGTGACCGCGAATCGCACCGCTGGCTTAACCTAGGAAATACAAAAGACCGCAACAGTATTATTGTCCGTAACATACCTGATTATTGGCTGAAGACCAATCCAGAGCTAAGCAAATACTACCAGACCCAGACGTTTGACACACCCGAGGACGGGCTCAGTAATCTCCACCGAGCCTACCGGGTGGAAACATTGATCCGTCTCTAACCTAGCCGTGAAAGTAAAAAGGTATAACTAGTGGGACAAGAATTTCCAGAGAGGAAAGGAGATGGCCAATCCGAGAATTAGTAATTTCTGGATCCTTTCTTTATTTTGGGTGGGATGGACACGGCCCCGAGACCAGGAATAGACTAGTCGACAAAGGGTCATCAAGAACAAGAAACAACAAGTCACTAGAATAAAAAGATAAAAGTTCATCTTAGCTAGGGTTAAGATAAAGTTTAGAAGTATCACTACTTTAGACCTAGAGAACTAAAGAACCCGAAAGACCGGGAAAAATTGACCCTGGACTAAGCCCCTCACTCTCTCCGTAATAATCATCATGGAACTCCTCTACAAGAACCAATCGCCTCAGGCCTCTCAGGAAAAGGCCCTTCCACCCCGTCACCAGCCTCCCAGTATTTTCACGGACCGTTCTTGCTATGCGTCTAGCCCCACCACCAGACAGGACCCAGGCTCTCCCCGGACCATAGAGAACGATGAATTGTCCATTATTAACATTATCAGCAGTCTTCTAGCCTCCTCTCAATGGTCCGAGGCCGGGGAGAGTCAGACCCTCCCCTTTGACCAGTGGGAATTCCCCCAAGCCAAAACGGCCCTCTTTTTCCAAGACCTCCTCACCGGCCCGAAAAGTGCCGACCTAGTGAAGGTCATTCACCAACTGTTACAGGGTGAGGATCCGGTTCTGAAAGTGGTCGCCTCTGACAACGTCGAGGATATCATCAGCCGAATCTCCTCCTGGAACTTTGATCTAGCGACCCTTCGGCAACTGGCTGCTTCGGCAAGCCGCCCCGTAATGACGGCCGTCCAATATAAACTGGACTACCGGGGTTGGCCGAGTAATATCCAGATGGACACCGAATACTTTCGGGGAAGTATCTTGAGACTGGATAATCAGGATGGGGTCCAGATGGCCCGAGACCAAAGGGGGCTTGTCATGGGTGGCTATACTCTCCCCTCCCAGAGTGGGCTCCCCGTGGAGGTCCGGATAACTCACATTCCGAGCAACTACCAGGAAGACTTTAGTCTATTGGACCTGGTGGCGGAACACCGTCAGGGTCGCTTTACCCCTATTCCGGGAGAGGAAATGTCGGGATTTAAGGTCTATGGCTTTAAGGTCCCCCTGACTAACCAATGCCTCAACCGCATTCTAGGTGTCCATAATCATAATAGTGAAATTGTCGCCTGTCAAGCCGATGGGGTCATTCAGGTCGATAAGAATACCGCCCTCAGGGCTGAATGCCGAAGCTTGGTCGTGGGGGCTGACCGCTGTTGCGAGGAAATTAGACCCAAATCCCATTACCAATTCTATGAGATGATTTACAAACGACCCTGGTTTCATAACCTGGTTGAAGTACTGGTTGCGGGTGAAGTTCATCTAGCCGCGATGGCATCTAACTGTCATATTGTTCGCTAGCTGCTATCCCGAATTCAGATAAAAGGTCAGATTGTTGTTGTTGGTGTTTTTTTTTGGTCCTACCGTTACAACCTTTCTAGTTAACATAAATAAAATTGAAGACCTCTTGCCCTGCCCCAGTCTATTAAAATCCAGTTGAAAATGACAGACATTGGTCACTACCCATTGACTCGCGGACGCCTCCAAAAGATGAAGAGACAGGAACTCTGGGAAAAATGCCAGGAAAAGGGATACCGCGTCACGGGCGAACCGGAACTTCTCAGACAAAGACTAGTAGAGGGAGACCAAGGACGCCGTCAGTCTAGGAGAGAAAGTAGTTATACGTCTCCTAGACCGACGTTAGTCGCCCTGGAATGCCCACCAGCCCCAGAAAAGCAGATGACCCACTTCTCAAACCAGGATAGACACAGGGTCTATCTGGGAGGTTTCCCGGTCCTGCTGCTCCTCATGCTGTTTGGCCTCTCCATCTATAACCAATACTACGAAAAAGAGTGTTAGCTAAGCTAGTAGGTTAGTGGGTAGGTTAGCAAATAGGTAAAATAGCAAAACATTTCCACCGGAATTCTAAAAATCGGGGGAAATCTTTTTTATTGTCACTTGTTAATCATAATGTTATCTGTCTTTTCCCAGCGACTCCCCCGAGAAATAGGGAAACTTATTTGGGAGTTTACCCGGGAAAAAACTAGAGACGATTATCAGTACCTGTGGCACCGAGACGCCTGTCAGTTATTTCCCTATGAGGTCCAGAGTCAAGGGACAGGTGATGGAGTAGATTTTACCACTTGGGCCTATGACATCTGGGTCGAACCCTCGCATCCCTGTGTCAAGGCCGTGGAAATAACATTTGGTTATCGGGGGGGTCTAGCTAGACCCCAAACGATTAGTCTAGCCAATAAACGGTGTTTTGAAATGACCAAGATGACCATTTCCCCATCCCCATCCCCCTCCCGAGGTGGGGCTCTAGCCATTGCCCCAGACTATTCCAGTTTTAGTCTGAAATGGGAAACGGAATTAGACGTCTGGGAACTAGAAAGGTGGACCCGGTTTCTCCAGAAATTATCTAGAATGGCCCTCTTAGATTATCACTTATTACGATATTATCGGAATCGCTCTCACTACTAGAGTTTTCTAGGTTGCGATCTATCGGTGTCTCGGCAATAAGATATCACCGTCATACTCATCAAATTGGTGGTATAAGATCTCGTCTTTGGTTGGGGGTCGGGGCATTCTAGTTGGTTGGGGTTGTGATTGGGGCGTTTGGTTAGTGGGTTTGGGCTTGGATGGAGGTTGGGGTTCGGCCTGAACCTGATTCGCCTGACCCACCTGATCCGCTAGATGACTTTTAATACCCTGTCCACAACAGCCAATTAACTGTTTCATGGGTTCCAGAGATTTCTCCAGGTCTTTTTCTTTCGTCTCAGGATCGGCTAGACGACTATAACAGATTTGACAACTTTTATGTTGCTGAAGGTCGACTTCACCCCCCTTGGCATTAATAACTTCCGCGGCACATTGCCCACATGCCCCTAACTCCGGAAGGGCTAGTTTGGGTAAGGATCCTTGTTTCCGGGCACACTCATAGACATAAGGAAAAGTATCCATTTGATTTCGGGTTCTTATTCTAGGCAAGATAAAAATTTGACCGTTAAAGATCGGTCACCGACCTATTTAAATCCAACTGACACCAACCACCAACCGATAGATGACCACACCAGAGATTGAGAAGGTCTGTCAACAGTTTAGCCGTCTAGGTAAACCACTCTTACCCCATCAACAACAATGTCTGACCTGGATGGTAGAGAGAGAAGGTCAGGGGACTGGAGGTCTGATCTGTGACGATCCCGGTTTGGGGAAAACCTATCAGGCCCTCGCCCGGATCCTGGCGGACCCCAACCACCAACATAGTCACCTCATTATTGTTCCTAGTAGTATTGTCCAACAATGGCGTCTCGCCGCCGAGGAACTGTTTGCCGTCTCCCAGGTTTACGTCTATCACGGTCCGAAACGCCGTCATTTTAGAGACGGACCACCTCGGATTGTCATTACTAGCTATGAGCTGGTCAGAGATGACGTTTATCTCCAACCCTTTCATTGGCACAGGATAATTGCCGATGAAATCCATAAGATTAAAAATAGTAGTAGTAAAACTAGTCAAGTCTTGATGACCCTGAAATCCAACTACCGCTGGGGCCTAACTGGGACGCCAATCCAAAATAAGGTGAACGAAATTGCCAATCTTTTTAGATTTATCACTGGAGCTAGAAGAATTAACGACCATCAACTGACAAATCTGATCAATGATGGTCTCTTGAGACGCCGGAAACAAGAGGTGCTTGGAGACCAACTGCCCCCAGTGGACATTGAAATTACCGAAGTCCCCTTTTCCTCAGAACCGGAACGCCTGTTTTACCAGAAGGTCCAAAACAATGTTAGACGGGAATTCCAGGAGTTAATGGCCCTCGGGGGAGAAGCTAGAGATGAAAATGTCGCCCTGTTTGAACTACTGTTACGCCTCCGTCAAGCCACCCAACACCCCCAACTAGTCTTAAATGGCTTTACACGGAAATTCCTGAAGAAACACCGGAAAAAGATGGCAGCCTATCAAGGGACCAGTAGCAAACACCAAGCCCTCTGTCAAATGCTAGAGGCTGACCGCCAACCGGCTATTGTCTTTTGTCACTTCCGAGAAGAAATGGATATCCTAGAAAGACAACTCCAGATGAAGGGCTATAGTTGTCAGCGATTTGATGGAAAAACTAGCGTGGAGGCCAAGAAAAACCTGATTACTAACCTGACCCGCCCGACATTTCCGCTACCCGAAGTGCTTCTCGTCCAAATCTCGGCAGGGGGAGTCGGCCTAAACCTCCAACGCTATTCCCGGGTCTACCTGATGAGTATGGACTGGAACCCCTCTAATGAAATCCAGGCTATTGCCCGGGCCCATCGTCTCGGACAAAGACAACCCGTCCAGGTGAAAAGACTAGTTTTGGTAGACCCGCGAGAAGAGTTTTCTACCATTGACCGACGAATCCTGGAAATCCAAGACCAGAAAAGAAACCTCATGGCGGATGTCTTGGTGGAACCCGAACTACGAGAGCAGGGACAACGACGGAAATTTACCCTCGGAAAAGGGGATTATTCCCGTCTTCTGGTCTAACTGCGATAGAGTGATCTTAAGGTTAAACAATGTTTTTTTTCAGATACTGATATTTACTGAGTCCTCCCCGATAACACACTCTTTCTCGGGGGAGGTCCAACCCGACACTACCTAAGAGATCAACGAAAAACTGGGGATACTGTCCGACCGATGGATTACTGGATAGGATCCAGATCTTAATGTTTCTAGCCTTGAGGCATTTCCAGAGCCGCTTAAGTTTTACGACACGGTCAGGACCACCTAGATAATAGATGGCCATTTCCGAAGTCGGTAACTGCTTTAAACCGACATTAGCTAAGACATCTCTGGCGGTTGGCTTGACAGCATAAATACCCTCTAAGACTGTCAGGGTCCGGTCCCAGTCAAAGATAAAATGGTCAATTATGGTATGGGTCTTAGTGGATCGGTCTGAAACTAGATCCGTGTAATAAGACAGTTGTTCCGGACTAATCCCAGACTTGGGATCATAACCACTTGGTTCTAGGCGATCCATCGTCTGTCCAAAGAGTTGGGCTCCAGGGGTAAGACAGCGACAATAGGACTGGTAGACTTGGGGGGTGGTATAGGTTTCATTATCATTATCACTCTCTAGCGTGTCGCCTCTCGGACGGGGTAGGCTTTCGGCGACCCGAACCGGAATAACCTGGGGACAAAGGTGTGCGTCTGAAAAATTATCGGTATCATTATCAAAAAAATAACTAAGGTGACTGGATTTTTTGGGTTCCTTACCCGCAATATGGGGGGGATAGACCTTGGAGGGCAGAGTAAGATACAGGGATTTATATTTTTGGTATTTCTGACGATAAGAAAGAGAGGGATTAGTCATTACCTTAAGGAATATTTAAAATTAGAGACACCTAAAAAATATCCCAGATTTCCCTCTTTAATAGTTTTTTCTAGCTTTAATAGTTTTTTCTAGCTTTAATAGTTTTTTCTAGCTTTTCTACCTTTTACCTTTTTATAGAAGACACACATCACGACGTAGACCCAACAAACTTCTCCCAAACCGCTCCCAACATCGTCTTTAGTCTAGTCATCTCCGCCTCCTCCACATCTATCCCCTGTTTCCCGATGGAGACTATCACCGCAGTATAGACCACCGTATCATATAAATGGATTAGGTGCTGGTGGGTTTGGAATTCCGGCTGCTGAACCGCCTTTGTAATTAGAAAATGGGTCTGAGCAATGTCCTCCATTACCATCTTGAGATCTACCGAACTTATCTTGGATTGGGCACATTTGGAAAAATGTAAGGCCATGATACGCCGATAACACTCTGGATAAGACAAGATTTGGTTATCGGCATCGGCATCCGAACCAAACAGGGCCTGGTAGATTTCAGATAGAGCAACCCTACCCATTTGGGCGTCCTGGCAGATCTGGACCGGCTGTGGGACACTTTCTATTTGAGTTCTAGACATATCCTATGATTACTGGAGTAATCATATGAGATACTTGGCTTCAATTTTTCCCGACAGTCTCTAACCATAAAAAAATCTAAATAGTCTAAATACCTAGTCTTTACCTACTTGAGTCCAAGGTATTGGTTAGCTCCACCATCTCGTTCCAGGATTGGGTCGTTTTCTGAACTAGAGTCTGAAGGACCTCTGGGTCTACCTCCCCCCCAGAATGTCTCAGAGCACTGATGATCCCAAGGGAAATGACGGCATCATAAAGAGCGACCAACCATTTTGGGTTCTGGGCGGGATCCGTCTCCTTCTCTAGAGATTGACCGTATTGGACGAGACATCCTCTCGTTCGGCAGACATCATCCAAGACCCATTTCATGTTGGCTTCACCGGTCATCTTGGAATTGTGGAGCTTAGTTATCTGAATAAACAACTCGGTAGGGGTTAATTGTGGACCAGCTAAGCCAAGACCGCTCAGTCTGATGGCCTGATTAATGGCCTGATTGATCTCCGACAGAGTGACACTCCCAAAACGGTCACTAGACGTGCTGGAAGTATTAATTTGCTGGTTTTCTCCTGACATGACAAAGGTTTCTTACTTTAGATAGGAAACCTCTGACGGGTTCAATTTTATCTCTCGCTAAAAAAAATCTAGTTACCTGATCTGACCTGCTCCTACTCTATACTAGCCTTACCGCATCCACTCGGTAAAGACCCGGTTCTGCCTGAGACGACTGGTGACACCTAGTTCCACCAGAGAGGCACGGTCCTTTTCCGCGACGATGATGTC
>WLWG01003202.1_pt1 | contig 11404 bp, 21 predicted proteins | sample 6712871 | NCBI WGS metagenome assembly WLWG01 (sample SAMN12718693, study PRJNA515312) | sponge metagenome | isolation source: marine sponge | host: Mycale hentscheli | place: New Zealand: South Island, Marlborough, Capsize Point | collected 2003-05-01 | reverse complement strand
GGAGGCGTTTACGGAGATGGAAAAGATACTAGGAACATCATTACATTTATTTACGACACAGAAATATAGATGCTCTAAATGTGGACATAGAGATTGGTGGAATTACTCTCACATGCAATGGAGAGGAAGACTAATTGAAAAACCTTGGGTATGGTTACCTTGGTTTAGACCTACTAGACCTACACATTGTGGCAATTGTGGTAAGGAATTGGATTTTGCTTATGGTAGTGGTAGAGATAGTTGGAGAGATTCATATTTACCATATTGGAGAGGGTTATCTATAATCTTATTTATCATTTTTGGTGGTGGATGGTATTTGGCTCATTTTCATGATACTCAGATTTTTGAGTTGTTAGGTAGATTCTTATTCTCAAATATGCAAATTAATTGATTATGTTAAGTATATTATTTTTATTATTGGCGGGTATATGTAATGCTATAATGGACTCAATCCTTTTTCACTGGGATAAATCTATCTTTAAAGGTAGTAAATTAGAATGGTGGGCTAACCCAAAGGTTAGTTATAAAAATAAGTGGAAGAATCATAGTAATAGTGAAGATGGAGAGAAGTTTCCAGGATCATCTACTATATTTGTTTTTATTACAGACTTGTGGCATTTTGCTCAGTCATTTATGATTACATTCTTTGTTTTAGGTGTGTTATTTTATGATAGTATAGTTGTTATAAAAGGTTATCCTTTAGTTAGTTTGTTAATAGACTTCGTAATTTTAAAAGGTGTTTTTTCATTGACATTTGAGTTGTTTTGGAGTAAAATTTTAAAAAAGAAATAAATGAACTTAATAGAAAAAATTAGTAAGGATTTCATGTCAGCTTATAAAGCTAAAGATATGGAAAAGAAAAACTTTTTAGGTGTGATTAAAACAGAAGTTACAAAGGAAACTAAAACACCTGAAGATAGTTATGTGGTAGGTAAATTAAAATCAATGATTAAGAATGCTCAATCAACTAATTCATTGACAGATTATGAGTTGGGTATCATCAATAACTATTTACCGACACAAATGACAGAAGATGTTTTAAGAGTGACGATAGGTGATTTCATTACCAAAGAAGAATTATCCACTATGAAAGATATGGGTAAGATTATGGGGTTTTTGAAATCTAATTTTGAGGGTGAGTATGATGGAAAACTAGCATCTACTATAACTAAAGAACTATTAAAGTAATGAATGATAAAAACTTATTTAAGATATTAGCTAAAATAAATAAATTAATATTACCTAGTTTAAGTAAACGAAGGGTAAATATAAATAAACTCAATAAAAGACAAAAGTTATTACTGGGGTATAGATATTGGGTAACTAAAAACTCTTTAAATTAATTATGGAAAATAAAAAAATAGATGACGCTTGGCAAGTGTTAAGAATACAAGGGGAATTCATTAAAGGATTTGATCAATTATCTCAATTAGGTCCGTGTATATCAATATTTGGGTCTGCCAGAACACAACCAGATAACAAATACTATAAGGTGGCAAGAGATATTGCTAAGTTATGTACAGATAATGGTTATGGTGTAATAACGGGTGGAGGACCTGGTATTATGGAAGCTGCTAACTTAGGGGCTTATAAGACAGATCAACCATCAGTAGGTCTACAAATAGAATTACCATTTGAGGCGAGTGCTAATGATTATATAGATGAGTTAGTTGATTGTAGATACTTCTTCACAAGAAAGGTTTTCTTCCTAAAATACTCACAAGCATTTGTTGCTTGTCCGGGTGGATTTGGAACATTTGATGAATTATTTGAGACTTTAACACTTATACAGACAGGTCATATGAGAAAAGTCCCTATTGTATTGGTAGGTAAAGATTATTGGGATGGGCTTGTTGATTGGATTAAGGACGTTGTATTAAAAAAAGAATCTAATATCGGTGAAAAGGATTTAGATTTATTCAAAGTTGTTGACACCGCAGAAGAAGCTATGGAATATATGTTAGATAAGTTAGATAGTAGTGATACTAATTTCTAATTTATAATCTCATTTACTATTTATAAAATTGACTCTTTTTCTTATCTTTATATTAAAATTAAAATATATGGGTAAAGAGAAAGAGTTATTTTTTTTAGAAGAAAAATTAGAAAAATATGATGACATTATAACTATGGTTAGAAGTAATGGTCATGAAAAAACTTTCACTAGTGACTTTCCATTTGATGATATTGAAGATAAGGAGTTTCATAAAGTTAGAAAATATTTGGTTGAGAATATTAAACTAATGGATTATTACTTAAAAAAGAGGGTAGATGAGTTGGAAGAAAAAATTAAAGGATACGTTGAAGAAAAATAAAACCAGTAGAAACATTGATGAACAATATCTAACTATTGCTAAATCAATATTGGAAAGTGGGACTGAAAAAAATGATAGGACTGGTACAGGTACTAAATCCATATTCTCTGCACAAGTGGTTCATGATATGTCTGAAGGGTTTCCATTGTTAACAACAAAGAAAGTATTTTGGAAAGGTATTGTAACCGAATTATTATGGTTTTTAAGAGGAGAAACAAACATTAAATATCTTGTTGAAAATGGTAATAATATTTGGGTTGGGGATGCCTATAAGAAGTATGAAATATGGGCTGATGAAATAATTAAAAACCATAATTACCTCAAGTATACTAAAAAAGAATTTATTGAAAAAATCAAAGCTGATAATGAATTTGCTAAGGAGTGGGGTGAATTAGGTCCAATCTATGGAGCACAATGGAGAGATTGGGGAGGAGAGTTTTCAGATCACCACTCAGATAGAAAAGGAGGAACAGGAAGACACTTCAAAGGTAATGACCAAATAAGTCAAGCAATCCATACGCTTAAAACAAATCCAGACTCACGTAGAATTATTGTAAATGCTTGGAATGTTGGTGAATTAGATAATATGACTTTACCCCCATGTCATTGGGCATTTGAGTTATATACAGAAGAAACTGATTTAGGTAAAAGAAGATTATCATTAAAATGGCATCAACGTTCCTGTGATTTTTTCTTAGGTGTGCCTTTTAATATTGCTTCATACGCTTTACTATTGGAGATATTAAGTAAAGAGGTAAATATGTTACCAGGGACTCTTGTAGGAGACTTAACCAACGTTCACATATATAATAATCATATTGAACAAATGGAGGAGCAAATTAGTAGAGACCCATATGAATATGAATACCCACAATTACTAATTAGTGATGAATTGACATTCGGTGAAGGTATTGATAAGTTTTTAGATAGTTGTGGAAAGACAATAGATTTTAGGGTAGAAGGGTATGAGAGCCATCCACCGATAAAAGGAGAATTATCAAATTAAAAAGGTATTACTTAAATAATATGAAAACAAATGGGTCAGAAGCATTATTATTGTCTTTAATAAGAGAAGGTGTTGACACCATATTTGGATATCCAGGTGGTGCGATTATGCCTGTGTATGATTCTCTTTATAAGTTTAAGGATGAGTTAAATCATATTTTGGTTAGACACGAGCAAGGTGGAATTCATGCCGCTGAAGGATACTCAAAAGTTAGTGGTGAGGTAGGGGTTTGTTTAGCAACATCAGGACCTGGTGCTACTAATTTAATTACGGGTATTGCAGACGCAATGATTGATTCAGTACCTTTAGTTTGTATTACTGGACAAGTTTATAAAGAGTTATTAGGTACAAATGCTTTTCAAGAGGTTGATATTATTTCTGTATCAAAACCTATTACCAAATGGAATTATCAAGTTACATCTGCTGAAGAGATACCACAAATAATTTCTAAAGCATTTCACATTGCCAAAAGTGGTAGACCAGGACCTGTTTTAATAGACATCACTAAAAATGCTCAATTTGAAGAAATTGATTTCTACTATAAGAGATATGAAAGTGTAGAAAAACTAAAACCTAAGATTAGTGTTGAGGATATATCTAAAGCAGCCTTTTTAATAAATAACGCTAAAAAACCTCTAATGTTAGTTGGTAATGGTGTTGTAATCTCTGGTGCAGAAGATGAGGTGTTAGAATTATCTGAGAAGGGTAATATACCTGTTGCTAGTACTTTATTAGGTCTTAGTTCTTACCCTACAAAACATAGGTTATATAAAGGTATGTTAGGTATGCATGGTAATTACGGGCCAAATGTTAAAACAAATGAGTGTGATGTTTTAATCGCTGTGGGTATGAGGTTTGATGATAGAGTAACAAGTGACTTAAAAACTTATGCTAAACAAGCTAAAGTTATCCATATTGAAATTGATGACAATGAGATAGGGAAGAATATTAAACCACATTGTGTTATACACTCAGATGCTAAAGAGGCTTTATCCAAACTTATCCCATATATTGAAAATAAAGATAATTTTGATTGGTTAAATAGTTTTGATGAAGAAAACTTAAAAGAATATGAGAAAGTACAAAAGTCAGAAATGTATCCAACAGAAGGAGAACTAAAGATGGCTGAGATTGTTAATAAATTATCTGAATTAACTAATGGGGATGCAGTTATTGTTACTGATGTAGGACAACACCAAATGGTTACCTCTAGATATTATCAGTTTAAGGAGGGTAATAGTAGAAGTAATATCACAAGTGGTGGTTTAGGTACAATGGGATTTTCATTGCCAGCGTCTATAGGTGCAAAATTAGCTAAACCAAATAAAGTGGTAATTTCAGTATCTGGTGATGGTGGGTTTCAAATGAATATTCAAGAATTGGGGACAATAATGCAAGAAGGTATTGATGTCAAAATATTGATATTGAATAACGGATATTTAGGTATGGTTAGACAATGGCAAGAAATGTTTTTTGATGGTAGATATTCATTTACTAATATGGACAATCCAGATTTCACCACTATTGCTAAAGGATATGGTATAGAATCAAAAAGAATTAGTGAAAGAAGTGAGGTAGATGAAGCACTTTATGAGTTTATAAATAGTAAAGGTAGTTACCTTTTAGAAGTTATTGTTGAGAAAGAAAGTAATGTATTTCCAATGATTCCAACAGGTGCAAGTGTATCTGAGATTAGATTAGTGTGATTAAAATTGTAGTATATGGCTATTAAAGGTTTATTATTAATATTATTGGTGGGGTTGATATTATTTCATAAGTTTATATACCCTTTTATTGTGGGGTTTATAAAGGGTTATAAGGATGGTAGAAATGGAAAACCATATGACGATAAACAATAATAAAAGTATTTATCTCTAAAGAGATTATGAGTTGGTTCGAGGTATTATGTATAATAGGGTTTTTAATATTTGGATACTATATAGACTTATTTAATAAAAAGAAATAAGAAAAAATGAACGTTAAGTTTGAATACACAAGAGAGTTACCAATTCAAAGACTAGGGGATGGATTGGTAGACATAGAAAAACCATCAGAAGAAAAAGTTTCTGGAGAAGTGAATATCGAAGAGTTTCTTAATCAAATATCTAATGAAGGTATTATTAGGAATATTAAGATATTTAATACTGATGGAAAAGAATACGCTAAAAATAATTAAATGGATTAGTGTTGCAATAACTATTATTGCGGCATTGTCTATATCATTAAGAATAACTAATATTGTTGTTAGTTACTATGTATTTTTAGTAGGGCATATAATTATGGCTTATATCCTTTATAAAGTTAAGGATTGGAGCTTATTTTTTATGAATACAGTGTGGATAGTGATTGATATTATTGGAATTATAAAATGGTTTTAGTGTGTTATGAAAGAGTTATTTATAAAGATGACTAATATTGTATCTGAGGAATCAGATGATGGAAATAGAAAAGTGGGTTGCGTTATCGTAAAAGGTGACACCATTATCAGTTATGGGAGTAATACTATCCCAGAAAAAGTTAAGAAGTTAAAGAGTAGAAAAGAAAAACCTGACAAATATTATTGGATAGGTCACGCTGAGAGGAATGCGATATGTGATGCCGCAAAGAAAGGTATATCAACAGATGATAGTGAAATGTATTGTAGTTATTATCCTTGTTCAGATTGTGCAATAAGTATAATACAAGCGGGTATTAGTAAGTTATATACATCAAAACCAGACTTCAATCACCATAAATGGGGAGAATCTTGGAAAAGGTCTAAAAAAATGTTTGAAGAAAGTGGTGTTGTTATTGAGTTTGTTAAGTTTTAATAGTATAATTTGATTATGAAATTTGAGTTAGATACAGAGAATAAAACTATTAAGTTAAAAGAAGAGGTTAACCTTAATGATTTTTTTACTAAGGTTGATGATTTATTAGGAGAAGATTGGGGTGAATACACACTTATAATGGGTGATAAATTGGAATATATCTATAAGACTGTTCCGCCTAGTTACACACCACCAACCAATCCTAATAGTGATCCTAATAATATACCTAATATATATTGTTAATTTTTAAGTGATGGGTGCGATTGAAGAGTTGTTGTATGAAGCATACGAATTAGGTTTACAGGAAGAAGTAATAAAAGAGGCAGGTAAATTAAAAGATAGACCTAAGTATAGGTATTCACCTCTATCAAATATTTATGAAGATGCATTTAATAATGTTATAATTAAGAAAAATGAAAAAAAGGAAAACATGTAAAGAATGTCCTTGGGTTGTGGATAATTATCATAACAGAGGTATAAGAAAGTTTTCTAATAGATTGAATATTGAACATAATTGTCATATGATTAAAAGTGATGATTTGTGGAATGTGAAAAAAGAATGTGTTTGTGTAGGTAAAAATAAATTGAATATAAAAACTGAAGTAAAATTATGATGAACGATTTTGACAAGTATTGTCTGAACAATTTAGGGATTAGCTCTCTACAGATGGAAAATTGGAGAAAAATGCAAGATACATTATACTCTAATAGCGGTATGGTTACTGCAAGTGTTACCCCTAATATTATTGAAGAAAGGAAGATGAATGTCGCTGTTATGGATGTATTCTCTAGACTTATGATGGATAGGGTTATATGGGTTGCTGGACCTGTTGATGATAGAATGGCTATCATTGTACAAGCGCAACTTATGTTTCTATCTCAAAGTGATCCAAAGAGACAGATTACAATGCACATTGACTCACCGGGAGGAAGTGTAAAGGCAGGTTTATCTATGGTGGATGTAATGGATTATATCCCTAATGATATTGAAACTGTAAATACAGGTATGGCAGCATCTATGGGATCTGTTTTATTAGGTGCTGGAACAAAAGGTATGAGAAGTTCATTAAAACATTCTAGAACAATGTTACACCAATCAAGTGGTGGAGCAGGAGGAAACATACAAGACGCTAGAATCACATTTGATGAATGGGAAAAGGTGAATAGTGAGTTATTCAATCTATTGGGTAGTTACTGTGGTAAAGAACCAAAGAAAGTAATGAAAGATGCATCTAGAGATTTATGGTTAAGTGCTGATGAAGCATTAAAGTATGGTATTATTGACGAAGTAATTAAACCAAAAAAGTAATATTATGGATGAGTTGGATAAGTATTATAATTCGAGAAAAGGGGTTTATATTTTACCCGATGGAACTGAAATAGAGGATAATAGACCAACATATAAAGCTCCACTAGGTGATCTGGTGGAGGACTTTATCTATCATATTAAAACCCCTTGGTGGAGAAGAAAGAAAGATCATGATGAGTTAACTCAAATTTATAAAGATTGGTTGAATGAGATTGTAATTGAAAAAGAATTATAAATGAAAAAGAAAATACATGTCAATCAACATATCATTAAAAGAAATGCAAAGACTGGTGAGAGAGAACCTGTAATCACTTGTAAAACCTATAAGGAAAATAATTATGGGCATCAAGTTATCATTAAAGATGATAATGGAAAAGAGGTTGCAAGAGTTATTTACTCACCAGACAAACCATTGAGTTGTGGGGCAAAAGTTTGGATAGAGACAGAAAATGATGTTGAGGTTATTATGTAGTTAAGTAATGGAAGTAGATGTAATCATATTAAGTTATACAAAGAATGATGGATACTATGGTATGACTAAAGAATGTATTGAAAGTATTCTCAATTCAGAGGATGAACATACATTTAATATTATAGTAATGGAATCAGATAAGACAGGTAAGTATGTCTATGATTATGATGAAGTTAAAACAATTGTTCCAGATGAAGAGTTTAATTACAATAGATTTCTTAATATAGGGTTAGAACATTGCAATAATGAATGGATATTAATATCTAATAATGATACAGAATATCATTCTAAATGGTTTACTCAAATGTATAAGGAGTGGGAAAAAGATAATGAGTTACTATCTATGTCACCCTTTTGCCCGATTTGGGTGAGGCACAAAGATTTCACCGGAGGTGAGACGGTTTTTCCAGGATACAGAGTTAGTTTTGAAATCACTGGTTGGAGTATACTAATGAACAAAAAAGTGGTTGAAGTGATGGGTAAGTTCGATGAGGACTTCGTATTTTCTTATCAGGATGACGATTATTCAATGACATTACAGAAACACAACATTAAACACGCACTTATTAAAAACTCAGTAGTAACCCATAGAGTTAGTAAGAGTCATAATTTAATAACAGATACAAGAATGAAGTTTATTATGACACACGCACAAGCCAATACATTTTTCAATAAATGGAAGGAATTAAATCCAAAAGAATATTTTAGAAATAGGTTATGAGATTCACAATAGGATATATATCACACAATGAGGATGTCTTTAATGAATGTTTGGGAAAATCCTTAAAGGATTTAAGAGGTGAATATGATATCATAACTACAACGGATGAAAAGTATCCAGCCCATAATTACAATACCATAATAGATAAGTCCCCCAATGATTGGGTCATACTGACACATCAGGATATTTCATTCTCACCAGATTTATTGGAGAATATTGAGAGGACGATAAAGTTTTTGAGGGACAATCAAAAAGGTATTGGTGCATTGGGATTGGTAGGTAGAGACAAACACAACAAAGGTTATGATGTCCATTGGTCCAAACAGAATGTTGTTTATGAATTGGAAACTTGTGATTGTTGTTTTATAGTGTTTGACAAAACGAATGGGATTAAGTTTGATGAGGATATTTTTGATGACTACCATTTATATGTTGAGGACTATTGTATGGAAGCCTCAAAGAGTGGAGGTATTTTTTCAATCCTCACCAATGGAGCAGAAGCTTCGTTGATTGATAATAGTCAATTGCCAACTACGTATGTTTTGCATCACTCAAAAACATTGGGTGAAAGGGGAACGATGTGGGGAAGATACAGAGAATACAAACAAAAGTTAAATAAAAAATGGGGTGTTGAAGTGAAAACCACCTAATAATAACTTTGTTTTTTGAGTATTTTATATTATATTTGTTTTATGGAGAAATTATTTAACGTAGATATTGGAAATATAAGGTCTGAAAGACAAATAATTAATTACGAAGAAACTAAGAAATTATTAATCGATGGTACTGATATTAAAGAAATTAGTAGTAAGATTAATCCAAAAGCATTAAATAGGTTATTAGAATATCTTGATATAACTTATGATGAATTGTTGGTGGAATGTAAAAATTCTGAAAAGATTTGTAAGTTGGCTTCTATGAAAATTAGTAAGAACTCTACCAGGCAAGGTAAAATAGATGAGAAATTTATTATAGAAGGTATTGATTCGGTGGTGAATAAATATGGGTTTAGTGTTAAGTCTTGTGGTGTTAATGAAATTAGATTCTGTAATGATGGTCGTGTATTGGATTCTAAAAACTTTAAGGAAGAAAAATTAAATAAGAATAAAGATGGGTTGAAATCTATAGATGCAACTATAAAAGGTAATGGTGTTGACGGGTATGTTTTTGCTAAAATAGTTATAGGTAAAGGAGGACATCAGGACAATGTTAATATTGAATCTATAAATTTTATTAAATGGTGCCGTAAATATGGTGATGACGATAAGTTGTATGTGGTTCTAGTTGATGGTGAGGATATAGGTGAATTAAAGAAGATGGAAGGAAAAAACGTGTGGGTTGTCAATCACGTAGAATTACAAAAGAGATTAATAGAATTACAAAAAAGAGAATCATTATAGATTCTCTTTTTTTATAATATAACTTATCAATTTATATGCTACTTTAAATGATATTCTTTTTCTGGAATATAGTTTTGTAGAGTTTCTGAAGTTAGTTAAAAATAAGGAGTTATACTTACCTCTATAATGTTCAATTATTCTATTGAACTCATTAATGATTATTAATTGTTCTTTTTCACTATATATTTTATCAGTTACTATTGTTGCAAATGATCTATCTGATTGTATACCGTAGTGGTGGGTTTCATTATAAGATAAAGATATTCTACCTTCTTGTGTACCACTATCAATTGTTTTTAGATAAATGTTAGAGTTGGGTTCACCATCTGTTGTTAAACGACTAATACCAATATTTTTTTGGTTTTTAGTTAAATCGAAAAAAGTGGAACCTATTCTCCACCCATTATCTTTTTTTAATGTATACTCTTCATACTTATTTTTGGGTAAAATCAATGGTTTTATAATTACTTCATCACTTGGTTCTTCTTTAACTCTAAAAGAAAATGAACATACAGTATAACTAGTATCATCAAAAACTGTTTCCTCAAAAATATTCATATTTATAATTTCAAATCTTTCGAAGAATAGATTTCTAATAGTTTTATCTTCATCACATAAGAAGTTAAGTGGTATTATTAATATACCACCATCACAAGATAAAATACTTTTTATTGATGCTTTATATAAATCATTTACTTTGTATAAATCGTATATGGATTTATCTTTATTTTTATTTTTTGCTAAGAAAGGTGGATTCGTTACCACTAATTTATTTGTATAATCTAATGGATTCTTTAATGTATCTCTCTCAATAGTATTTTCTATTTTGGGATCTATATCATATAATTCACATTCGTTATTGAATATTAATAAATCACCTTCACCACAGAAAGGTTCCACCACTTTTTTATTTGGATCTAAATCTTTAATTAAATTACCTATGATGTAGTTAGACTTTTTGGTATAAAATTGTCCGTATTTAACTTTTTTCTCCATTTTCTCCATAATATATAATTATTTCTCTTTATTTAATAAATATACACAAATATAGTGATAAATAAAAAAAAATAAACCATTAGTTTAAGTATAAGTAATAACTTTGTTTTTCAAATATTTTATAGTATATTTGTTTTATGAGTAATAGAAAAGATATAAAGCTAATGATATTGGGTTCGGCAAGACATGGAAAAGATACTATGGCTGAAATCCTAAGAGATGAGTTTGGAATGACATTCGAATCATCATCACAAGCCGCATCGGATATATTCCTATATGATTTAATGAAAGAGAAGTATGGTTATGAAACCTCAGAAGAATGTTTTGAGGACAGACATAATCACAGACAAGAATGGTATGAAGCCATTAAGGAAT
>WLWG01003201.1_pt1 | contig 11406 bp, 10 predicted proteins | sample 6712871 | NCBI WGS metagenome assembly WLWG01 (sample SAMN12718693, study PRJNA515312) | sponge metagenome | isolation source: marine sponge | host: Mycale hentscheli | place: New Zealand: South Island, Marlborough, Capsize Point | collected 2003-05-01 | reverse complement strand
GAGAAAAATGACGTGGCACTTTCTGCTGAAGAAGGGAGAAAAATTCACCTTGCTGGCACCCCAAAGAAGTATCTACTTCCTGTAACGGACGACGATCTAGGTCAGCAATTTTTCGTTTACGGCCAAGCCGAGTTCCCGAAGGTTTTAGTCGCCTTGCATCGGCTGCCTTGGAGTTCCGTAGACACATTCATCGACGTGGGGGCCAACATCGGACAGATATGCATTCCAGGTCTTCAGCAGGGCATCTTCATGCCGGCGCTCGCAATAGAACCAGACCCTCTGAATTTCGGTTGTCTCACGATGAATTCGCACTTGGGCGGCGTATCTCAGCAGATCCAACTAATTCATGCAGCCGTTGGTAGCGGAGACAGCAGTACTTTGAAACTAGCCATCGCACCTCGATCAAGGTCGACGCGTGATTGAAGTGCCAGCGACCACAATTGATCAGGCCACGACCCAACTCAGTCCTCAACGAGACCTGCTGTGGATGGACATTCAAGGTTACGAGGCGATAGCCCTTGAGGGGGCAAAGAATGCGCGATCACTGCGCATTCCCATAGTTTTAGAATTTTGGCCCGACGGTTTATCGCGTAATGGGGTAACGATCGAGAGGATGATGTCTCTCTTGCTTCCCTACGGCGAATTTACAGACTTGTCCCAATCCGAAGCCGGGTTTCAGCGTCTTTCGGAGTTGCCAAAACTCTGGGAGGCCCTGATATCGGGCGAACTAGGCCGAGGTTACGTGGACATTCTTTGCCGGTAGCCAGAGCGACTTAATCATCATTGATGACCATTGATAGCGAATCTTCAAATGGTCACCGCAAAGGATCGAAGCACAGTCAGAAATCCGCGAAGGTTCAGCCAGAGGCGCACGTAAGTCCCTCTTCACGATCCGGGTAAGTAATTTTCCTCGATTGCGCATCCACTACTCAGTGGACTTGGAATCAAAGACGTACAGCGGCCTGCTGTATTTGTTTGTCGTGTTCTGAAAGCCATATAGCGGCAAGAATCGCGGTGAGGATAAGAGGTACAGCGTGAATGCCGACGTACCTCCAATCCACAAGATTGTCACTGATACCCCCAGCGATGAACACGGCAAAGAGAATGGTTGGGTCTCGAAACCCTCGGCGGAAGGATCGAACGACAACCACTCCGACAACGAGTATCAAGGCACTTAGTGCCAAGACGCCGAAGACGCCATAACGCGTGGCGGGGTCAAAGAGCATGTTGTGCCCATGATTAGCCCAGGCTTGAAGACTTCCACGTTCTATGGCATTGCTTATGCCCGTCCCCCCGACGCCAATAATTGGAGATGTTTGCCACAGCTCAACAAAGACACGCCACACGGGAGTTCGTCCATTCAGGGTTGGGTCAAAGCTAAGGACATAGATGAGGGCAGCCGTTACCACCGCAGCCAACGGCACCGTACGTAGCCACTTAAGCCGCAAGTGGGTGTAATTGCTGGGCGATACCGCAATGAAGACACACAAGCCGACCGCCAACATGAACATGGCATTCCGCGAATCACTGAGGAAAACAAACACAGCACCAGCCCCACAGAAGATGGCACGCTTCCATTTAAATCTGATTAACCCAAACGTAAAGATAAAGGCACCAATCGGCCCCGCGTAATTCACGTTTCCAAACGGCCCGCTCCACCTACCAAGCGGACCAACGATGTCCAACACGAAAGGCCAGCGATTCCAGCTCTGAAATTCCGGTGTTTTGACGCCGACTATCACGAACAATTGGCTGAGTAAAGCAACACCAATCACTAGACAGACAAAGACGTCACCGGCCCTCAAACTTGACAGGAGACTGGGTCTTTTCAGCGCAAGCAAAAGCAGTGGTACAGGTGTCAAGATAGCAGTCAGACTGAACAGGTCTTTGTGCACAATCGAAAAGATCATCGAGACAGTCCAGAGCGAAGCCCACGCCCCTGCTATCCACCAAAAATCCGAGGACCAGCGTCCAGAGGGAACATAAAGCAACCAGAGAGCCGTGCAGATAGCCATTCCACAGAAAAGCAGAATCAAACTCAAATTTTGACTGAGGAATATTACTTTTGTTGGCCACATGTACTGAGAAAAAAGCGCGACAACGTAGGTTGCAAAGATTCCGCTCAGGTACGGCGTAGCTGACTCTCGACAGTACTGATTTATTCGCTCGAATTTCATTCGTCGCCAAAAGTTCAACATCAAAAGATAGTCAACACCACCGTGTCACGCTAACAGGGAGGTGTGTCCCGTCACTTACATACAGTGACGAACGTACCTCACCGCGTCACCATGACTGCTATGAGGATAGCTCCCATAGCCCCCACAAGGCTTACACCCTGCAGAAGAAGAACGGAACTAGGTACTGATGCTCCACGATCCTGTAATCGGTGACTCAGATGATCGCGGCCGGCCGTGAAAGGGTGGACACCCCGCGCGATTCGCGTCACGGTCACATACGTGGTGTCCGCCAATGGCAAGAGTGCCAGTAACACAACAATTCCGACTCCACCCCATCCGGGTTCACTCTCCGGTGTCAACCGAATGAGCAACATGGCCGCAAGCGACCCCATGAAATAGGCCCCTGAGTCGCCCATGTACACCTTGGCTGGATGCCAATTATGACGAAGATAGCCAAGTGAAACACCGACGAGCACAACCCCGAAAAGCGAAACTAGCGCTTGTCCGAACATGGCCGCGATGACTGAGCTTCCGATACCCATCACAAGGATTGTGCTTGCGGCCAAGCCGTCCGAATTGTCGAGAAGATTGATGCCATTGATGATGACCATGACCCACACGACAGTGATGGCTAGATCCACAGTCGGCAGCCCTGTCACAGCCACGCGCGATCCCAGCGCCCAGGCGAGCAGACCGACTCCAGCCTGTGCACCGAGGCGTAGGTATGGGTTTAAGTGCCACCGGTCATCGACGAGGCCGATGGCGGCCGCGACCAGGGCCGGAATCAACACGCTCAGCGCGAGAGCGAAGCCCAACCTTCCTGTGACCATCAGCCCGATAGCGATAATCAGAGTGAATGCGCCGGCGATAGCGAGACCACCTAGGCGTGGAATGGGGCGCTCTTGAACTTTGCGACCCCCGTCCGGGTGGTCGTAGGCGTTTACTCTCTTGGCAGCGCGAATGCTGAGGTCAACCGAAACCCATGAGATTGCGAAACTTCCAATCAGCACAACAAGTGCTTCCATGGGGTTCACGCGGAAAGGCGGCCTTCAATGTCGGCAGCGACATCCTTGATGATCGTTTCCAGGTCCCGCGTCGGGCTCCACCCCATCAGTTCATTGATGCGCGCGGTGTTGGGTCGACGACGTTGCATGTCCTCAAATCCTGCTTCGTATGCCTCGTCGTACGGAACCTGCACGATCTCACTCGTTGATCCCGTCACTTCAATAATCCGCCGAGCAAGATCGCCTATGGAAATCTCTGACTGCGAACCGACATTGAAGACTCTTCCTTCCGCGTCGCGCTCACTCATGAGGCCCAGCAATGCTCCGACCACATCGGAGACGTGGCAGAAACACCTGGTTTGATCTCCTGAGCCGTAAACCGTGATCGGCTGCCCTCGGAGTGCCTGTTCCACTAGTCGCGGTATCACCATGCCGTACGAGCCGACTTGCCGAGGACCGACGGTGTTGAAGAGCCTGACGATGACAGTTGGCAGACCCTTCTCGCGCCAATACGCATGAGCGAGGACTTCCTCAATCGCCTTGGCTTCGCTGTACGACCACCGAGTCTTCAGCGGGGAACCGAGTATGCGGTCATCTTCCTCACTGAGGGCGTCAGAGGTGTTCTTTCCATAAATCTCACTAGTAGACGCGACAAGTACTTTGCGTCCGTACTTGTGACATTTCTCCAAGACAATCTCGGAACCGCGGATGTTGGTCGCGAGGCTTTCGAGAGGCCGTTCGACAATCAAGTTGACGCCGACTGCTGCCGCCAAATGGATGACGTAGTCGCACCTGCGAACGACGTCATCGACGAGCGCTTCATTCAGGATAGAACCGAGGACGAACTCCACATCGGTGCTGCCCGTGTGCTGGCGAAGGTTGTCGTGACGGCCTGTGGAGAGGTCGTCCAGAACGACTACAGAGTCACCTCGCTGGATGAGCGCGTCAACTAGGTGCGAGCCAATAAATCCAGCTCCACCCGTAACCAGGTACCTCGCCACGTCTTGCCTTTCCTCGAGTACGGCACTGATCCTTCCACAAAGTCTCACATTTCGAGCACGCGGCGGTAGAGGTCCGCGTGGCTCTCAATCATGGTTTGGCTGCTGAATTTGGCGTTCATCTGCCGTCGAGCTTCCGCGCCCATGGCCGACCGGAGGGGCTCTTGCTCCAGCAGGGTGACGAGACCGTCCGCAACAGCCTGTGCGTCAGGATCCACCAGGAGCCCGGTATGGCCAGGATCGATAACGGACTCCATGCCGCCCACCCGCGTGCCTACAGTGGGCACGCCGGCCAGACCCGCTTGTATGACGCTCAGCGGAGTGCCTTCGTTGTCGCTCGTGACGACTAAGGCATCACTTGCGGCCAAGAGTAACTCGATATCGGAGCGCCACCCAAGAAAGGACGATGGTAAGCCCTCCATGGATTCACGAAGCTCGGCGTCCAAGTCTCCCGATCCCGCGATTAGAAAGTGTGTATGTGGAATCTGTTGATGAACGATGCGTGCTGCTTCCGCGAATCGATCAGGGCGCTTAATCTCGGTAATTCGACCAAGCAATAGCACAACATAATTCCCAGAAGGTATGTGCAACGCTGCGCGCGCGGACTCTCGATCCGGCAGGGCTCCGAGACTTACTCCGGGCGGAATGACTTCGTATTGCTCATGGTGACCTATTCCCGCAGCTAGCAAGTCATCACGGACCTGCGGAGAAACTGCGATGAGGCGATCGCTCCTACGCGCGAGGATCGCCTCCGCTGCAATCAGTCCCCTCGTCTTCGCAGGGGAGAAGTACCCGTGCAAGAGATGTCCATGAAATGTGTGCACTACCCGTGCCTCAATGGGCGCCAACCGAGCCGCAAGCCGACCGACCACACCTGCCTTCGCTGTATGTGTGTGGATGATGTGCGGCTGAATATCACGGAGTCGTCCAACAACACTTCGCAATGCCATTACGTCGTTGACGGGCGAAACGGATCTACCCAGGCCATCAATTCGGATGGCACGGATGTCAGGCGCCTGCGTCTCCAGATAGTCGGCCTCGTCGTCTCCACACTTTCCTGTGATGAGTCTGACGTCGAATTCTTCACGATCCAACTCGCGAAGAGTGTCTGAGATCAGGACTGCTGGTCCCCCAACATTCATTCGCGCAATCACGTGAACAACACGAATTCCTTGACTCATGGCACTACTAGAGCCGTACAACCATGGGACCACTCAGGACACCTCGAGTATCGAGTGTCCACGTTCCACTGCCAGAAATTTCATCATGGTCGAACGAGGAATGTGCCTGAAGCAAGACAGCCACGTGCGCCTCGCGAAGGCCGTCCTTGAGGTCCGCGGTCTTTCTAACTTCGGCGCCATCTATCGCCCACGAATCGACGAGCGGGTCAATATAGGAGACTCGAGCTCCAAGTTCGATTAACGTCTTTGCGATGTCCGCCGCTGGTGATTCTCGAACGTCACCGATATCTGCCTTGTAGGTCACTCCCAACAACAACACGCGGCTATTTCGCAGAGGTAGAGACTGATCATTGAGCAAATCCTGGACGCGCCGAACAACGTAGGCCGGCATTCCAGCATTGATTTCCTGCGCCAACTCCACGAAACGGAACACGTACCCCAATCGTGTTTGGACTCTATGGGACAAATAGTTGGGATCAATGGGAATGCAGTGTCCCCCCACTCCCGGGCCAGGAAAGAATGGACTGAATCCGAATGGCTTTGTACTCGCGCAGCGAATTGCGTCCCACAAGTCGATCTCCAACTCAGCGCAGAACTGTGCCATCTCGTTAACAAGGGCGATGTTGATGTGCCGGTAAGTGTTCTCTAGGAGCTTGGTCATCTCCGCTTCCTTAACACCTCCAGAGACAACCACTTCGTCCACTACCTGGGAATAAAAATCCACCGCGCGCTCGGTACACAACGGGGTTACGCCCCCAACGACCTTTGGTGTGTTGCGAAGAGTGAAGCGAGCATTTCCAGGATCGATTCGCTCCGGACTGTAGGCAACATAGAAGTCTTGGCCTGCGATAAGCCCAGGCGACTCCAAAATCGGTACCAACACCTCTTCAGTGGTCCCTGGATAGGTGGTCGATTCGAGGACAACGAGTTGCCCCGACTGAAGGTGCTTCGCGATATCGCGTGCCGCGTCTTCGACTGCTCTCAGATTCGGGCCGAGCTCGCCGTCCAGGGGGGTCGGGACACAGATAACGACTACGTCAGCAGTCGCGATGCACGAAGTATCCGTGGTCGCCGTGAATCCCCCTGAGAGAATCTCACGGACATCGGCATCAGTGACATCGTCAACATGCGAGCGCCCTTGGTTGAGTTCCTGACTGACTCTCTCAGATGTATCTAGTCCCACAACCTGGAATCCCGCTCGAGCGGCCTCGACCGCAAGCGGCAGGCCGACGTAGCCGAGCCCAATAACAACGAGTTTGGAAGCCACGGTCATTGAACTTTCGGACTACTTTGACCGGACGGTCGAAATGCACGAAGTGAGCAGATGACGTGATCCACATCAGCGTCCGATAGATGCTCTCCGATAGGAAGGCTGAGTTCACCCCGAGCCAGCGTCACAGCCCGTGGAAAACTCGCGGGCGGTGAGTCCGCGTGAAACGAAAACTCAGCCAGGCTTTGTGGGTAGTGAATACCAGTGGGTACGCCCGCATCCTCAAGATAGCTCCTTACGGCCGAGCGGTCAGGCACCACAATCGCGAATTGATGCCACCCATGGAGTCCGTCATCAGGTACCGTGGGCGGGCTTATCCAACTTAGGTCCGTCAGGGCTTCCAGGTAGGTGCTAGCAATCTCTCGACGCCTCGAAAGCCACTGCTCGAGATACTTCAACTTCACACCAAGGACTGCTCCTTGAATCGAATCCATTCGTGAATTGCGTCCAACAATTTCATGGTCAAATTTCTGCAGGCGCCCGTGGTTCGCGATTCTTCGAACTCGGTCAGCCAGATTCGAATCAGACGTGGTGACTGCACCGGCATCACCAAATGCTCCAAGGTTCTTCCCGGGATAGAAGCTGAAGGCTGCCGCATGGCCCATCGAACCCACCATGCGTCCACGACGACTGGCCCCGTGCGCCTGAGCTGCATCCTCAATAATCAGTACGTCGCGTCTTCCAACGCAGTCCAATCTCTCTCGCAGTTCTTCGACGTCCGCGGGATAGCCGTATAAGTGGACTACCACTACAGCGCGCGTGTGGGGAGTTAGTGCAGCTACCACCTGTTCGAAATCGAGTACGGCTGATTCACCTACGTCGACCAAGATAGGTGTAGCGCCAACCCGGAAGACCGCTTCACTGGAAGCAACGAATGTCATCGCTGGAACGACAACTTCGTCTCCTCGTCCGATCCTCATTCCTTCGAGGATCAGTTCCAGAGCATCTGTACCGTTCGCGCACGCGATACAACTCTCCGCATCAACGTAGTTGGCAAATGCTGACTCGAAGGTGCGGACCGGAGCGCCATTGATGAAGTCTGCCGCTAGGAAGGTGTCATCAATAACCTGCGATATCTCAGGTTCAAGTTGTTCTCTCTGCCAAATCAAGTCCAGGAACTTCATCAGATTCTCCGAGCAGGATTACCTGCGTAGGTTCCCGGCTCAACGATATCGGCAGTTACGACACTTCCGGCGCCTATGACGACTTGAGAGCAGATTTTCACTGGCAGGATGGTGGCATTTGATCCAATGCTCACCCAATCACCTACGAAGGTCCGTTCCCACTTATCTCTATCTCCTTGGGCAGGACCACCACGCATTCGATCGTTCACAAACATCGCTCCGTGACCGATGAAGCAGTCCTCGCCGACGGTGACCAGCTCGCAGATGAAGGTATGTGACTGAACGCGAGTACGTTGCCCAATTGATACGCCTTTTTGTATTTCACAGAATGGACCGACAAAAACATCGTCACCCAAGATTGCTTCGTAGACATTCGATGGCTGCATGATGACGACACCGTCACCGCATGTGATGTCACGAATGGTTGAGTCGCGAATTTCGAACGTCACGACTTGCGACCCAATTTGCTGTGCGTCGGACGATCGTTGAGCGAAACTTCCTGTCCGGTTTCGATGGACTCGTAGATGGCGAGAATCAATTCCAGGCTGCGGCGTCCCTCTGAACCATCTACCAGTTGACGAGAGTTGTCACGAATGCAGTCAACCACGTGCTCAAGGTACATCCGGTGACCAAACCCATACACGTCCGGCGGATTTACAGAGAAATCCTCCAAAGTCACCGAGTCGGCCTCCACCAAGTCAGAGAAGTTCCACGTCTCAAGCCTGTTCAGGGCGAAACCACCAACCACGATTGTTCCCTTCTCCCCAAGGAGGGACAGAGAACCCTCCAGATCGATAGGACGAGTTGCAGTGGTCGCCTCAACAAGTCCAATTGCGCCCGAGGCGAACTTCAGCACCGCAACGGCAGTGTCCTCAACATCAATGTCAACGAGTGCCGTTCGAGCAACGGCATAGACGCTTTCCACTTCCCCCATCATCCACTCCAGTACATCAATGTGGTGGCTTGCCTGGTTCGCTAGGACTCCCCCATCTTGTTCCCAGGTACCACGCCAGGCGTCCTGCCGGTAGTAATCATCGTCTCGACACCAACGCACCCGGACTGTTCCCATCACCATTCTTCCAAGCCGTCCGGCTTCCACAGCCTCCCGGGTGCGCCTGATGGGGAGGTTGAAGCGGTTTTGCTTGACTACGAAGAGCTTCACTTGATTCTTGGCGCACGCCAAGATCATTTGGTCCGCATCTTCAAGTGTCAGCGCCATAGGCTTTTCGACGACTACATGCACACCCAAGTGTGCGAGGTCGCTAGCCGTCTCTGCATGGTTGCCTGAAGGCGTACAAACGTTTGCAACGTCAACTTCTACGGATTCACACAACTGCTGAATGTCGCTGAATGCCGGGACGCTATACGTCGATGCGAAGGCGGCTGCTCGTTCGTCATCGGTATCGCATACACCTGCGAGGTACGCGCCCTTAACAGCCCCGCTACTCAACAACTCTGCGTGGCGCTTGCCAATGCGCCCACATCCCACGACCGCGAATGCCAAATCAGGAGTCAAAACGACTCATTCCCGTTGTCGAGTCTTGCCGAGTTTGGGTCCAAGATGCACTTCTCTTGGAGAACATTCAACAACTCCTCGGCAAACTTTTCGTAGTTGCGCTCCGCGTCAAATGAAGATGCCCATCGTTGCGCACTTCTACGCCTCCAGCCATGCTTTGTGGTCTCCGATTGACCGGCCATGTCACTAAGCATGTCAGCGACAAGATCCGGTCCGGCAGAGCCTGGGATCAGACGCCCTACCGACTCATCCACGATTTCATTATTGCCACCGACATCGGTCGCAAAAAGTGGAATCCCGCAACTGGCTGCCTCCATAAGGGTTACCGGAAGTCCTTCAGATTCGCTCACGTTGCAAAAGACATCTACCGGATTTCGCGCCAGCCATGCACGAACCTGGTCATGGGGGAGTTCACCCAGAAAGTGCGCCTGGTCCCCCAACGGAGAAGCTTGCGCTACGAGATCCTGCTTGTCCGGGCCATCGCCAATATGCGTCCACTCGAACTTGACCCCTCGAGCGCGCAACATTAGGAGGGCATCAACAAGCAAATCAACGCGTTTGACCGGTACGAGAGACGAGCAACTGACGACCCGAAGGATTCCGTCGTTAGATGATTGCGATATTCCCGGCGCTGCATCAACGCCGAGATAGGCATAACTCACCTTGCCGCTCAAGTCCGGATATCGGGAACGCAGGTAACGCTCTCCAGTCTGAGATGCTGAGTAGACCTTGCTGACCGAATCGATCAATTGGCGCTGAAATGGAATGAAATTCAAGCGATCCCGCTCCGCGTAGAGGTCGTATCCGTGCATGCGGGTAACCATTGGAACACCACTTGACATCAGCTCTTCCGCAACACCAAGCGCCTCCGGCACACTCCACCAGGAGTACACAAGAGTTGGGTGCTCCTTCATTTGTGGAAGCAAGTGCTTCCGAGCCCAACGCCTACCCGCACTAACTCGCGTCCAACGCCGAGCGACTATGGCTAGCGTGCGCAGTGATCTGTGTTGCTGGCTTTCAACTTCCCGACGTACGTCACCAACAAACATGCCCCTTACCGTGTCAAGGGCCATTTTTCGAGGGGAGTTCGCGAGGGTCGTATCCACCTTCTGCGTCGCAGCAAGCCTCGGAGTCTCTTCGGAACGCGGGGGTGCGGTAGGAACGAAATGAATTTCGAAATGACGAGACAAAACCGCAACTTCGCTACCAAGGAATGAGTCGTCGGGGCCACGAAAAGGAAACGACCGAGTCAAAAATATGAGCCGAGGCCGAATCGGGTTCACGACAAATAGGCTAGTGCGAAAGGACTGATGCGAATAGGCAGCCTGGCGCACGACGAGGCGAGCTTGTGCTGGCCGGACTATATGAAATGCTTACTCAAATACAAATTCACCGCGAGTCGGAAGAGGACAGCACTCTAATTCTTTCGGGGCGTCACAAGAACATCGCCCCGATGCTCAACAAATGGGAGCGCCCTGGTCCGAATTGGCGTAAATGCTCCCCACCCCCGAATCGAAGCCCGGTCAGCCGCACCAACGACCCGCTACACTTCGTACCGGCAGAGAGCCGCATCCGTCTCTCACGGTTACGAGGCACCTTGTTGTGAAAATCGCGTACCTGCTCACCTGGTCTGGAGATGAACGGACGGGTGTCTTCAAGAAAGTTGCGGATCAGGTCGCTAGCTGGGACCGACTTGGCGCTGAGGTCGCGCTTTTCGTTGCGACTACTCCATCAGCCCAGAAATCTTGGAGCGAGGCAGGACCTGCCCGACATATCGAACTGTACAGAAATGCGCTTGAGTCCATATGGGTTCAACGACCACTGATTCGAGCACTCCAGGCATGGAAACCAGACATCACATACGTGAGAACAACACCCCGACAAGCCGTCGTTTCTCGACAACTCAACAAGCTGCCGTATGCAGTCGAGATTCAAACCGACGACATCGCTGAGTCGCGTGGCCTATCCGTTCCCCGACATGTGACAACTCTGGTCACGCGACGTGCTTGCCTGAATGGTGCACGTGGGATGGTTTTTGCCAGCCGAGAACTCTCCGAGCGAGCAAGTTATCAGGGCTTCTCAGCGAGCAGAATGGTGCTCGCAAACGGTGTAGACCTTTCGCGCATAGAGCCTCTT
>WLWG01003199.1_pt1 | contig 11409 bp, 10 predicted proteins | sample 6712871 | NCBI WGS metagenome assembly WLWG01 (sample SAMN12718693, study PRJNA515312) | sponge metagenome | isolation source: marine sponge | host: Mycale hentscheli | place: New Zealand: South Island, Marlborough, Capsize Point | collected 2003-05-01 | reverse complement strand
GTTCTTGCTCCTTGTTATATCTATTGAAAAAATCCATAGCTTTTTGTTGTTCCTGAGTAACGCCCGGTCTCAACTTGATCTCGTCGTAATATTTACTCTTGGTTTCCTCTAAAAAGCTTTTGGCTTTTGCAACTTCTTCTTTAAACGCAAGTTTCTTTTTGCGTATATCCCTTTCTTCGTCGATGTCTTCATCATAGTCAAAATCTTCTAACAGAAGTTCAACATCTGAATTATCTAAGTAAGGTTTATTCTTTTTATAATACTCTTGTAAAAGAGTTTTATCGTCTACATTACTATAATCAGCATTTAGACGAGTATAATCTTCTATTGTCCCACCTGTTTCTTCCATAAATGAAACTAGCTTTTCAATATTTTCTGGCAATGGTTTGCCTAATACTTTTTCATCTCTTATAGCTTCTTTAACTTCTGCTTCAACTTGTTTAACTTCAGCTTCTGTTACTTCTTGGATCGGAGAAAACCCTTCAACATCCTCGTTGGACTCTTGTACAGGTTCTCCCACCGTTGCGCTATCTCCGGATGGTTTTTCCACAGATACCTCCTTTGTTTGTCCGATTTGAATGGCATCTTCTTTTTCTTCTTGTTTTGGAATTACTACTTTCTTAACCTCTGGTTCTAATTCAATCAAAGGTTCTTTTGGATTAACATTTACTTTTGTAATGCTATCTTTTGTTTCGTTGAATTTTTTAGGTGTTGTTTTCTTTTTTAATTTGAATTCACCTTCCTGCTTAACAGGTTCATTTGTTTTTACTTCTGACATAATATAATATAATTAAATAATTAAATAACGTTTTACATAAACGCGTTCATACCAGCTTCTGGCTGATTTTCAAAATCTATTGGTAAGCCATCGTTTTTTCTTTGACTTATCATTTCACTTTGTTGCGTACCTTCCATTTTTATACGCTTATCTTTAGCAGCTTCTCTTTGCTGTTCTTTTTGACCCTGAGCTTCAGACTGCAATCTAGCTAATTCCATGTCAAACTGATGCTGCATTTGCATTTTTTGTTGATCAAGTTGTGCTTGTATTTGCATTTTTTGAATCTCCATTTGTGTTCTAGACTGCTCGTATTGAACTTTAGAACCACTAATTGCTTCTTGCTTTTGAACTTCATTCATTGCAATTTTCTCATTAGCATCTGCCTGAGACTCAGCTTGAGCTCTAATATTAGCTTGAGCATTTTCTTGATCTTGCCTTGCTTTTGATTTACGTTTAACTTTAAGAAGTTGATTTGCTAATTTAAGATTTTTAATCTGTCTTAAATCTATAGCGTCTTCTAGATCAATACCTCCACCTTGTAGAGCCACTTGAATATTTTGTTCTAGTTGAGCTTTCTCTTCATCATCTGGTTCTAATTCTAAGAATATACCAAAATCATGTAAATTTAAATTTACAATTTCTTTTAAAGTATTAACATTGTAATTGCTAATAGAGTTTGTTAAAGACTCTGCTGTTAACGGAAACTCTAAAGCATCAGCAATTTTAAGAGCTGTATTTTCTGCTATTCTAAGAGTTAAATAAGAAGATGATTGCTTTATATGTCTAGTAGCAGTGTTAGAAGCATTAGCTGCCATTTTTTGTAAACCTACTAGCGTGCTCTTGTCTGGCGTGCTACCATCTCTAGCTTCATTAAGACCTGTTACATCACGTATCATCTGTAAATAATACTGATATGTATTTATAAGACTTTGTATTTTACCTTGACCAGAACTAGAGTTTAATTCTTGAATAGGTACTTTACCAGGATTCATATCACCGTCTTGCGTTAGAGATCTACCAACAATACTACCAGTTTGAAAGTACATATTCAATGCTTCTGCTGGATTATAATTTGTACCATTACCTAAGTCAACCTCAGCTAAACCGTCCATGTCTAAATAAACACCATCTGGTACTATTCTAGACATTACTTGTTGTAGCTTTAAATGAGTTAATTGAATCATATCTGCAAAACCAATACATTTACTCACTAGTGATTCTATTCTACCTTTATAAATTCTAGGCGCGCAAATAGCATAATTCATTTTAACCTTTGTAGTGTCAGCATAAGGTCTTGACATGTTTTCAGCTAATTCCCATTTAAGCATTGTATCAGTACCTAACACTTTAGCGCCGCTATATAAAACCTCTATAGATCTTGAAACTCTTTCAAAGTTATCATTTTCTGGCGGATTAAATGTATCTGGCTTTTCAATAGCTTTCATTAACCCTTGATCTGTTTGTTTTATTTTAAAAACTTGATTATGATAAGTCTTATAATCAAAATATAAAACTTGAACAGTGTTTTCATCGTATCCACCCCAGCCAGTTACGTATTGTCTATTTCCTGGCATTTTTTGTATACGCTCTAATTCTTGTTTAGAAATGTTTGGAAACTCTTTTTTAAGTTCTGGTATTGTTATAGATTTTATTTCTCCAACATAGTATATATCTTCAAAATTCGGATCTTCAGTATAAGAATAAACCATATAAGCTGGATCTACGTAGTCAATAGTAATACCATTTGCTGTATTAAAATTAGTTTTAGCAGCTGCTATACCGCAAACTGTTAAATCCATGTTTAATCTACGCTTAATAAGCTCGTACTTATTTTGAGCCATAACAGAAGATATAGCTTCTTCTTCAGCTATTTCTATGCTTTGTTTATAAGAAAGCTGCATATGTAATTCTAACTCTTCTTCGTTTTCAGGAAGTAACTCAGGATTTAAAGTTTGATACAGGTTTATGCCAAAACTGTTTTTTATATTTTCTAAATAATCTTGAGCTAGCATGTCTTCGTATATTTTAGAAGCATACTCAGTTCTTTTTTTAATAGATTCAGGATCTTGAGCGTAAGCTTTTATATCATAAGAGTGAGCTGATATACCATTTACAACAATATCTACAAATTTAGATAAAATAGGTACAGGTTTCCAGTCTAAATTAAGATAAGACAAATCGCCATTAATAGACAATTCATCTTTGTATTTTTGAACAGGTTGCTCTCCTCTAGCGTATAATCTAAGAGTATTAAAGTTATTCCAGTTGGTCAAATACGCATTACCGTTTGTTCGACCAGATTTGAACCACTCATATTCAATAGCCATAGCTACTTGACTGCCGTATTCCAGACTTGCTTTTTCAGCATCGCTAACAACTTGACTTGGAAAAGCGCTATTTGAATTAGTGTATATATTCATTTAACTTATTATTTTTGATGTAGTTCCCCTGTTGTCATATCTTTTGATACCTAAATCTACAGGTTCTATAATTTTTTTATTTACAGGATAATACCTGTGCTTGTTGCAAGCCATTAAAGCTAATCCAGAACTAATAGAAGCATCGTGTTTTGTTCTATTGTTTATATTAAATTTAGCCCAGTCTTCTAATGTTCTTTGAAAATAAACGTCACCATAACCAGACTCTTTTAGTCCAACAAAATGCTCTATATATGTTTCTATGGCAGATGCGTGTGCTTGCTTTATATCTTCACTAGAGTTTGGTATACCGCCGAGCTCTCTTTCTGTTACAGATAATTTATTGTATTTTTTATCAGGTCTATTCATTGAAAAACCTCTATAACCCCTTCTTTTAAAATAATACAATATTCTTGGTTTATTATTTTCTATAAGTATTGGCATGCCGTAAAAAACACAAGCCATAAGAACATCTTCAAAAAATATTTCAGCTGTTTGTGGTCTAGCTATATATTCTAAAAAGAAATGATTAGGGGGCACGTCTTCCATTGAGAACTTAGTAAGACCGTGTAAAGATCCTTTAGAACCCCTTTTATCCACTGTACCTGATATATCATATGGATCACAACCAAATGCTCCCATATACGCATTACCAGGGTGATTTATACCATTTTTACTATACTTTTTATTTTGCAAGTGACTAGGTGGAACCCAAGTTATTAAAAACCTACCGTCGTTGTTTGGAACAAATATAACATCAGTATCTTGCTTAGCATCTTGCCATTGAAAAGACCCTTTAGTTACGCTTATTGAGTTTTTAAGATCTTCGTTAAAATCTATTTGTTCATAAATTTTAGTTAGATTAAATAAAGATTCTTTTGATTCATCTCTAAACGCGTGCTTAGTTGTGCGTGGAAATTGTCTATAAAATTCATTTAAAGCGTCTTGATCTTTCTTAAGACCGTCTACTTCATTATTCCAATATTCTATTACACCAAAATCTATTTGCTCGCCCTGCGGCCCTTCCAATGGCTTGGCGGGCGTGTCGAATACAGGTAATCCATAAGAATCGATGTATCCTTCGTAATTCCATTCCATAGGTATAAACAAGCTATATAGTCCCGAGCGAGTCTGTCCATTGGCGTTTCTTTGCGTAACGTCTGAGTCATTATATAGTTTTTTAAAGTTATCACCACCTTTGTCTAATGAGTTACTTGTTGAACCCATCATGCACTTACCTATAATTCTGCTACCTAATCGTAAACAGGTTTTCGTGACCCGCCAGTTGTTGAGGATGTTCGTCGGACGCTCCCATTTACCGCTCTCGTCGTGGACGAGTAGCCTGAGTTTTTCACCGTCGTACGAGTTGTCGCCCGTGTTCTTCCAGTCGATCGTGGTGTCGAGCCCATCGAGTTCTCTAAGAGTCTCATTGTTCTCGAGTTTTTTACGCGTGTATTTCGTCGCGGGGACGCGATACGCGAGTTCTGTCTTTGGCCTGTCCATACCGTCCTGTATCGGCTTGAAAAAGAAGGGGTAATTAACCGATATCGGTACCACCTTGTCTGTAAACATCTTCTTCGCATCAGGTCCAGACTTTGATAATATTCCAAACCTAGAATCGCTTGATATGGTTGCCATATTAACGCACTCCCCGGACGCCATAAATGAGAATCCAGATCGTCTATTCTTAAGGTAGCACATTCCATATGACCTATGATCGGCCTTACAAGCTTCCCAGAATATGTAGAATAATCTGTTTGATTCCCTAAAGTCTGGTTGCCCAACGTCAATTTTGCTCCACTGCAAGTACATATAGTGAGTACCAGTAATGTAAGTAGCCACATCCTTATTATAGAACCAAAAGCCTTCTTCCCTGCGGACGAACTCATTATCGATGTAATCATACCATTTTTCTTTAAAGTCTAGCGGATACTCTTCCCAATCAAATACAGACTTTATTTTTTTTAATACCTTAGGGTATTCTGTGTATTCCCATTTATTAGTTTCAAACTTATGTATGTTATTAACTTTTGGTAAAGCTATTTTTAAGTTTTGTATTTCGTATATATCACCTATTGTACCGTCTTTGCTTATAACAATAATGTCATGCTCTTTGTTATAGCCGTAATCCCATTTTTTATAACGGTTCATACGATTTAAAACCTTAGGCTTTATATGATCTTTTAATACTTTATATAATGTTTGTTCGTACATTACTTCTTAGATCTACCTTCAGCAAAACCTCTAAAAGTTCTTTCTTCTTTAACTTCTTTTGGTTTATCGTTTAATAAGTTCTCTTCTTCTTCAATGCGACTAAGTATTTCAAAGGCATCGAATATAGCAAGCTTTTTAGTAGCTGCAGCGTTTTTAAGTCTATCAGCTGATATGTCATCATCTGAATCAACAATAGCTTCTTTAGCCACCTTGATTAACTCCTCAACCGCTCGCTGCCCAGCTTGGATTATATTCTTCTTCGTTTCCTTGGTATTCATACTTAATTACAATATCATTAGATTTCATACAATAAAGTCGTTTATTTTCGACTAAAAACTCCCACTCACTGTTAGGAGTAAACCCCACAAGATCTCCTGGGTTTATATTAAGCGCTTCTAAGGACTTATTGCCGTATTTAAGTATACCAATAAGGTTAGCCTCTTTATCAAGCGTTAGATCTTGTCTGCTTTTTATAGGTGTTACAAAGCATCTATTGTTTATAGTATTCCAATTGTTTTTATTTTTATATAAATAAATCTGGTCAACTGCGCAGAAATAGTAATCATCTTTAAAATAAGATCTGCTTTTTTTCTTTTCACCTTTCATATCATAAAACGTTCTAAAAACATTTTGATGTATGATTATTATAGCACCTTTCCTTATAGGTGTTGAAAAGGCAGCTGGGGTTTCTACAACCCTAGCTAACCTATTTACAAACTTCCAGTTTTCAATTTTAGTATTTAATACTAATTTTTTATCACCTACGTTAACAGTATTGCTGTATTTATCGCCAACTGGTTCGACGATAAAATCGTATAGACTCTTCATTAATACTCTAAATCATACTCAACGGATATGGCCATGTTAGAATTAAATTTTTTCCATGGCAATACCTCGTTGTTTTTCTTTATATGTATATTATAAGAACTATCAGAGTCATTAAATAAAATATAAGCTATTTCGTGACCACCATAAACTTGCTGGCCAACAGAATAATGCATAGCTTCATTTTTATAATCAGAACCAATACTGATTTTTCTTATAACAGAGTCCATTACTCAACTACTTCTAGAGTATCTTCTTCTTCTTTGATCTCAGTGTATTCCCCTGTTTTCAAATCAATAGATATCTTGCCGTACTCTTCTTCTATTTTTTCTTTTTCTTTTTCTAAGCCTTCGTTTACTTCAGCTACCTTATGTAGTAAAGCGTGCTTTTGCGTTTCTAAAACTCCAATATTATTTAATATTGCCGTTAGTTCGTCTTGGTACTTAACAATTGTTTCTAATTGTTTTTCTTTAATTTTTGCCATTTGATTTAATTTAAGTTAATTGTTTTATATTTATATAGTTACTCATGTTTTAGTAAATCTACTATTCAGGTAGATCTTCATATCCATCTGCATAATCAGCAGGCAAATACGATTCCATACCACTTACTTGCTCAGCGCTACATTCATCTTTGTAAAAGTCGTTTGCTAATAACCAAAGAAAGTGATCTTTTAGACATTGCAGCTTTTCTTCTGTAGTTTCAGAATCTGCAGCTTCTGCTAATTGACCATTTACTTGACTTACAATAACTTCTTTGTGACTGTCTGGTGTGTTTTCTGATGTAATTACGTTTTTGTACATTTTTAATTATTTTGTGATTTTAAAATTTCTACTTCTTCTTTTAATTCTTGTATTGCTTTTACTAATATCGGCACTAGTTTACCGTAACTTAACTCAAGTCTGTTAGGATCTTCATCATACACTAGCCTTAAAGTATCGTTGTCTAGTTCTTTAACTTCTTGCGCTACGAATCCAAAGTCTTTTTTACCTTTGTTAGCACTGAAATATTCATTACCATCTCCATCAATTTCTGCTCTATTATCCCAAACAAACTGTCTTGGTTGTAAAGCATCAATAAAAGCTAAGCCATAACCTAAATCTTCTATTTCTGTTTTATCTCTTTCGTCTGATACTGACGTTATACTTGTTGCTTGACATCTTAAAGTTCCAATACTTGAATTTCCTAATGTTACTTGGTTGTCTCCACTGCAAGCCGCAGAATAACCAAAGCTATTTTGATTTGATGCTGCACCAGTACTAACATCAGCTTGATAACCAATCATAACATTATTGCTACCAGAGGATAAACTTGGAGCAGAATTGTAACCCATAGCTGTATTGTTAGTTCCACTACTTAAGTCACCTAATGCACTTCTTCCTACACCAGTATTTTTACCATTTGTACCACTCGCATTTGCACCAGTTCCAGAGCCATATCCAACAAAAGTGTTGTCGTCAGAAGTTCTTAATGCATCTCCAGCTAAAGAACCAATTACAACATTTTTGTCACCAGTTGTTAAGGCAAAACCAGCTTCATAACCTACAGCAACATTATCATCTCCAGTGCTATTAAACATATTTCCATAACCTAAAATTGAATTACGATTACCACAATTAGTAGCTTTAAAAGCGTTTGAAGCAACAACAGCATTATTAGCACCAGAGCCACTTCCAGAACCAGCTCGTTGTCCTATAAATATATTTTGAGTACCAGTATTTCCGTAACCAGCTTGATAACCTAAAAATGTTCTATATGTAGCTGTTGTACCACTATAACCAGCTTGATAGCCTATATTTGTATTATCTGTTCCAGAAGTATTTGAGTAGCCAGCTTGATGCCCTATTGAAATATGTGAGGTACTAGTATTTACTCTTCCTGATTCATATCCTATATGGGTTGAATTTGAACCAGTAGCAAGGTATGCCGCGGACATTCCTACCGCAACAGTGTTATCTAGGTTAGCATTCCATATAGCTCTATCACCAATAGCAACATTATTACTGCCAGATGTAATCATTCTACCAGCATTCCGTCCAATAGCGGTATTAGCATCGCCACCTTGAATACTGTCAAGCGTATTATGTCCCAACGAAGTATTATAGTAAGCAGTTGATGATACATTAGCAGGAACATTGCCAATAAATTGAGATTCTTGTGCTGTAATTAAACAATCACTCAATCCATTTAAACTTGAAGCACCACCACCACCAGCGGCTTGTAAAGTAATTAAACCTGTGCCTGAAGCAAATGTAAGTACGTCACCGTCTGATGCACCTGATTGTAGACCGGGTATTCTTAGTGAAGTAATATTTGTATCACCTAAAGTAATTTGATTATTTGCAGTACCTGTAGCGCCTTGTCCTATTACAATTTGATTTTGTGCATTAGCGCCAAAAACATTAGAGTTAACTCCAATAGAAACATTTTTTTCTCCATTATTTATAGCGTTACCAGCTGACCTACCAATAAGAGTATTCCACTGTCCGGTAGTCATATTCATACCTGCTCCCCAACCTATAGCTGTGTTATAAAGTCCACTTCTAGCAACATTTAAAGCGTATGTACCTATGGCTGTGTTTTGTTCTCCAGTAGATGCTCCTGAAACACCATAGCCAGCGCCGCGTCCAATAAAAGTATTTGACGCTCCTGTGTTGAAATATCCAGCTTGATAACCAATTGTTGTCCTGTCGTTATTAGTAGTGTTTGAATATCCAGCTTGATAACCTAAGTTTGTATTACTTGTTCCAGAAGTTTGAGAATATCCAGCTTGGTAGCCTATTGAGATATGACTACTTGCAGAATTACCTTGTCTAGCCGCCATAGAACCAATAATCACAGAATTATCAGCACTATTGCTTAATCCAGCTTCTCTACCAATGACTACAACATGACTTCCTCCACTTGAAGATGCTCTATAGCCTATAGTTACATTAGCGAAACCTGTTCCGTTTTCATAAGATCTAGAGCCTATTGATGTGTTTTGGAAATTACTTGTTGCTTGTCCAGCGTTATATCCAATAAACGTATTTTCATCAAAATTATTACCAGAACTTGTTAATCCAGCTTGATATCCAATTAATGTGTTTCTTACGTTGCCACCAGCCAATGCATTTCCTGCATCTATACCTAATATAGTATTACTGTGTGGACTACCGCTTAATCCAGCTGGTACCTCACCAACATATAAAGATGAACCATCAACTAAACAATCTGTTAATCCATTTAATGATGTTGCACCGCCACCACCGGCAGCAGCTAATGTTATTTTACCAGTTCCAGAACTAAATGTTAAAACATCTCCATCTGACGCTCCAGACTGTAATCCTGGAATTCTTAAGGCTGTAACCGCTACGTTTCCTAAAGTTATCTCATTTGACACAGTCGCACTTGAAGCTTCAGCATCAAAACCTATCATAGTGTTATTGTGTCCAGTTGTTGTTGTATTACCAGCTAATCTTCCAACCGCAGTGTTAGCATAACCAGTTGAAAGATTAAATAAAGTATTTTGCCCTAATGAAGTATTGTTGTAGCCTGCACCAGTGCCGCCGGAACCAGCACCTGATCCTACAAAAGTATTTACTCCACCAGTTATATTTTTACCTGCTTCGTAACCAATACAAACTTGAGAACCACCAGTTGTATTTGTATATCCAGCTTTATAACCTATATTAGTATTGCTTGTACCAGAAGTATTTGAATAACCAGCTTCGTACCCTATTGAAATATGACCAGGTGTTGTGTTGCTTCGGCCAGCTTGCGCGCCTAAACCAACTACATATGATGCATCAGTAAGATAACCTGCTTGATAACCTACTAAAACTGAATAAGTTGTAGAAGTTCCAGAATTAGAACCTGAGTCTGCTCCTACAAAAACACTTCCAGAACCTTGAGCCGCAAGTCCAGCTCTATAACCTACTGATACATTAAGAAATCCACCTCTGTTTTGAATACCTCCATAAGCTTCATAGCCTATACTAGTGTTAGTTCCTCCTGTGTCTTTTTGACCAGCTTCAAAACCTATATGGGTAGAACCACTTGTGGTAGTGTTTTGCAATCCAGCTCTCTTTCCAATAAAAGTATTATCACTACCTGTTGTTGTGTTGTCACCGGAATTAGTACCTATAAAAGTGTTGTCATTACCACTAGTTAAAGCATCTCCTGCGTCTATACCTAATATAGTATTACCTTGTGGGTTTCCTGATAATCCAGTTGGTACAAACCCAGAATACAAAGATTGTGTGTCAATTAAGAAAGGATAAACACCTAAATTACCAGGTGATATTTTTTTCATTGTTGTGCCTTGATAACCTACAAGAAAATCTACATTAGCTGAGTTTGTCTCTGTGTTAAAAGCTGAAAATTTTATATTTGCCATTTTATGTTTTTATTTATTTAAGGTGCTATTTCTTGTACCATAAAATTAGTACCAACTTCTGTTATACACTTGTCTCCGTTTTCTGCTAGTATAAAAAACTCTAGCGGTAATGGACCACCTCCACCCGCTTTAGTTAAAGGAACTGCTAGTATAGCGTTTGCGTTACCTAGTATAGTTGGCATATTATCTTAATGCTATTATTTTTGTTGCTGTAGTGTCGCTTGAATTAACTCGCTTTACCTGTAAAGGTATAAATGAAGAATCAGGTACGTTTTCTAATACAACAACTTGATCACTACATGCAGGTACTACTGCTATATTACCAGCTCCACCTACAAATAAACTAAATCCCTCGCTTACATTTTTAAAATTACCGTTAGATCTATATATTTGATAAGGTTTAATTCCAGGCACAGATGCAGAAACTACTATATTTGTATTGTTTGTTACAGCTGTTACTGTTACTATCGTTATTGCAGCTCCGTCAATTACATATACTACATCCCCTACTGAAACTCTATTTGCATAACCTGTAGCCGCTGGGTTAGTAGTTCCAAGAAAATTTGCACTACCATCTGTTATAGTTGTACCTGTTCCAGAAGAACTAGTTCCAGTTATATAAGCATCTGGCTCTGGTATATTAATAGTATCACTTACTACTACGCTTAAAGCTTGTGTTGGTTGATTACTTGCCATTTGTTTTATTTATTACTTATTGATTTAAACTTTTCTGCGCCTCGTGAACCAAAATATGCTACATACACAGTTGTTGTTAATGTTTTTAATAGATTTATCCA
>WLWG01003198.1_pt1 | contig 11410 bp, 11 predicted proteins | sample 6712871 | NCBI WGS metagenome assembly WLWG01 (sample SAMN12718693, study PRJNA515312) | sponge metagenome | isolation source: marine sponge | host: Mycale hentscheli | place: New Zealand: South Island, Marlborough, Capsize Point | collected 2003-05-01 | reverse complement strand
TGGCCGTCGTAGGCAGACCAGGCAGTGGGAAGACCAGTCTGGCCATCAACCTCATCGCGGAGAAGAGCAAGGGGCACCGTGTATACTTCCGCAAGTTCGATCACGTGAACGTATTGATGCCCAAGGGCTCGCTGGCCTCGCTCAAAGACAATCCGTTCGAGTCATTGCCAGAAGACGACGTACAGCACGAGTTCACATTGGAGAACCTGCTGGCCATTGAGCAGAAGTGTGAAGAGCGCAGACAAGAAGACCCACCAGAGAAGACGCTGTTGTTCATAGATGATTTGGCGGCCGATATGCGCTGCTACGGTGATTTGGAGAAGATATTCAAAAGACTTGCGTACAACCGTCGACACTTGCGATTGAGTATCATCAACTGTGTACAGCGTCTATCCGCTATACCGAAACCTGTACGTGCTACGTTCTCTCACCTGTTGTTCTTCAAGAGTACGAAGACGGAGAACGAGATTATGTACAAAGAGCTGATTGACATACCGAAACAAAAGTATATTGATTTGTGTGAGCACTGCTTCCAGAGCAAGCACGACACCATCTTTGTGAACCTGAACGAGCTGGACTTCTACCACAATTTCAACCGTATCGAAGGGTTCATCGATCCAAACGAGGTATGTGTGAGCTGAAAAAATAATGAAAAATAATGAAAAATAATGAAAAATAATGAAAAATAATGAAATGTATATTTGTGACATCTTTCTGCTATAATGACATACAAATGGACAGAATGGACAGCGATTTCGATTTCATTTTCATTCTCATTTCATTATTTGGCCAAAAATGAAATCAAATCGAAAATCTTTTTAAAAGTACTGTCCGTTCTGTCCATTTGTATGTTATAACAACACTTTTATGTCACGATTTGAGGTTTCATTATTTTCATTTTTTTTTCATTTTTTTCAATACCATTTTCTCACAATTCATCACCCCCTTCGTCTAACTCAACAGTAGCCACGGTCTCAGCAGGTGCCACAGGCTCAGCGGATACAGTGATAGCAGGCTGTGTGCTGTATCGTTCCACACGGTTCGTTCCACGAAACACCTCCGCTTCATTCAGCCCACGCGTTACTTGACGGTATTGTTGCATACGAGACTGTACACTGCTGACCTGTTGCGGTGTGATGTTTGTGTTGATGTTGCGTGCTCGCTGGCGTGGCTGTGTGTCTTCCAGCAGGGCGAGTGTGGCACGTGCCCTCTTTTCCAATCTGTGTTTAGAAAAGTCTATATCAGTACGTTTGGCAGGTAGCGAGTCGAGTATAGACTTTTTGACAGGCGCGAAAGGTCCGTATGGTGTCTTGCGAATGAACTCTTTGGTGCCTGCAAGAGCAGGGTACTTACTCTCCAATGGCACTCTGTCGTATCGCTGAAAAAGTTTGTCGAATGAACCACGGGCACCAGCGATACGAAGTGTAGCGCGCTGTCCGTATTCCTGTCTGACAGCTGGCATTGGAAGTTGCACATCTGCGACATCGTCTACCTTGCTCTCTTGTAAGTCTTCTCTCTCTTCCTTTTCTTCTTCTTCTTGAACGGGTTTCTTTTCGATTGCATCAACCTTCGCTTGTACGTTCTTTCCCATTATACGTTTCCGTCGTGCTGGTTCTGGTTCAGGTGCTGGTGCAGGGAGTCTCACGTCTTCGGCTCCCATATCTTCTCGTTCAATAGCTTCTTCTTCTGCCGACAACGCCGTATCATTATAAGTGGGTTGAGGTGCTGGTACAGGCGGGAGTGCTTGTGTACTGCGACGCATCAACTCCTGAATGTTTGACGCATCATCTCTCCTTTTCTGGCGTGCATCCCGTTTCGCATCTCTTGCTTGCTTGCGTGCTTGCATCTCACCCGTCGTCACGTTTTTACTCTGTACAGCGTCCTTCTGTGCATTGCGCAACGCATCCTGTTTACCAGCTTGTATGGCTTGTTTTTCGCGTTGTTCCGCTCCCTTCAAGAAGCTGGTCATATCACGAGTAGAGATACCGAGGTCTTCACCCATAGCAACCAGTTGGTCTTGTCGTGTATTTGCCATCTCTCCAAGGGTGGGTGCTCGTCTGGGTTCTCGTGCAGGGGTGGCACGTTCTCGTCCAAAAAAGTCAAACGTCTGTGCAGGTGTGGCAGGAGCTGGTACAGGAGCAGAAGTGTCCATACCTTCGAGTGGTACAAACTGTGGGTCGACGTTCTCCATCTCCTGCTCGGTTGATGCCATTGCCTGCCCCTCTCGTACTTCTTTTTCATACGGTGTCTCGACGGTGGGTGGAGCGGGCGGTCCTATACGCAACACTCTTCGTGCCAACGGGTCCATCATATCACCCGTAACCGTATTGATTATGTTTCCAGTTTCGGGGTCTCGTATAACATTGGGCGCACTCAATGCTAATTTCTGTCTTTTTGCATCCACCTCCGCAATCTTCTTCTCATCGTGTCTGGCGAACTTCTCTTGCATCTTCCTAATGTTATCAAGTCGTTCATTGAATTTGGCGAGCCTTTTTGTTTCATCAGGATTAGCTGGATTCATACGCTCCGCATACTGGTCCCTCTCTTTCTTCAACTTATCGTACTTCGCATTGAAAAATTCTTCGTTTGATTCTCCGGGTCGAGGACCAATGTGATATGGGTCCTCCAAGTCTTGTATCACTTTTTCATCCACAGACCGTTGCTTCTTCCGTTCACCCACGGGCTTAGCGTACGGTGAGATGAGCGGGGGCTGGCGCATCATCTGTGGCTGGGCGACCTGCTGTTGTTGCTGGGGCGCCTGTCTTAGCGGAGCTTCACGCCTGCCTTTGCCACCACCACCGCCACCACCACCACCCTTGCGTCGTTCAGGTGGAGCCTTGGTGCTGTCTTTCTTTCGAGCTTCGGTCTTCTTCGTATCAACATTCTCTGTCTTCTTGGTATCCTTCTTCATACACTTGGCCAGACACTCCTTCTGTGCCTTCTTCCCGACCTTCTTCATACACTTGCGAAAGCAGGCAATCTTAGCAGGCGAGTACTTCTTCTTCTTTGCCGAAGCAGAGATGGGCAACTTGTTAGCGAGGTCTTTTGGCAGGGCTTGCATTGTATGGGGTTTGTTATTGTTGGTTAGATAAAATTATACGGAGAAACGACGGTATTCAACACTCTCAGGTATGGTCACATCGCCGACTGTATCCTTCTTGCGCGACACGATGGCCGAGCGGGGCTGGTTGTCTCCGCCCAGAAAGAGCTGTTCGTTCGGCACATTGAGTCCCATACCGACGGCGAGGGCACTGTTGGAGGTGGCTGGCATATCGGCCGAACGGTCTAACTCCATTAAGAAATCGGTTTGGCCTCCTGTGTATAGAGTCTCGTTGAAATCGCTGTCACCACGGCTGGGTACGGTAAAAGGGTTCTGGTGAAGGGAAGCACGCATCGTGGCGAGTGAGGGTCGGTCCATTCTCAGTTGCTCGCTCAGCGGACTGTTGTTGACTCTCGACGGCTGACTCGGTGCGTCCTGACCGAACATAGCCAGAAGAGAAGCGATACTCTCGTTTGATGCGGCATTTACGGCTGGGTATACGTTGAGCGAATCGATCGCATTCTCGTACTGTGTGGTTAGGAGGAACTGGTTAGACTGGCGCTGCTGATTTTGTATTCCAATTGTGGGGAACTGAGACATAGTGGAGTAAGGTTTATTATACACGTTAGATATTATTTTTTTCACTTTGTATCTGTTTGCATCTTGCTGTACGTTGATGTCGTGTTCTATGATTTTTACTTGTCATCATACCGCATAGTTCGCACGGTATAGGCTTTTTGAGGTCTTCCCGTCCGTGCGGATTATCAATATGCCATTGTTTGGCCCTGACAGAAGATGCTTCACGATCTTTTTCCCTTCGTTTTCTGTATTTTTCCTTATTTTCTTTCACGTCTTTGACCTGCCATTGTGCTTTGTATTCTTTGCGTTCTTCGTCGGTTAATGCTGGACGTGCTACGTTGACACACAGCTCCCCGAACTTTTCCTTGTATTGCCGAATGTATTCACCTTCTTTTTTCTCTAACCTTCGTTTGCATTCAACACTGGTGCATACATCTACATCACATTCACACGGATACAACTCAATAGTATTCACGACATAGTCATTTGATTCAAGTACCAGTGAGCTGTGGATAGTGATAATACCAGTTCTTCTGTATTTTACCAAGTCATTTGTATGTGCAGTCATACGTTCTTCCTCAGTAGTACCACGGCTTCCAACATATACCCGCCCCGTCTGATTGCATCGTATGTCGTATAGTGCTCCTTGTTTGTAGTTCTTTGGCATTGTTGAATAATGGCACGATCCGTTCAAGCGAAATAAATATATTTTTATAATAATAAACAACGATGTCCCAACAATACGAATACTTCGGTCTCCTACCGGCCACCCAACGTGGGTCCCCAGGCGTACACGTGTCTCTCTACTCGTACCTGCCTGGTTCTGTCAACACGCTCACCGTCACGCCAAACTTCGACGAAGGACAATTCCTTCCATTCTCGGGTCAAGTAGTACCACGCAACCACATACTCATCGAGCAAGCGTACAACAGCCCCGACCTTCTGGGTGTTGTCGGCCACAGCAAGGAGATGCTCCAATACTACCAGTCGGGCAAACCACAGTACATCGAGGAGCACTACCAAGGCCTCAACATCCCGCTGTCCACATCCCAGAGTCAGTACATGTCATCGGGTGGATTCGCGTACGAGAACTTGTACAACCCTCTTCAACCAACGACTCTTCCTTCTACCTAAACGCGACCAAACACCAGATTAAAATACCACGAACAGATTATACAAACAATGGAACCACTCAACAAAGAAACCTTTTCCGCCGAGCTCGAAGCGATTCGAAACCCGACCGATGATGTAGTACGGAAGCCATTGCAATGGCTCGTACCGAACGCAGAATCAAAAGCCGAAACACCCGAAGAAGAATGCGCCGACCGTGCCTTCAAGACGATGATGTCTTACATCAAGCTCTTGCAGAAGCATTACAGCGACCTCATTATGACAACGAAAATCAAAGAGTTTACCGACGAAGAGAAGGAGCTCTGGGACAAAGACAGGTACGATATTATGTTCAAGATTGTCGAATGCTACTCTATGATTGAGTTCGTCAAGAACTTCCCGGAGATGTGCAAGCAAGCCGAAGACGGTACAATGCAATTCAACTTATCAGCCTTCCATCCGCACCTCAAAAAGGGCAAGAACGGGCAGCTGTACATTGACGAATACGAGATGAACGAAGGCAAACGAAAGCAAGATATGGAACACGCCGAAGCCCTCCGCTTGATGCAGCAGCACGAAGACTACGACGAAGAGCTCGGTCGCATACTCACGGACGAAGAGCTAAAAGCGAGAGAAGAAGGTGGTGAAGCCGATTTACCCGACGTATTGATTGAATAATTATGTTTGTGTGTTAGTAAAACAAACAATGCCCAAGAAAGTATACCGCGACAAAGTAACGAAGCAACGTGTCGAAAAAGAGGTATCACCCGACGGACGACTCGAATTGCTTCGACGCTCCCGAAGCATTGGTATGAAGAACGCGAACACAAGCACCCGACCGATGATGAAGCTACGAAATGACACGGTCGAAAACCAGAACAAATACGAGTATGCTGACAAGAAGAATCATTTGGATGTGTGTGTACCAGAAATGAAGAAGAAGAAGCTGCGGTATGTTTAATACGATTTAACACAATAAAAAAATATATTATACATATAACAAACGAACTACTCACCTATCATCAACAACACAATGGCCGAGTCTTCCTTTCCTCAATCGCTTGATTTTAGCCCGCAGCCGCTGGCTATCTCCGCTCGCTCCTATATGGCGAAGTGTGTGCCCGAGTCCTCTTCCACTGGACGCCCTAACGACATCGTGCGTATTCGCGTACCTTCTGGTCGTGCTGGTTCTTACCTGAACAACAGCAAGTCCTTCCTTTCTTTCGAAGTGGTCAACAGCTCCACTTGCCCAATGATTACTGACAGCGAAAGCGGAGACAACCCGCCCATTACCATTCTGCGTGATTCAAAGCTGTACATCGACGGCTCTGCATACGCTGTCATCCAGACGCAGGAAGTGTACAACTCTTCCAATTTGCTCGAAAGCATCCAGAACGCCAACGTTCTGTACAATATGCTGGTTGACTTGCAGACCAGTATGGGCTCACGGCTGACTGGTAGCAAGATTCTTGGCATCGGTGCAACCAACGTCAACCAAGCGTGGAACACTTACCACGGCCAGACATTAGGCCCTAAGAGTGATGTTGAAAATGTATATTCTTCGTTTAATGAAGTTTCAGGGTCGTCAGCTAATACCGTGTACGCTGGTCTCAACATCTTGTCGAACAGTGCAACCTCTGCCGACCCTCCTGTTCTGTCGCGTACCATCGCTCAGACAGAAATCGTTGGTACTGGTCTTAATCCACCGGAACCAGGAGCCGCCCCAGCAGAGATTGGTACTGGTATTAAAGCCTTCCCTGGTCCTGTCAATTTGAACTACCCCTTTGGTAATGTCGGTACCACAGGCAACAGTACACAGCGCCGTGGCCAGCTCGCCGCTCTCGACCAGGGTGCGAACGGTGTATCCTCATTCATTTCTCGCCTTGGCCCAGTTGTACCCTTTGGCCAGAAGCAGCGATTCTGCCTTCCTCTCATCTCTGGTGTCGTTGGTAGCCTCTGTTGCAAGCTGTTCCCTCTCCACGCACTCAACAGCGACCTTATGCTCCACTTCACTCTCGCGTCTGCACAGACTGTCGCTTGCAACGACTACATTCCCACTGCATACAATGAGAATACCCAAGAAGTGGTAGGCGGTCTCAGCGGAAGACCCATCCTCTTCACACCCAACTATCGTCTGGAAAACATCGCCTACCACGCGTGCATCGTCGAAGTGTCCGCCCAAGCTCAGGCTATGCTCGACCAGGCTACTGGTGGCCAGTACGTGATTCCTTCTGCATCATACAGGAACTTCACTCATACTCTGCAACAAGGTACTTCTGTGAACGAGTTCCCTGTCCCCGCTCGGTTCACTTCTGTCAAGAGCATCATTGCTTGCCAGCGTCCCTCCGCTTCTTTGGACAGAGCCGACCGCTTCTCTCTCACTTCTCGTATCAAGAACGGTATGACTGCCATTCAGTACAGAGTAGGTTCTCTCCTCGTACCTCAGGAACCCATTCGTATGGGCAACATTGACCCTTCTCTTATCCATCCTCGCTCTGGCACTGCACCCGAAGCATTCGCTCACCTGCTTGAAGCTGTCGGCCAGTGTGTCAGCGACCGTACTCTCGAATGTGGTATGGACGATGCTATCTACGGTGCTAACCACGACGGTGCTGATTATGACTACGGAGGTGAAGCCCAGTCTGGTGTTACAGCTCCGTACGACTGGGTGCAGCAGTCCAATGTATCGAGTGCCACAGCTACATTTTCTTCCCCTGGTGTGGGCCAAACTGCTACGCTCGAAACCAATGGCCAGACTGACCGTCGCTACTACCAGCGCACTGCCGTCGGTTCCACTGCTGGCTTCTGCTGGGGCATCGATATGGAATCCTTCAACTCTGCTATGTGCCACGGTCCTCTCCAATCTGGTACCAACACTCTCGGCCTGAACATTATGTGCCGTTTGTATGCGGATACTCTTGCTACTGAGACTGGTGGCACTGTGGATGTGGCCAAGCATATGGTTGCTACACAAGTTGACCATTGGGTGCTCTTCGACCAGGTGCTTGTCGTGTCCGGAGGTGTGGCAAGTGTGCGCTTCTAAAAAATATCACACCATACAATAAAACACAAAACAATACATTATGGCTCCCAGAGATGACAACAATCCACTACTGTACGGCGTTCTCGAAATGCCACAGAGACAACCACCACCAAAACCAAAGTACACTGGCAATATACTGACCAGCAATACACTTGTGTCATCAACTGTTAAGCAAGTGCCTGATTTTGTTGCTGGTACAGCTATGGTTCCAGAGGGAGCGTTCTCCATAGGTAATGCTGCACGCACTGCTGGAACGGTGGAGAGCGCACTCGAAGCCGAATCAGCCGTTCTCCGCTCACAGCTAAACAACCGCCAGATTGAGAAGACGATGGCTCAACAGACAAAAGCGCTCGGCAAGACCAAGGGTGCAGGCAAGACAGACCCACCAGTAGCCATACCAGAGCAGTATCACCAGCCTTTCAAGTTTACAAAAGAATCATACAGAAAACCATCAGAGCGTACACCTGAAATAGACGGATACAAATATGATGCCGAGCTTTCCACAGAACAAGAAGCAGTGTATCACAACGCGCAAGAAAAGAAGGTACATGTATCACACCGTGGTTCCACAACAGCCCGTGACTGGATGGAGAGCGATGCGCAGATATTGACTGGTACAGAAGACTTGGGTGGACGCTTTGCAGAAGCCGAAAACAAAATGATTGAAGTACGCAACAAATACCCCGACCACGTCATTGAAGGCAGTGGGCACAGCTTGGGAGGTTCCATCGTACACAACAATACGTCATTGTTTGGTGAGTCTCCTTGGTATGGCCAGCATACAACGTTCAATCCTGGTACGAGTCCTTTTGGCCGTGGTGGTGTCCAGCGCATCATTGAACCACACTCTTCCATCAAGCACGGTAAGGTAACAAACGTACGACAAGCAATGGACCCCATTTCATTCAGTTCACGACCGTATGGTGAAACGATCACCGTGGATACCGCTAACGACCCGATACACGCACACAAGCTCGACTCTTTCCAACAAGAAGCGTTACCGTCTTACAATTTGAAACCTGCCCGTACTGCTGCCAAACAGATTGTGTCCGGACCACAAGGCCCTCTCATCGCCAACCAACGACCCATACGACCGCCAGTAACAGCGACCACGCCTCTTTACCAACCAGCACCACAGACACAGTATTACCCGACTTCCAAAACAGATTTGCTACCTGTTGCACCAAAGAGGTACATCGGTCCACACAGCTTCTCTCACGTTCGTAAGTCGCAGACCCCTGGTGTGCGTATGAAAGGGTTTCGTTTCGTGTAATAAATATATTACAGTATGGTAAAACACATACAACACACATACCGAATATGTTTCAAATCAATAATGCCGAATTAGCCGATGGTGAAGGTGCTATCAACTACCCGATGGAACAGGGGACGAAGAGACGGTACACGCTGTCCCTCGAATCGTCTGGATACAGTACGAATCTGGTGGCTGGCAAGGTGTTCCAGAGCCTCAGCGCCAATCCAGTGGAGTTTCGCAACTCTTCCACCGTTGCTCTTACTTTCCAGCTGCCGATGCCTTTGCAGAGTCGCAGTGGGTTCTTCAATGTATCACTACGCAGTCTGGCTGTCGGACAGAATACGACGAACAGCTTGTACGACCCATTGGGAGCTGGTGCAGACGTGTCGTACACACCGCTCAATTCGAACTTGACCGTGAATCTTGCCAACGCTTCCAGTGCGTACAACTTGCAGATAAAAGACAATGACAAAGAGTTTGTATCTCTCAAGTATGTCGATGCGGAAGAGAACTTGGTAACTGTAACATCCAAGTCAAGCGACCCGCAGAGTATCACCCGTATGGAGCAGCTGGCAGGACCCGTATGCCCCATCGGCACGTGCCAAATCAACAGGACAGGCAGTGATATACACGTGACCGCAACAGGTGTAGGGGTAGCAGAGCACAGTATGAACGCTCCGTTTAATTACTCTACCCGCTGCGACGACTACGTGGCGACTATACCAGACTCTACTTTCCAAAGTGGTAGTATCACTGTGGTATTGACCAGTTGTGCGGACGTGTGGGTGAATGCTCCCAATACTGACCTGACCCGAGTGTTGAGAACGAACGTGCCTTTGCTGGTGAACAGTACGGAACTTGAGGCAGCTAATAATCCTACTATTGCGTTTGCCCAATACTTACCTTTCAACCTGCCATACACGATGGTATTGAGTCTGGAAGAGGCGTGAGCATACATTGAAACAATAAGATGTTATTATAGCATACAAATGGACAGAACGGACAGTACTTTTAAAAAGATTTTCGTTTGAATTTCATTTTGGGCTAAAAATGAAATTATAATGAAAATGAAATCGAAATCGCTGTCCGTTCTGTCCATTCCTACCGTTCCTAACTCACCACAACAATATAAGCACAAAGATGCTATAATAACACTAATATGACCACCACACACACCACCCGTACAACCTTCTTCACCTTCGCCAAAGTCTCCACGTATGCCTCATTCTTCCTTCTCTACTGCCTGGCCGTCGTCACAAGCGCCACACTCTTCGCACTGTGTCCCGCCTACACCAAGCACGTGGGACAGGCGTTCCAAGCGAGCGTTAGACATACCCGTGTTAAGCAGGAGCTCCCCACCAGTGTAATCCCCTACGCCCAGTATGCAAGCGTTCCCCTTGTTGAGGCTGTCAAGGTGGAACCTGCACATAGCGTTCTTAGCCACAATCAGACTGGTATAGAAGTAGGAGGAGTCCAGCCCGAAGAGGCGTGGATGAAGCGTATTCAGGTATTGACATAGCTGGTTGAACAGGTGTAGGTGTTGCGTGTTGTGTCTATTCACCCCCCGTCTGTCTGGTATGCCTCTCATTGCTTGTTGCTCCTTACTCTTTCTGCACAGGGTTAAACCGAATGACAGGAACGTACTGTTCTCCGCATCTACGTACTTGCTGTGGGCGTTCGCTGGACCACTGCATCTGTCGGGGCGAAACGTCGTGGCATCCAGCGCTTCCAGCAGTGGCAGAACATCGGCGGTTCCGCTCTGTAAGTAGTATGCATCACCCGACTGCGAGAGACCGTGTTTATCTTCTGCGAAAGGTTCTGTCCTGTTGATACGTGGGGACTTGGTATCAGCCCAGCGGAAGTCTTTGTTGTACAGGACGATTGCGTATCGGTCACCTTTGTGTGTCGGTGCATTCTTGTGGTACAGTTGCGTCGACTCAAATATAAGAGGCTTCTCGTGTATGTCATATTTCAGCATAGACTTGTCTTTGAGAATCAATGAAGTAGCACCGTTCTTCTTTTGTTTAATGTATGAGATATACTTTGGAAACATTTTTTTGACGACCTCAGCATCGCACATCTCGTCCTCCGCCGATCGGTGACCAATACCACCCGCATCATTGGACGGATTGTACGAAGTCGTGAACGCGGAGTGATTATACCGAAGCACACCCCCATCGTGTTTGTAGTATCGGATGCACCGTTCGTAGTCGTTCTTGCGTGAGAGTTCCAGTGGTATCTGCTGGTTGAGCAACAGCGTGATGGGGTCGTGTATGAATGCCAAGGTCGTCGTGTAATGCTCTTTGTCATTCATATGTATTGCATTGCGTGTAGGGTACAGTCCGCCCAGATTGCACTTGTACTTCTTCATCAGCTCAAATAC
>WLWG01003192.1_pt1 | contig 11425 bp, 13 predicted proteins | sample 6712871 | NCBI WGS metagenome assembly WLWG01 (sample SAMN12718693, study PRJNA515312) | sponge metagenome | isolation source: marine sponge | host: Mycale hentscheli | place: New Zealand: South Island, Marlborough, Capsize Point | collected 2003-05-01 | reverse complement strand
GTTGGTAGATTCATGGAAGGTAAAAGAGGTTTAGATGCTTTAGGAAGTAATTCAGCACAACGTGTTGGTAATATTGGTAATATAGTTGGATCCGGATTAGAACTTGCGGGATTAGCAACTGCGGGGATTCCACCATTAGGTCTCACGTTGGAGGCAGCGGGGGCAATTACTGGATTAGTTAGTTCAGTGGTAGAAGGTGTTGGAGATGAAGAATCAGCAGCCGAAAGTAAAGAAAAAGAAGAACAAGATATCACAAGCCAAAGAAGATCTCAGACTGTGGCTCAGAATGTTTCTCAAGTTACTGGAAGAACAATGTAAGTATTGACTATGACAATGTCAATCAACCTCTCCTTCGGTGAGGGTAAGTATTGATTTAATTTTTTTAATTTTTTTTAATTTATTTATCAAGATTTATTTTATATTCTATTATTATAAAATGAGTTCTTATTGGCGAAATGATGATAAAATAAAGGTTAGTCAGACCCAAGTTTCGGTTCCTTCAACTAATGGTTTATCGTATACATCCACAGCCGGTCAGTCCGGTCGTAGGGTAGATTTTGAGATTCCTTCTACTGTTAAATTTATGGATGGTAAAAATTCTTATCTTCAGTTCGATGTTAAAGTAGCACTTCCCGCTGGTTCTACACCAACTCGTCTCCACCTTGATCCTTTTATTGGGGGTCAGAGTGTAGTGAAGAATCTGAGGGTTTATTCCGGCACCCGTGCTGTTCTTCTTGAAGAGATTAGTGATTACAATGCTAAAGTCCAAATGCAGTATTCATACAATCAAGATGATAGTATGCGAAAAATGAGAGCATTGAAAGAAGGTTCTCTTGTTCAGACTGTTGAGAATCGTGGAACTCTTGGAACTTCAGTATCAAGTAATGTTGATTTAGATTCTAATCCATATTACAAACCGGTATCTACTGTTCCCGCTGGTCGTGATTGGGGTGATGAAACTGACTTTGTAACTGCTAAACTTTCACTCCCAATACATAGTGGTCTTTTTGCTGATGGTGGTGCTAAAATCTTCCCAGTTCTTATGACCGATGGTCTCTTTGTTGAATTAGACCTTGAAGACCCCGGTAAATATCTTAAGCAGTTAGATAGTGTTAATCGTAATCGTAGAATGAAACAAAATCCGGTGTTTCATGGTATAGATGCTGCGGGAGCAAACTTAGGGGTTGATGATGTTACTGATAGAACTGAAATATTTTTAGGCAAACAAAACAATATGAGAAGTGTCGCACAATGTCCATTTGTAAAGGGTGAAAAGATTGGTATATGTAAGATTGATGATCCACTTACTGAATGTTCTCTAACTGTTGGTGGAGCAATAGCAGTTCAAACACATCCAACAATTACCGATATAACACTTGATGGAGGTTATGTTAAATTAACTGTATCAGCATTTAGAAATAGTAGTGTTGGAACTGGTGTTGACGCAACAACGGATGGTTTTATTGTATTTAGTGCTGCTCTTGATACTAAACGTGTTCAAGTAGATGATTTAACTACTCAGCTTCTCGCTGCTACTACCGCTTATGCCGCAACCACAACAATCTCCGATGCTCAGATAGTTGTTCAGCAAGTAGGATTAGACCCGCAATATGAAGCTGGTATGATGAAGAGAATGAGAGATGGTGGTTCTATTGAAATTGATATTCCTAGTGTTACCAACTACAAACATTCACTATTGAAGACAAATCGCAACGCAACTGTTAATGTTCCGGTATCTAATACTCGTGCTAAATCTATGATTATTATGCCTACTGACGCAACCGTCCTATCGGCCCCGGCAATGATGGCGGGAACACAAGAAACATATGAAGAAGAGGCAACTGATATGGATGGACAACTTCATTCTATCCGTAGCGGTCAGTGTGGTATTATTGATCGTCTTACTTCTTATCAAATGGTTGTAGATGATAAACTTGTTCCATCTCGTCCTATTGTTGTATCCAAGATTAATAAGGGTGTTAGTATCTCGGCACAGCCTCTAATTGAATTAGAAAAAGCACTGAATCAAGCGGGAGTTGTTCCAAGATCATTTGTTGATTACAATCGTAATTTCTTGATTGGACGGGCATATGCTCTAAATGATGGTGTAGCAAATCTAAATAATAAATCTAATCAGCTACAATTATTCTATAATGAAACTACTGCTGCTGGTGTAGACCAAGCACCGGAAAAGGATAAACTACTCTTCTGCTTTGTATTCCATATTCGCAGAGTGTCAATCCGTGGGGATTCAGTTTCCGTAACATTATAATGAAATCCCATTATGTCAAGATTTTAAAAAAATCTTAAGAGAATGCCATTTCATAGGCATTCTGTCAATTTTAGCAATATCCTCTTAAACAAGTCTCTATAATATTATTTTCAATATGTCAATTTTATGTCATATGTCAATTTTAGACATATTTTTATCTATGTATCTTTTTTTATTTTTTATTTTAAATTTATTTTATGTATATTAATATATAAAATGAGTCGCAAGTATTTAAACGTTCAGCCCAATAATGTTCCCGCCTCCGGTAAAGTCTCTCATGCTCGTGGTAATCCAATCCTTACTGTAACCCTTGGTCGCCAAGATGCTATGTTAGATTTATCGTCTCTTCGTCTGTCGGGTGATTTCAATATATGGAGAAATGCTGCTGGAACTGCTCACCCCGAAGAAGGTTTAGGAACTGAACTACGTGCCTCCCATAAACTCGGTGTTTACGCTGCTATCGATCAACTAGTTTTTCGCCACGCAGAAACTAAACAAGTAATTGAACATATTAGACACTATGGACGATTTATGAGTTCCTATATGCCCGCTATGGCGGGAACCCAAGACACGGCGGGACATCTATCTAAGACTGCTTTAATTATGCCTAATTATCAATCGTTCCGTGATAGTGTAATTCGTAATACAAGGAACTCGGTTTTCTGTATCCCATTGCCTTCTGGACTTACCCTTGGGGTTTCTAAACTACCATTAGATAAAGTTCCTCTAGAAATTGAAATCCACCTCGCCCCCGATAGTCAGTTCTTTTATTCTAGTGATGCTCTAACTGCTAATATTGTTAATGCTTTCTATGAATTCTCTAATCTTGAAGTAACATGTGAAGTAGAAACTGGTGTATCATCTCCGGATACTGGTGTTTTAGAATTTAATTCTATTACTTCATATTTCTCAACTCTTGAATCTAGCAATTCTATTATTAATTTCAATCTTGGATTATCTAAGGTTCTTGCTTCTTTCGTCAATTTCGTCCCCGCAAATTTCATTAATAATCTTTCTCAAGATGGTTTCCTTACGTATATGCCTACATTAAAACCTAATGCTGCTGGAACCGGTGATGGTGGAGTAGCTAACCTTGAGACTATTTCTTTTCTGAGAAATGGTGAAAGATTTCCATCTTCATTTGAGGTTGAAAGTGTTTATGATGCTACTACTAATGCTACTTCGGTTGTTGATCCTCAAGTTATTAAAGGTTTCCTCAATTCTATTATTCCGGAAACACAGCACACACGAACTTCTGCTTCTCCACTAACAACTAACCGCAATTTCACGGGTAATCAGAATGCTCTCACTGGTTATCGTTTTATGCCCGATACTGGTGCTGTTTATGGTGTTGGTGTTCTCTATGATATGTTAGATAGTGAAGGTGTTGATTTCTCAAGCTCTCAGTTCTCTATTCAGATGAAGAACGGACTCGTCGACCAAAATCCTATCTCTGCATATCTATTCATCAAGTCCAAAGTTGTTGTAGCATGGTCTGCTGATAGGGGAGTCGAAGTAGTTGTTTAGATTGTTTAAATGTTTTCTATTAATTAATTTTTTAATATTTTATTTTTTTAAATTTTTATATATTTATAAATATATAAAATGGATAAAATGGATAAAAGTGATGTTTCAACTGATCGCATTCCTTCGCTGATAAAAATTGGTGCTATTCCAAGTGAATACGGACAGAAATTACATACTGACGTAATTGACCCTTCTACGTTTTCGCAAAGACGAGTTCGTTTTACTCTTTCTCGTGTTGCCGGATTCCTTCATTCAAATTCCAAGGTTACTCTTGCGGTAACTCCACTTGCTGGAGTTTCTAAAGGTTTCTACCCTCTTAATGTTGGTGTCTCGCAGTTGATCCAAACGGCTCAGCTTTCTATTGGTAATCAAGTTGTTTGCTCTGTTGATGATTACAATCAGTTCCACGCATATCAGTCTATGTTTATTTCTAATGAAGATAATAAGGAGAGAGAGCAGTTCTTGTCTCAGAGGTGTATTTCTCATATGCCCGTATATGATGACCGCACGGCAAATGTAACGGATAAACCTCCTAACTCTGCTAAAAAGATTGGTTTAGATGTTGGACGTAATCCGGTTGTTGCTGCTGCTGGTGGGGCCGGTGCCTTCGAACTTCTACCATTTATGCATCAAGATGGAACCTCGGCACAGACTATTAGTGAAGCACCAGTATATTCGGTATATCTAAGTGATCTATTCCCCTTCCTTAAATTTAATCAGCTTCCTATGTTTATGTTAGACCAAGAGGTTCATATTGATTTAACTTTCGTTGATGCTACAACTAGTTTAAGTGGTGGTGTTAAATCTCAGCGTCTTTGCGTGAATGGTGGAACTGGTGGAGCGGGTGATGAATCAGCATTCCAAGTAGATGAAAGTGAATGTAAATTAATTTATGATAGTATTACATATGATGGAGATATTATGGAGAAATACGCACAGCAGAATCCTAAATTAACTTTCCAGTATGCTGATTATCGCCTCACTAAGAGGACTGGTGTTAAGAATGCTGGTGCCGGAACGGATGATTTCGCATCGCTTGTATTGCCGGTTGGTGCTAATGGTCGTCTATGTTCTAAGGTCATTTTCGGTCTTCAGTCTAATGCTAACTTTGTATCTAAATCTCTACTTAATGGAACAACAGCCCATGGTGATAATGGACTAGCATACAATCTTTTATACAATGATCGGTTTGAATTTAATGTTGATCGTGCTAACTCTGCTCTTCAGTTCTCAACTACTCAAGCAGCAGAAGGTCAAGTTCCTATGGTTACTCATGATGAAATTGTTAAGAGGTCTACGGTTTCAAGTATTACGGATGAAACAATGGAAGGTCTTATTCAAGGAGCTATTGGGACTGGTGTTGAAGAATTGTTTAGGTGGAATTCTATTAGACCCAATAAGGGTGAGCGTGTTAATAGCAAGGGTATGGATTTACATTACAAGATTGCTACTGGCCTTGCTGATGGAACATATACTCTCCGAGTTTATGTTGAACTTCTTAAGGTTGCTACAATTGAAGGAGGAAGATTCGCGTGTTATTTCGCGTAATACTATTTAAAAACACGCCGTTTATTATATATATAAAATGGAAATCAAAAATTACCCCAATTATTTAATTTTTAGAAATGGAGCAGTTTTATCAAAAGGTTTTGATAAATATCACCCTCCAAGATTTTTAAAACATAATATTAATACAAAAACCGGTTATTATTATGTAAATTTGTATAAAGATAAAAAACCAAGACCAGTTTATATTCATAGGTTATTGGGATTACATTTCATATCTAATCCCGAAAATAAAAGATGTATAGATCATATTGATAGAAATAGACTAAATAATTCATTAGATAATTTAAGGTGGGCTACTTCAAGTGAAAATAATTATAACAAAAATAAATATAAGTTAAGAAAAGATAATAAATGCGGTTATACTGGTGTAACATTTAGCGAAAAAGAAAATAGATATAGATACAAAAATAAGAGGTATAAAACATTAGAAGAAGTTTTAGAGGTTTATAATCCATAAATTTTTTTCTAAATTAAGATATAAATGATTGGAGAACCTTTTAATGGATTTTATAAAATCTGTGATAAATGTAATAAGTGGAAATTTAAATATCTTGAAGAAAAAAAGAAGTATGAGGATCTAAAAAAATGGACTGAAGAATTATTAAAATGCAATGCTGAATTATTAAATAAAATTCAAGAAAGTCCCATACAATAATCTAACTTTTTCTCGTTTTTTTTAATTTAAAAATAATCTATCTTTATAGTATAAATATGAAGATTGATTCAACTAATGTCAGTGAAGATATTCAAAAGGCAAGACCTAATATTAAGGAAAATACAATTAAACAATATGAAGTAAATTTGAGAAAGTTACAAAAAATATATGATAGTGATAATTATGATTTCCTTTCAAAACCGGATGATGTTATGGATAAATTAAAAGACCTTCATTATTTAAGTCAAAGAAATATATTAAATGCGATTGTTGTTTTATTAATGGCTCTCAATCATGATGAAAAATATCATGAATTATTAACAACATATGGAGAACTAAGGGATGAATTAAATGATAAGTATAGTGATGAACAAAAGAGTGGAGTTATTAGTGATAAGCAATCTAAAAATTTCACAACAACTGAAGAGATATTTAAGATGATAAATCAAATGGCGGATGATTTAAAACCCTTAAAAAAGAAAAGTAAGGATGATATTACAAAAAAAGAAATGCAATTATTACAAGCATACACTTTATTTAATATTTATTCAAGGATGCCTATGAGAAATGATGTTGCGGGTATGACAGCAATTAATCAAGCAGCATATAAGAAATTAAGTGATCAAGAAAAAAAAGAAAACAATTATTTAGTTGTTCCTTCAAAGGGTAATTTATATTTTGTATTAAATAAATTTAAGACTTCAAAACGCTATGGTGAGTTAAAATTACCAATTGAAGACGCAAATTTAAGAAAGATTTTAAGGTATTATCTTAAGATGAATGGTATGGGGATTTTATTTAAGACATCAACGGGTAAACCATTAACAAGAACCGAATTGAGTAAGGTTCTTCTTAAGTATTCAAAAAAGTATATGGATAAGTCAATCTCAACAACTCTATTAAGAAAGTCATATCTCTCAAGTAAGTATGGTAAAATGAAGGACGAAATGAAGAAGGATTCTAAAATACTCGGGCACGACGTAGCTTCAACGGGTATGGCGGTTTATGTTAAGAAACCACAAGAGTAATGGGTCAAAATCTTTTAAAAGATTTTCATCTAACACCACATTTGATAGGGTGTTAGGTCAATTATAAGTCTATTATATAAAAAAAAAATATTATTTAAAATATAATAAAATGTTAGTTGATAAATCTCACTCAAAGAAAGATATTGTCAATTTGTTTAAAAAGCACGGAGTAACAATAGATGATAAATTGAGTAAAGGAAATATAGTCAAGAATATAGAATCATATATTGATGACTTTGTTTACAATAGTAAGATTAATAATGTTAGTGAATTAAAAGATTATCTTAAAAATACTTCACCAAAACAGAGACCAAATACACAACAAAAAAATGAAATAATGTTTAAGGCAAAAAGAATAATAAAATGGGCTAATAATGATTATATTCTAGATGGTGCAACATATACAAATTGTGATGAACCTTATAATGATATTATGTCTATTTATATGTGGGGTGATTTACCAAGTGTTCGCCGAGCTTGTAGAATGTATAACAATAGTATTTATTGTAAAAATCATATAAATCCAGTAATTACTTCAGAAATAGAGGAAGAATTAATCAATAATAAATTTATTAAAAAACAAATAATGTATAGTATAACAATTAGAAGATCATCAAAAGAAAATCCAATAATAGTGGATTTTGATTGATGGGTCAATTTTATACCCATGGGTCAATTTTATACCCATCGCCATGGGTCAATTTTATACCCATGGGTCAATTTTATACCCATCGCCATGGGTCAATTTTATACCCATAAGTTTAAATCAAAAAAATAATCTATTGTTATACTATAAATGGATTACATAAAAAAACAAGAAGATTTAAGATTTGGATTTTTAAGTGAAGAACAATCTCACGAATATTTAGAAACAGTATTTGGTAAATTATTGAATACTAAAGATAATAAAAAATTTGGGAAATATTTTGAATTTGATAAATATAATGATAATTATTTTATTGAAATGAAAACAAGGAGAATCAAGCACAATCAATATGAATCATTATTTTTTGGTGTTAATAAATTAGATAAGGGGGATGAGTTATTAAAGGAGAATCCAAGTTTAAGGATCTTTTATTTGTGGCGTTGTAATGATGGTGTTTTTTATTGGGAACACAATTCAAGTGAATATGAAATTAAAAAGCGTGGTAGAACTGATAGAGGCAAGAATGAAATTGATTACTGTGTAGACATAAAACAAAAATTTATCAAGCCATTAAATAATCTATTAGATTAATAAATGGTGGAGACGAACAAGCAGAAGTTCAATAAGAAATATAAGCAACCTTTGAATACTGCAAATGGTAAAGATGATATATCAAGGTTAACTGGAATACCTATGAAGATATTGGATGAAGTCTTTGATCGTGGGTTGGCGGCTCACAAGAATAATCCTCAAAGTGTAAGATCATTAAGTGGTAAAAAGATTGGTGGAAAATCTTTAAAAGGAAAAATGTCTGCTCAACAATGGAGTATGAGTAGAATTTATAGCTTCGTGGTTAAAGGACCATCTTGGAAAACAAGTGATGCTGACCTTGCTAAAAAGGTTAAGAAATTACGCATTAAGGGATATATTAGATAGTTTTCTTCTTAGGCATAATTAAATATCCGTTTTCATTATCATTCTCAATTATTTTTAATTTCATTAAAGCAAATAAACAACCAAGAAACATTTCGTGATCTCCTCTTCTTATAGCTTGTTTATTTTTCTTTCTTTTATAGGTACTATTACAAAAATCTGTAAAAGTATAAATTATTCTTTTAATATTATAATTATCTCTCATAGATCTTAAGATAAGATATTCACCTTGATATTGATAGGATTCAAATGGTTTCTTTTTTGTTAATGCAAAGGAACTAACTAGTAATCCTTTATAATATAAATTTAATGAACCTTCCGAACCATAAAATATAGTCATTTTCTCTATATATTAGTATAGATATTATTATTTTAAGTATTATAATCTACTTTTATACCACTTAAAGAGATTTTAGACCTAAAAAATGACATATATTTTAAAATATATACCTTTAAATGCCTTTAAATGCTAGATTATTGGTATAAAAATAGATTAATTACTTAAAATTAATTTCTATATATAATATATAGAGAATATGAATTACCTTGCAGATGATTTAATGTCTATTATTATTAACATGAGAACTGAAATGATGATAAATGATCTCAATACAAAAATTAAAGAATGGAGAGAAGAAAGTGAAGAAACATATATTACATTAACTAATGAGATTGATGAATATTTTATAGAAGAACAAGCACAATACGACCACTTAACTAAAATTGAAGACGCTAAATTATTTAACCCATTCAAGGTTTTACAAGATTTAAGAACCGAGAAAGAACAGAGAGGTAATTGGTAAGATTTAGATGAAGAATATCAGCGTTTTTATCTAAATTAATTAATATATCTATTAATATATGAAAGTTCATCAAGTTTTCTGGTCGTTTGAAAATAAACAATTAAGTGATATAGAGGTCTTCAATTATAATGTCAATTCAACTAAAGACTTTTGTAAGCAACATAACTATGAATATAAACTATGGAACTTAAAGGATTGTGAAAAACTAATAGAAGAAGATTATCCAGAATATCAAGATCTTTGGACTGATTTCAGATATCAAATACAAAGATGTGATTTTATTAGATATTGTATACTTCATAAATATGGAGGACTTTATATTGATTGTGATATTCGCCCCATGAAAGACCTACAAGAGATCTTTCAAGAACCCCAATACTTTGTCTATTGGGCAGACGATAAAAGCAAAAAATCATATAATGCAATCATGGGATCACAAAAGGGTAATGATCTATTCTTAGAAATATTGAAACAATCCAAACACGATTTCTATGAAAAGAGTAAGATTAAAACTTATGATACTTGGAAAGGGAGATTCATCTTTCAAACAACGGGCCATAATATGCTTGAAAGAGTAATGAAGAAAAAGAATATAAATAAAAATAAATACTTTCACGATGTCCTATACATAAAAAATATTGATAAGGGATTTGATGTGGGTGATATCAATACTGCAATATTTTATGATGGTAATGCTAGCGTGTGGTATGATAATTTAGTATAATGGGTCAATTTTATACCCATGGGTCAATTTTATACCCATGGGCCAAAAAAGCCTTTTTGAACAAATGGGTCAATTATGGGTCAATTTTATACCCCCTCAAAGGGGGGTATAAAATTTACCCAAGGGTATAATTTAAGATTAGTTTGATTTTTTATTATTAAATCTGAATTAAAATATAAAGTATTAATTATTGATGGGGAATTGGTTCAACACATATCCTTATAATATTGAAACTTATGAAGAAAAAAAAAAAAGAGAATTAGATGAATTTTATAGAGAAAAATCATGGTCTCAACGAAGAAAACAATTTGAGGAAGATTTTAAAAAAAGGTTTTTTGATGGCGAATTTGACCACGAAGACTATGAACCTCAAACAACTAATTTTGTAAAGGGTGAATATGAATTAAGTAATAATATTCATCCCATTTTTAAAATAAAGAAATCATCTTCAACTGATGATTTTAAAAAACAATACAAAAAATTAATCTTAGAACATCACCCCGATAAAGGTGGCGATCCATCTATGTTTATTAAAATAAAAGAAGCGTGGGACAAACTTATATTTAATCGCTGAAATATATAATCATATCCTTCATTTTTTCATATGGTTTTTCTTGTACTTGTGTATATTCTTCATCTGGTAAATGATACACATCATCTAATTTTTCTACATTTGGTTGAATTACTTCATCATCATATCTCTCAAGTGTTAGATTAAAAATATCATTCTTTATGTTAGAAATCTCTATATCATTCTTACCTTGTTTGAGTTTTATATATTCTTCATGATATTGAGGGATTTTATCAATGCATATTTTTTGAAAAATTTTAATTGCTTCTTTTTTACTTACCTTTTGTTTTGGTGTTTCCGTCTTCTGCTTCGCTGGCACTTGTTCTTCTTCGTCGCTTTCTTCATCACTAGTTTCAACAATAAGGCATTCTGTGATTTTATGAATTTTAGGTTTTTCCGTCTTCTGCTTCGCTGGCGGAAGAGGCACTTGTTCTTCTACTTTGACAGATGATTTATCTTTCATCTCTGTATTCATAAGAATATCAATCAGATTATCTTTATCAATTAATTGTTTCTTAAGTTTTTCAATCTCTAATTTTAGTTTGTTATTTTCATTAACTAATTCATCGTTATTATTTTGTTGACTCACTATGTGGCCTTGCTTGCTGAGAACCGGCATAACCTTACCTTCGCTTTTTAATAGATAAGTCTTTTGCCTTGAGATATTCTTTTCAATTTCTTTTAATCTCCACATGTT
>WLWG01003191.1_pt1 | contig 11425 bp, 16 predicted proteins | sample 6712871 | NCBI WGS metagenome assembly WLWG01 (sample SAMN12718693, study PRJNA515312) | sponge metagenome | isolation source: marine sponge | host: Mycale hentscheli | place: New Zealand: South Island, Marlborough, Capsize Point | collected 2003-05-01 | reverse complement strand
GTGGTGCTGGTAGATCAAATGCAACACCTAACTTAGATGATGGCAAAATATTTATAGGCAATGGCTCTAATCAATCAGCAACATCAACATTAGATACTTCTATTGTTCCAGAGAACACTAATCTCTACTGGACTACAGCTAGGGGCGAATCTATGTTTGATACTAGATTGGCTACCAAAGATACTGGCGATTTAGCCGAAGGAAGCAACCTTTATTACACCACTGCAAGAGTTAATTCTGATTTTGATACTAGACTTGGAACAAAAGACACTGGTGATTTGAGCGAAGGCGTTAATCTTTACTACACAGATGCAAGGGCTAATTCTGCATTTGATACAAGATTAGCTACAAAAGATACTGATGATTTATCTGAGGGCTCTAACCTTTATTACACTACTGCAAGATTTGACTCAGCTTTTTCTGGTAAAAGTACAACGAATCTTACTGAAGGAACTAATCTTTACTACACAGATGCAAGGTTTGACTCAAGATTAGCAACCAAAGATACTGATGATGTTACAGAGGGAGATAACCTTTACTATACACAGGCTAGATTTGATTCTGCTTTTGGTAACAAGACAACCAACGATTTAACAGAAAATACCAATCTTTATTACACCACTGCAAGAGTTAATTCTGATTTTGATACTAGGCTTGCAACAAAAGATACAGATGACATTAGCGAGGGATCAACTAACCTTTACTATACAACAGCAAGGACAAATGCAGATTTTGACACTAGACTTGCAACAAAAGACACTGATAACCTAACAGAGGGAAATAATCTTTATTACACTCAAGCAAGATTTGATACAGCCCTTTCAGGTAAAAGTACAACAAATCTTTCTGAAGGAACTAATCTCTATTACACCGATGCAAGATTTGATACTAGACTTGCTACAAAAGACACAGACGATTTAACAGAAGGTAATAATCTTTATTACACCCAGTCTAGATTTGATTCTGCTTTTGGTAACAAGACAACCAACGATTTAACAGAAAACACCAATTTATATTATACAGACACCAGAGCTAACTCTGCTATTGACAGCAGGGTTACAAAAACATTTGTAGATAATTTAGGTGTTGTAGCTGGTAGTGTGCAAGCCAACAGCGTAACGCTTGGCACAGATACTACAGGTAATTACATTCAAACTATTACAGGAACTGCTAATAAGATTACAGTTTCTGGATCAGGAAGCGAGTCTGCTGATGTAACCATTACTCTTCCTGATGATGTACAAATAGCAGACAGCTTAACAGTTGCAGGCGATTTAACTGTTAATGGAACGCTAACATCATTAGATACTACAAATTTAGACATAGAAGATAACCTGTTCCAGCTTAATGCAGGATTAACAGGAAGCCCAACAAATGATTCTGGTATGTTGATTAACAGAGGTAATCAAGATAATGGCATATTTATGTGGGATGAGTCAGCAGACAAATTCACACTTGGTTTAACAACAGACGATGGTACAGGAACAGGAAATATTTCTCTTGCATCTCTTGGTACTTTAGTTGCTAACATTGAAGGTAATGTTACTGGTGATGTTGTTTCTCAACAAACTACCTCAACCAGCTTTGCAAGTGATGACCTAATAGCAGTATATGATGTTTCTGCAAGTGCAATTAAAAAAGGAACAATATCTGATGTTGCTTTGCAGGGTCAAAAAGGTCAAAAGGGAGAGATAGGGGCTACTGGGTCAACAGGAGATACTGGATCAAAAGGACAAAAAGGAGAGGTTGGTGCTCAGGGAACAACTGGCTCTAAAGGTCAAAAAGGTGAGGTTGGGGCTACTGGCTCTAAAGGTCAAAAAGGACAAAAGGGTGAGGTAGGAGCAACAGGTGCTAAAGGTCAAAAAGGTGAAGTAGGTGCAACAGGATCAGATGGTTCTAAAGGTCAAAAAGGTGAAATAGGAGCAACAGGTTCAAATGGTTCTGATGGTTCTAAAGGTCAAAAAGGTGAAATAGGTTCTAAAGGTCAAAAAGGTGAAATAGGAGCAACAGGTTCAAATGGTTCTGATGGTTCTAAAGGTCAAAAAGGTGAAATAGGAGCAACAGGTTCAAATGGTTCTGATGGTGCTAAGGGTCAGAAGGGAGAAGTGGGTGCAACAGGATCAGATGGTTCTGATGGAGCTAAGGGTCAAAAAGGTGAGGTAGGAGCTGCTGGATCAGACGGATCAAACGGAGCTAAAGGTCAAAAAGGTGAAGTAGGTGCAAATGGCTCTGATGGATCAAATGGTTCAAAAGGACAGAAAGGAGAAATAGGGGCAACTGGTTCAACAGGTGCCAAAGGTCAAAAAGGTGAAGTAGGAGCAACTGGTTCAACTGGGGCTAAAGGTCAGAAAGGAGAAGTAGGAGCAGCAGGCTCTGATGGGTCAAATGGTTCTAAAGGTCAAAAAGGTGAGGTTGGAGCTACTGGTGGAGCAGGTGCTAAAGGTCAAAAAGGTGAAGTTGGTTCAACTGGTGGAACAGGTGCTAAAGGTCAAAAAGGTGAAGTTGGTTCAACTGGTGGAACAGGTGCTAAAGGTCAGAAGGGTGAGGTTGGCTCAACAGGTGGAACTGGATCAAAAGGTCAAAAAGGTGAAACTGGTTCAACAGGTGGAACTGGCTCTAAAGGTCAAAAGGGTGAAACTGGTTCAACAGGTGGAACTGGTTCTAAAGGACAAAAGGGTGAAGTAGGTGCTACTGGTGGTTCTGGTTCTAAAGGACAAAAGGGCGAAACTGGATCAGTTTCAGTAAGCAACAACTCTAATAACCGAGTTATTACAGCAACAGGTGGTGCTACTGCTAATGCAGAAGCCAACATGGTATTCAATGGCACCCATCTAACAATGCCTAATCATTGTGCATTCGCTGTAGGTAAAAATAATGGTTATGTTACTGATGATCAAGTTTTTGTTTGCGACCAAACTAGCACACCAAGGTTTACTAATGTAGGTTCACATTACAGCACAAGTAATGGTAGATTTACTGCTCCAGTGGCAGGAAGGTATATGTTTACTTTTAATGTTATGACTCATGACTCAGGAAGCAACCCTACTCAAGACTGGGTAGCATTCTTACTAAATGGCAGTACCTATCAATATTTCTTAGCCCATAAAACAGGACAATTCCACACTAGATTTGTGGCAACACATATATTCCAGTTAAGCGTAAATGATTATGTACAGGCTTATGTCGGTGAGTCAGGAACAAGTCCAGGCTGGTATGGTAATGCAGGAGAGTACACTAGCTTTACAGGACATTTAATAGGATAATATTTAAGAGGATATATATATGAGCCATACAACAACAGTGGTCTTAAATGACACAGAAGAAAAAGCAATGACAACTATTACAAATGATATTGATGATTGGATCACAAATGCAGCATTAAATAGATCAAGGATTGCAAAAGAAGAAATAATTACAATCTTAGTTAAGCACTGCAATGAAAATGATATTGATATTGCAACAGGAGAAGCAGCACAAGTTCAACAAGCATTTGATTTAGGGTTGGTTGAAGCTATATCAAACGAACCACCCAGTCCACCAATATTACCATAATTACTTTATATGCTATGATGTAAAAATCATAGAGCGAAGGAGAGCGTATGAATGCTATATGGCAGATGTGGGATAAGGTTTTATCTGATGATCTTTGTGATCAAATAATTAAAGAGTGCGAATATTATAAAGTGCATGATGCAACAGTTGGATCAAACAACACAGGGGCTGTGAAAAATAAAACAGTAAGAAGCTCAACTATAAGATGGATAGAGCCCACTGATGTAAACTCTAAATTTATCCATGACATACTTTTTGATTATGCAATGCAAGCCAATAGAAAAACTTTTGGTTTTAATATAAGCTCTTTGCACCAAATACAGTACACAGTCTATGACGGAGAAGAGCAAGACTTTTATGACTGGCACTTTGATACCTTTTGGGCTAATTCTAGCCAATACGATAGAAAAATTAGTATAACGATTCAACTATCTAATCCTAAAGATTATGAGGGGGGTGAGTTTCAATTTGATCCACAGTACATACAACCCAATTCAACTCAATTAAAAAACAGGGGAACAGTTATTGCTTTTCCATCGTTTATAAGACATTGTGTAAAACCAGTAACCAAAGGCGTAAGAAAAAGCCTTGTAGCATGGATAGAAGGAGTAAAATTTAAATGAAAACATTTATAGAGATAGGTACTTGTGATTTTGATACTAACTTGCCACTTATAGAGAGTGGAGAATGGCTTGGGGTTATGTGCGAGCCTGCTCCCATATATTTTGGAAGTTTAGATAAACAATCAAAAGATATAAAAAATTCTAAAAATCTTATTTTGGAAAACTTGGCAATATCAGATTACAACGGAAAATTAGATTTTGCTGTAGCTAGAAATGATCATAACAGTAAAAATTCTTGGCAAAGAGGCATATCAAGTGTTGTAAGCGATCATCATAAAGGCGAAAGACTTTTTGACCTTGAAGCAAATAAAAACCTTATTGCAGAAACAATTGAAGTTTCATGTTTAACCCTTGATGATTTGTTGCATAAACATAAAATTAAAACTGTTGATTACCTAAAAATTGATGCAGAGGGGCATGAAATGAATATTATTAATGCTTACTCATGGGCTGTTAAGCCTACTTTTATTAAATTAGAGCACATACACGTTGATGATGTTTATGTTGCTGCTTTGCTACAGGATCAAGGGTATATAGTTTATACAGAACAAAGAGACATATACGCTATTGCATGAAAAAACTTGTCATATCATTGCTCAGAAGGGCAGATAGAAAAGCAGAGTTTCAAAGAAATAATCTTCAAAACTTTGAATACATACAAGCTATTGATGGAGAAGCAAATATCTTTAGGCATATCCATGCTAGACCTAATTGGTTAGACCCATTCAAAAAAAGACCACTACAGCAAAACGAAGTGGCTTGTTTCTTGTCTCACATTAAAGCTTGGGAAAGATGTGTTGAATTAAATGAACCAGTCATAGTGATGGAAGATGATGCAATCATCAATGATCACTGGGATGAATTAAAGTATAGGGAACTTATAAAAGAATATCCTTTTATCTATTTGCAACGAAATGAGAATGAGCCAGATCAAGTTACTCTAATAAATGATTTTATAGAAAAACCAAGCTACCCATATAATATGACTGCATATTGCTTACATCCTTTTGGTGCAAAAAAATTACTTCATACAGTTAATTACAATGACTTTATACCAGTTGATGAGTTTTTACCTGAAGTCTTAAAAAAGACATCATTAAAAGTGGTTGCATTAAAACAAGATGCTTGCAATCAAATATCAAGAGATGTCTCAAAGTCTGACATAGAAAACAATAAACCTTTTAGACCATATAAAGTTCATGCAGTAACCTGTGGCACTGATAGAAAAAAATGTACTTATGTGAACACGAGTGCTAGAAAGTGTGGAATAGATATAGTTAATGTAGGAACGAACATAGAATGGGAGGGCACTGATATGTCAGCACTGGGTGGGGGTATGAAGATAAACCTTATGAAAGATTATGTAGAGCACTTGCATGATAATGACATAGTTTTGTTCACAGATGCTTATGATGTTTTTTATGCTGATGATCTTGAAACTATTACTCAGAGATTTTTAGAGTTTGATAAAGATATTGTTTTTAGTGGTGAGCTTTATTGTTATCCACATGATCAACTAGCATCAGAGTTTCCGCAAGCACCCACAAGGTTTAAATACATTAACAGTGGCACTTACATTGGTAGGGTTAAAGAATTAAAAAAATTATACAACCATGAGCAAATAGAACATTGGGATGATGACCAACTGTATGTACATAAATGTTTTCTCTATGGAGATTTTGATATAGCAATAGATTATGAATGTTATATATTTCAAACTCATTTTGATGGAGCTATTAAACTAGGAGATCAGATTAACAATCCTGAAACTAACTGCTGTTCTTGTATTTATCATGGCAATGGTGGGCAAAACACCAAGCCCAAGTTTTTAGAGTTGTATAATCAATTCTATCCACCATCAGAAACATACTTTATACCTCATAACAAAATAGAATATTTATCAGAAGATATGTTGGTTGTAGATTTTATGACTCAAGAGCAATGTGAAAGATTAATAGAACTGGCAGATATGAATGGTGAGTGGGGTTCACTATCATATGACAAGTTTCCAGCTCAGGAGATACGAATAAAAGAATTGGGTTTATGGGAAGAATTAGAAAAATCTTGGAAAGAGTATATTGTTCCAACAGTTGAAAAATATTGGAAGCCTTTGGAGATGTATGGTTTAAGAGATGGTTTTGTTATGCGATATGCTATGGACACTCAAACAAAATTAAATTTACATCACGATGCTAGTTTGGTTACAGGCTCTGTTAAATTAAACGATGACTATATTGGTGCTGAATTGATATATCCAAGACAAGGATTTTCAAACAAAGATATACCTGTGGGCAAGTGCATACTGTTTCCAGCACAGGTAACTCATGGACATGAGTGTTTGCCATTGATCAAAGGTGTTAAATATAGCCTTACAATATGGTCAAAAAGATTCCCTGCTGATACAATTTAACTTAATAATTAACTTATAGGGAGCAAACTATGACTGAAGAGAAAAAAGAAATGACAAACGAAGAACCAATAATTATTACATTTGATGACGTGCCTTACAGGGCATCTGATTTAAATGAGGAGCAATTGCCTTTGGCTGTTGACTTAAATCAAATCGTTCCAGAGCTTAAACAATTAGAGCAAAAGCACTCTAGATTGATGAGAGAGAAAAATTATTTGGTTCAAGACTTTAAACGTAGCTTGGAAGTGGAAACACCAGAAGATACACAAACAGAGGAATCTGAATAATGAGAAATATTACATTTATTTTAATTGGCTTATTTGCAACTTCATGTGCAACTGTTAATTCAGTGATTGAAGGTGGCAAAGAAATTGCCATGACCACAGTTGATACAACTGTTAAAACTGCTGGCTCTATCTCAGGAGCAGCATTAAAAGACGTTGGCGATATTGTTAATACAGTGGCTGAAACTTACGATGGCGTGATTGATACAGTTGTTGAAAACATTGACGAGCAAACTGACGAACTTCAAGATAAACCAGAGGAATCTAAATAATGGACTTATTACCTATTTTTAACACAATTATCATTGGCTTTCTTTTGTGGTTACACAAAGAAGATATTAAAAAATTTAAAAACTAATGCCTAACCCTAAGCCAACAGCAGCTACTGTGCATACTGAACTCGTCAGACATGAGACAGAATGTGCAGAGCGTTGGCGTACTAATTTTAAACAATTAGACAAGTTAGAATCATCCATGAACAGCATGAAGGTCTGGCTTCTGGGTGGTCTTACAACAATAGCTGCATCTCTTTTCACGATCATCGTGAGAGGTCTGGTTTAAAAACAATCTATGATTGAAAAACTCATTAAGCCTGTTGGAGACATTCTTGATAAGTTTGTTGCTGATAAGGATTTAAAACTCAAACTATCCCACGAATTAGAAAAAGAAATAGTTTCTCTTAATAGAGCACAAATAGAACTTAATGCAGTAGAAGCATCGCATGAGAATGTTTTTGTTGCTGGGTGGAGACCCTTCATAGGTTGGGCTTGTGGTATAGCACTTGTTTATCATTTTCTGATTGAGCCTATCATTCAGTATATTCTTATTATTAATGGTTCTAATTTTGCAACTCCAGAGTTTGATTTTAGTCAGCTCTCAACAATCGTCATGGCAATGCTTGGTATGAGTGGTTTAAGAACTTTTGAAAAAGTAAAAAAATAATGTACGCTGATATGCCTAGAGAAGATAAACATTTTGATAGAGAGCTTATTAAAAAAAGGTTGATAGATTTTGAGGGCTTAGTCCTCAAGTCCTACGTTTGCCCCACAGGATATACCAGTGTGGGCGTGGGTAGGAATCTTGAGACCAATGGCATCACAGAAGAAGAAGCCATGTATCTGCTCAACAATGACATCAGCTCAGTCATCAAGAAACTAGACAAGCACTGGATAGCTTGGCGTAAGTTACCCATCACTGCTCAATACGTTTGCATAGACCTAGTATTTAATATGGGCATCAATACTTGGATGAGCTTTAGAAAAACCAGAGCCTACATGGAGCTGGGTGAGTTTGATAAGGCTGGAATCGAGTTGCTCGATAGCCAGTATGCAAAACAGGTTGGCAGGAGAGCCATCTTTAACTCGGAGCAATTAGTAAGCTGTAAGGAATAAGCTATGGCTAGTCCTAAATCTGTTGGGGATTTTGGCGAATATTTAGCAGCAGCTTACTTGTCTCTGGTCAATGAGATCACCACAGTTCTCATAGTACCTCATGGGGCTTCAGCAGATATTATCTTTGAATACAAACTCAACCTGTATCGTTGCCAAGTTAAAACTGCAACTAAGATAGAAAAAGCCAGACAGGGATGGCGTTTTGATCTAAGGCGTGGGCTTCATGCTAAAAACAGAACCTATAAACGTAACAGCATTGATCTATTCGCTCTGGTATCTCTGGGGCATAAGAACGTGGTATTCATGCTGCCACAAACCAAAAACCAAATCACAATCTCTGATGAGCATATGAAAAACAACGATGCTCTGAAAAACCTGCAAAATATTATCTCTGAAATTAATTAAAATATTTCTTTACATATTTATATAAATATTCATATAATGGGTTATTCATTATTAAATAGGAGATAAAATGAACTACAAAGAAATCAAACAACACAATAGAAAAGAGACCAAGCTTTATTGGGCATCATGGGATGACGATGCTTGTGCTTGGACTTACAAGAAAAACATTATTTGTCTTTATACTTTTGTTACTGAGAAAGCAACATCAGAAGATGACTACATGACAAAAAAAGATAGATGCCTTTTTCATGCAATAAATCCAAATGGTCTTATAGCTCAATTGCCTACCACAGATGATTTTGAATATATTGATGATCCTGAAACTTATAGTGGGGCATATGCAATTTATTCAAAATGGTCAAACTACCATGCAAGAAAGATTAGAAAATTTGCCTTTGCTTCTAAGTCAAGCTATACAATGTGGGAAGTTGACTATCACATTTCTAAGCTAGAAAAAGATTTAAATAAATGCAAAGATTTAATGATCGAGAAAAGGCTAGTAGGTTCTTTAGCAGCTTAACCCACCCCACCAGTAACAAGCTCCTTCATTGGGGCTTTTACTGGTAGAACTAACTCATTTTTTATAGGAGATAAAATGAAAACTAAAATTAAAAAAACTAAACATAAATTTGATCTGTATAGATTTAATAATATGTCTATTAAAAATGCCATCAAAGGTATAAATGCTGGCATTGGCACAAGAGCTGTTAGGCTGGGTTATAAATGGGTCTACATTAAAGATTATTTTAAAGATGACTATTTGTTTAATTCTAAGTCTTGGAGAAGAATTAGAAGAAGCAAGTGGGATGATATATGCCAGTCTAATGATCATTATTTTGAGAAGGTGAAATAATGAAAATAGAAAAAGATATATTGATGGAAGATCATGTGCAAAAGCATCATAGGTCTAAGCACGATGAGATCAGAGAAACAATCTTTGCAATGGAGATTGGAGATAGTGTTTTCTTTGATGTTTATGAGGAAGCTGTGAGGTTTAGAGGTAGGGCTGCAAACTACCTCAGAACCATGCCCAACTTCACCAGAGACTTTAAGTTAAGAACTGTTGAAGGTGGCTGGAGAATCTGGCGTTCAAAATAGTTGAGATATTGTTATATATCTATATACTTATATCATTCATTATTAAATAGGAGATAAAATGGAAGAAGCAAGAAACTTAATACTAACTAACAGCTTTAATCAATGCCCATTGACTCAAGCTGCTGGTAGGATCAGAAGAACTGTAGACGTTATCAAGAAAATAGATACAGATAATATTTATGAAGAAAATAACTTAACAGCTCTCAATAAAAATTCTTTTTGGAAGAAGCTCAATCGAGAAGAAACAAGAGAGATGAGAACTGTTTTAGGTATGCTCAGAGTAATTCAAGAAGATTTAGAATATAACGCTACTTATAATGATAGGGGGGCAGAGTAATGAGCAAGAAACTAATTACTAAAGTAGGGGGCGTTAAGATTGTGGCTGACAACCATCAAGAGTTTATCGCTAAAATTAAGCTGGCATTAAAGTGCCAGCAGAACCATCGAATCTTCAAGCAAGAAGAATTCAGATTAACTAGAGGGGAGAACTATGGTAGGTAAGCTAACAAAAGACGATGAGCTATCAGCATCAACTGTGGCTAATGCAATGGGTAAGGGTAAATACAAATCTAAGCAACGTCAGTTGCAAGAGCATATTAAAGCCAAGCATGGCGAGAACATTAGATTTGATCAGAACACTGCTATGGAGCTAGGAGACTTCTTTGAAGATGGCATCATAAGATTTGCAACTGAGAAGATGGGTCTTACAGATGTAGAGACTGAGTTTCCAGAAGCTTTCACTCATCCATTCTTTCCCATTCAGTGTTCACTAGATGGAACTGCAATGGCAAATGATTTAACTGTTGAGGAGAATCCACAGCTAGGCATTTATGTTCCAGACCATGAGCACATTACTATTAATGGTAAAGGCATCATTGAATGTAAGCTGACTAAGGATTATCCAAAAGATTATCCTGAAGATTGGCGTGGTTGGATTCAGCTTAAAACTCAAGTTGAGATCACTGGTTGTTCTTGGGGTATGCTGGTGATCTTTAGCCATACAGCCAATGAGATCAATTACTTTTTCTATAAACGTGATCCAGCCTTTAGTGAGGAGCTGAGAATACTGGCTGATGATTGGCAGAAGAGAGTTAAAACAGAAACCTACTTTGATCCTGAAACTTCTGATGATGCTTATGCAATGTTTGAAGATATACCAGTGGCTGAGGATGTCTTGGAGATAGATGATTCTTTATCTGGAATGATTGCAAGGCATGAAAACATTGATGCTGAGATTAAAGAGTTAAAGGAAGAACAGGACTGCATACAAACTGCATTAATGGAAAAGATAGCCAACCATGAGAAGGCTGTTTGTGGCTCGTATCAGCTTGACTGGGGATATATAAATTACAAACCAACGCCAGAGAAGGTAGTTCCTGCAAAGGAAGCCAGAAGCGTTAGACGTAAGCAGGTGAGGATTAAGGATCGAGGGGCAGCAGACTTGAAGGGAGCGTTATAAGGAGAGTTTTGCCACTGCCCAAAAATATTATAGAATAAACATGGAGAGTTTAGATATGAAAACAGTAATAAAAAACAAAAGAAATAAGTTGACAGAACGTACAACTACCCAAGCTATTTGGGTGGACTCAGAGATACATCAGTTGCTCAAAGAGCATCAGGTGATGTCTAGGAGCTCAAGAAGTCTAGGTGAGTTAGCAGCTC
>WLWG01003183.1_pt1 | contig 11448 bp, 20 predicted proteins | sample 6712871 | NCBI WGS metagenome assembly WLWG01 (sample SAMN12718693, study PRJNA515312) | sponge metagenome | isolation source: marine sponge | host: Mycale hentscheli | place: New Zealand: South Island, Marlborough, Capsize Point | collected 2003-05-01 | reverse complement strand
CGCCACCCTGTTCGGCTAGCGCCGCGGCAACAACCGGATCAGGCTCGTAGGTTCGACGAGCCTGACGAACGGTGGCCACGTGGTCAATGTTCACTCCCAATTCAATCATGAATCTGTGCAATCATGGAAACGGTTCAATCCTGGAATCTGTTCACTCAGGCTCAAATGCTCGAATCGATCTCGACCCGTTCGCCATTGGCATCGCGGCAATCCATTTCCAAGTGCTCCGGGTACATCGCCTCGCTGCCGAGGATCTGCACCGCCATCTTTTTGAAATGACCTCCATTCAGGACCTGATTCTTGAGATTTCTCAGTAATCACATAACCACATTTGCCACAAAAATTCTCACCTGTGACCTCGTCAGTCAGTATGGAATTCTTTCCACAACGTGCGCATGTTGGATTGGAACTTTGACCTTGTTTTGACATATTAAATCCTTAGTTGGTAACCCTATCTGTCAAATTCGTTGTGAGAAAAATATGATTATTTTGTTTATATTGATACATGACTTGGAAATAAGTCTCAGGTATAAGAAGTGTGAGTATCTTGTTAGAATAATTGGAATTTTTACATGTCATGTTGGAACTGTAATTTCTGGAGTAGATGAACCCCCATATCCTGGCGAAGAGTATCAGAATATTAACCACTACCCAGGTGCTGATGGATCATTCCCAACAGGATCTGGACCAGCAGCTGTCGGCGAGGACTACACCGGTGATGATAATGCGTTTGGCGCCTCACCAACTACACCAGATGGTCCTTCAAACCCAGGCCCAGAAGCTGATAGTAATGGACAAAATCCAGCTCAACCCATTGTCCCATAACATGTAATGAAATTTGATGAATTGAATAAGGATAATTTCCTTCTCTTCGCCATTAGAAATTATGAGAATCCAACAGTCTCAACAGAAGAAGAGTTTAACGAAGATCTGAAGAGATTCAAATATGTCAAGAGATGGCTGAAGAAGTATCACGAAACAGGTGATATGAACAGCCATCTTTTGTTGAATCATATTATCATCATATTCAATTGTTGGAATGATGCCGCAGTTCCAATGTTCTTCTATAAGTTAGAACACAGTTACTGGCAGTATATAAAGACGTTCTTGTCATATCTACACAGGATACCGGAGTATCCTCATACCTTTATCAATGATATTCCAGACGACATAAATATTCTTAAGGAACTAAACGGTCTATAACACATGGGATTAGCAGGAGTACCTACGAATAGGAACTTAGTTATTGCTAGTGTACAAACACAACCTGGAGCCTCTCATGTAGTTATGGAGGGCGACATTGCACCCTACACTAGACCCAATGGTGGTGACCTAGTAAAAGGTGACTACTGGTTGAATACAGAGAATGACTTCATCTACATGTGGAGTGGAACATCATGGGTAGTCATTGGTGGTGAGGGGATGTATGACCTTATGGTCAACCTTATTGAGAGAGTTGAAAAACTAGAATCATATCTTAGCAATGGTATTGCTGATGGTGGCAATGCATGGATCCAAGACGACTTTACTACAGCACCTATGGAGAGATCATGAAGTACGGACTATCCCTCGAAGAACGCAAGAGAAAACTCATTGAAGACTGCTGTGGTGGTGACGGTGGTGGTGATGGATACTCTCTATCGGATGACAGTATGTCCATGGAATCAGAACCACAACCAGCAATGGAGAAACCAAAAGATAAGTTAAATAAGATATTAAAGAAACGTCGCAATAATAAAAATGGGTCCTGAAATCCTAGTTGCTATATTGGGACCAGTAGTGGGTGGTAGTATTACATTATTTGTCTGGATCACAAGACGCAATGCCGACCAACTGAATACAGGACTATCATCTATTAATACCTCTGTTAATGTTATTGAACGCAAGATAGATGACCTAAGAGTTGATGTAGCAAAGAACTATGTCACCAATGAAGATCTCAAGAATCATATCAAAGGTGAGGAAGAGTGGCACATTAGGTTCACAGAAGACCTCTCAGAGATGAAACAGGACATCAGAGACATGAGAAACTTTATGGACAGATCACAGGTGGACTACAAGAACAATGGGGGTTAGAAGAGGACCTATGAACCAGGAAGAGATAGATGAGAACAGGGAGTTACACAAGTCTCTCAGTGAGAGAATAAAACAACTCAGGTTGGTTCAGTATATGGACATAGAAGAGTATAAAAAGTTCAGACAACAACAGATAGATGACATGGGGACTTGACAAGGTCCCCTTTTTTATGTACAATATGAATGTAGTGAATAAGTTCAGTAAGTAATGCATCACGTTGATGTTAAGTACCTCCTGTTATTCTCCTCTAGACTTCCTAGGTTTAAACAGACTAAACGGGGGGTATACAGGTGTCGGTGTATTATATGTGGAGATTCACAAAGAAGTAAAACAAAAGCAAGAGGGTTCTTCTTTGAAATAAAAGGAGAGATAGTTTATAAGTGTCACAACTGTGGTGTCAGTATGTCATTGAGTAAGTTCCTAGAACAACATGACATCAACCTGTACAAGGAATATAAGATGGAGAAGTTCACCAACTCCAATAAACCTCGTACAGATATGAGGAAAGTAAACAGAGTTGTATCAAAAAAACCGACCTTCAAAAAGGAGAGTTTCACTCTACTCACTCCTATCTCCAAACTAAATAATTCACACCCGGCTAGAGAGTACTTACTCAACCGGAAGTTACCTATATCAGCTCTGTATTACACAGAGAAATTTAAAGAGTGGACAAACTCTGTGAAGCCCAGTACTTTCGTTGACATTAGCCAAGATGAAGGAAGAATTATCATTCCTTTCGTTGATACTGACGGTAAAGTATTTGGATTTCAAGGACGCTCACTTTCTAAAGATGGACTAAGGTATATCACTATACTCTTAGATGAAGACAAACCCAAAGTATTTGGATTGAATACACTGAAGAATGACCAGACTGTCTATGTTACAGAGGGACCCTTTGATTCCCTCTTACTTGATAACGCTATTGCAATGGCAGGTGCGGATCTCAGTGATTCTGACTCTACTAGCGGGGATTTTGTGTATGTCTATGACAATGAACCTCGCAACCAAGCAATCTGTAATCGAATTGAAGAGAGGATTAACGCTGGTAACAAGGTAGTGATATGGCCTAAGGATATGACAGAGAAAGATATCAATGATATGGTTCTGGCTGGACATAATGTTCAAAGTGTAGTAGAATCATGTACGTATAGTGGACTTATTGCAACCCTCAAATACAAAGAATGGACAAAGGTATGATTACGGAAGAGATCAAAGTTAAGAAACGTAATGGACGTGGCATCGAACCACTTGATCTGAATAAGATCCATGTGATGGTAGAGGAGGCATGTAAGGGTCTTGGTGGTGTCTCTGCTTCCCAGGTAGAGATGCAATCTGAGTTGTCATTCTATGATGGAATCACCACCGCTGACATCCAAGAAACACTCATTCGTTCCGCTTCTGACTTGATTAGTTTGGATGCACCAAACTATCAATATGTTGCAGCAAGACTCCTCCTGTTCTCACTCAGGAAGTCTATCTACCGCAAGATGTATGAGTGTCCATCTCTGATGGAACAAATTCAATCAGGAGTCGATGCCAATGTATATGATAAGGCAATCCTGACATACTACACTGAGAAGGAAATTGATGAGTTCAATGAGTATATTGACCACGATCGTGACCTAAAATTCACTTATGCTGGACTGAGACAGGTATATGACAAGTACCTGGTACAGGACAGGTCAACTGGAAGGATGTTTGAGACACCCCAGTTTATGTACATGCTCATCGCGATGACTATTTTTAATGCCTACCCTAAAGAAACCCGTTCATCCTACGTCAAAAGGTATTACGACGCCATTTCGAAACATCTTATTAACATTCCGACGCCTATTATGGCCGGTGTTAGAACTCCTATCCGTCAGTTTGCTTCTTGTGTTCTCGTTGAGTCTGACGATTCTCTTGATAGTATCTTTGCCTCTGATATGGCCATTGGGTATTATACGTCCCAGCGTGCGGGCATTGGTATCAACGCTGGTAGGATTCGTGCTCTCGGGAGTAGGATCCGTGATGGTGAGGTACAACATACAGGTGTCATCCCGTTCCTTAAAAAATTTGAGGCCACTGTTAGATGCTGTACTCAAAATGGAGTTAGAGGAGGTTCAGCAACGGTTCACTTCCCGATTTGGCATAGAGAAATCCAAGATATCCTCGTCCTTAAAAACAATAAAGGAACAGAAGACAACAGAGTAAGAAAACTCGACTATAGCATTCAGATCAGTAAAATTTTCTATGAAAGATTTATTAAAGGAGAAACCATTAGTCTCTTTAGCCCTCACGATGTTCCTGGTCTTTACGATGCCTTTGGTACTGATACTTTCGACGATTTATATCTCAGATATGAGCAAAATTCAGATGTTCCTAGAACAACTGTAGAGGCACAACAACTGTTCCTGAACCTTGTAAAGGAGAGGGCAGAGACAGGTAGAATCTATGTGATGAACATTGACCACTGTAACACCCACAGTTCCTTTAAGATTCCTGTGAGGATGTCTAACCTTTGTCAAGAGATTACACTCCCCACAGCACCACTGAGTCACATTGACGACAGTCGTGGTGAGATCGCTCTGTGTATTCTATCTGCTATCAACGTGGGTAAGGTGAGAGTGTTAGCTGAGTTAGAGAACTTGTGTGACCTGTCTGTTCGTTCTCTGGATGAACTGATTGACTACCAAAGTTACCCAGTGGCAGCAGCAGAACAATCAACCAAAGCTCGTAGATCACTCGGTGTTGGTATGATTGGTTTGGCTCATTACCTTGCAAGAGCAGGTGAGCGATATAGTGACGAGGGCGCTCTAAGTGAAGTCCATAGTCTGGCTGAGAGTATTCAATACCACTTACTCAAAGCATCCTGTGAGTTAGCAAAAGAGAAAGGAGCCTGTGCCGACTTCATTGAGACCAAGTATTATGATGGACTTCTTCCTCTAGACCATTACAAGAAAGAGGTTGATGAGGTATGGGTACCAGCCATTGATTACCTGTATGACTGGGGGTCACTAAGAGAGGACATCAAGAAATACGGACTCCGTAACTCTACTCTCTCCGCACAGATGCCCTCTGAGTCTTCCTCAGTCGTCTGTAACGCCACTAATGGCATAGAACCACCCCGTGACTTCCTGTCCATCAAGAAGTCCAAGAAAGGAACCCTCAAACAGATCGTTCCTTCTTATCAGTCACTGAAGAACAACTACACTTTGTTATGGGATATGGAGACGATGGATGGTTATCTGAACATTATGGCTATCATCCAGAAGTTCTTTGACCAGTCCATCTCCACCAACACCTCTTATAACCCACAACACTATCCCAACTCAGAGGTTCCTGCCTCTGTCCTTGTGGGTGACCTATTAAAGGCATATAAGTTAGGTATTAAGACTCTTTACTATCAGAACACTTATGATGGTAAAGGTGATGAAGAAGAAACAGGTGATACACAAACTGCAGAAAGTTTGTTACAATTAGATGAGTCCGAGTGTGACTCCTGCGCTGTTTAGGAGAACTTTTATTATGGTTAAATACTACACACGGAGAGACACATGGCAATTGAAGGTATGACAGTTTTCAACCCTACACCGGTTGATAGCAAAACACAACCTATGTTTTTTGGACAACCACTGGGCATACAACAATACACCAGTTTTAAGTATCCAGTATTCGATAAACTGACTCAGACACAACTGAGTTTCTTTTGGAGACCTGACGAAGTATCTCTACAGAAGGATCGTTCTGACTATCAAACTCTAAGACCAGAACAGAAACACATCTTCACATCCAACCTGAAGTATCAGGTGATGTTGGACTCTGTACAGGGTAGAGGACCCAGTATGGCGTTCCTACCTTATTGTAGTCTTCCTGAATTGGAATCTGCAATGGAGGTGTGGGGGTTTATGGAGATGATTCACTCACGTTCATATACCCACATCATCAAGAACCTGTATCCAGACCCTGACGCTGTGTTCAGCACCATTTTAGGTGATGAAAAGATCCTCTCTCGTGCTGCATCAGTCACTGCATCATACGACGACTTTATTAGTAATGCTCGTCAGTATGAGAATGAGTGGCCACTGGCTCAGGAAGGTGCTGGCCAGTTTAGAGACAACAGATACGAAGTGAAGCGTAAGTTGTTCCGTGCTATGATGAATGTGAATATCCTTGAGGGTATCCGTTTCTATGTCTCATTCGCTTGTTCCTTTGCCTTTGGTGAGAACAAACTGATGGAAGGATCAGCAAAGATCATTTCTCTTATTGCTCGTGACGAGAACCAACACTTGGTTCTAACACAAAATGTCATTAACAAGTGGAAGGCAGGTGATGATCCTGAGATGGCAAAGATCTATGAGGAAGAGAAAGAACACTCTCGCAGAATGTTTGAGAACTGCGTGAATGAAGAGAAAGCATGGGCAAAGTACCTATTCAAAGATGGATCACTCATTGGTCTGTCTGAACAACTACTTTACAAGTATGTGGAGTGGATCTGTAATCGCCGAATGAAGGCAATTGGACTGGCACCTCTTTATGATGTTCCAGCCGCAACTAACCCTCTCCCCTGGACTGAACATTGGTTGAAGTCCAAGGGAGTTCAAGTGGCACCACAAGAAACCGAAGTGGAGTCATACATTATTGGTGGAATCAACCAAGACATCAAAGAAGACGCATTTTCTGAATTTAAATTATGACCGACTCAAATTTTCGTAATGGACGCCGCCGCCGCCGCGTTCAACACCCCAAAGTTACAGGGTTTGGGGAACAAAAAGAAGTACAAAACCCAAAACCTGCCTATCCTTCACTTGGACAACAAGCGAGAAACCTAGCCCAGACAGCTGGTCAGGTAGCTCGTAACCCAAAACCAGCAAGTAGTGACCTATACGAACAGAGAATGAAAATCTGTCGTGCTTGTGCATTCTTTGATGCAGAACAGGTCAGGTGTCGTAAGTGTGGTTGTAAGCTTAAGGGTAAAGCAAGATTCGAAGCAGCTAAGTGTCCTATACAAAAATGGTGAGTGTGTTATAATAAATAAGATGTGTTAGTAATAACACATTACGTTCGACTCTTAGGAGTTGCAAGTAAGACACCGGAACGCTTCGTTCATCTGGGAAACCAGACGAAAAGTGCCTGAAGGAACGGGATAACACCCTACCGGAGGAATCCAATGAACACACTTGCTCTGATTCAGAAGAAGCTACAGCGTCAATCTAAGGTTGAGGCTTATAACAGATCCATCGCTTATCGTGGAGTTCGCTACACACCAAGTAGTGAAGAATCCAGTGATAACCACGGAAGCTTCATCTATCGAGGTCGCACTTACACCAAATAAGGAGAAGGGGGACTTAGGTCCCCTTTTTTAATGCAAAAAAATAAATACTTCTGACATCTTCCACCAATCCAATGTCAGAACAAATCAAAGAAGAGAAACCGCCCAAAAAGGGTATATTAACCAAACTGAAGCAGTCTGTAGATGACAAAGAAGAACAACTGGCAGTCCTATCCACTATGGTTCGCCTCGGCATTCTTATCTGGTCGGGTGGCATTCTTACTCTTGCCTATATTAAGCTTCCTCCTGCTCTTGGCATTCCAGAACAAAAACTCGACCCAACCTTCATCGCCTCGGTGTTTACTGGTACACTCGCAACCTTCGGAGTCGCTGCAGCTAAAAAGGGAGGAGAGAAAGGTAATGGTGTAGGTATCACTAAAGAGCAAATGGAACAATTGATTGAAAAGGCAGCCTCAACAGCCCCTACACAAACAATCAAAGTAGAATCACCCAAATTCAAACTTGTACAAGACGACTCAGAATGAGAATTTGGCAGATAACTTTTTAAGAATTGCTTTACCAGGTACAAAATACTTTTTGAATCGCTTTTGACCCTCTTTTGTGAATTTCTCACTTAATGAGTCATCTATGATGATTTTGTTGTCATATTCATAAAGTGAACTTATCTCAACTTGGTCTCTTATGTACATTTCTACATTTTCCACTCTCTGAAGATATCTCGTCCCTTTTACAGAATATTCGAATACATCACATCCTACCCCGTTGTCTGCATAGTGGATAACGGGTTTTTTCACTTTTATCTTTTTGTTCTTCTTTTTACCCATCTTCTTGACAAGTGGTTCTAAGAACTTTTCTTTCAATTGTGTCAAAAAGATAGATGCACCTAATGCGACAACTGCAGTCACTGCCGCGGTAGCACCCGCAGTGATAAGTGGTCCAACTGGAGGTAAATCCACAGGGCCAACAACAGGTAAATTTACTTGTGGAGGAGGTTTGACAGGAGGAAGGTCTCTAGTTGGATCTTTAGGTTCTGATTCTTCCTGTTTGGGTGGTATAATTACTCCTTCGAACTCTTCGCGAGTGGGAAGGTCAATTACTGGGTACTCAATAGTGGGATTTGGGACATCTACCACTGGTTTTGGCATGGTGGTCGTCACCGGCGGTGGAACACTCTGTGTCACCGGAGCAGGTATCCTGTCAATAATGTTCCGTGGGATACGGACAGGTTTTATTCTCATACCATATTTATAAATACAAATATAATCTGAGAGTTTTATGAGAAAGGTACTATTATTGATACTGCCCCTCATTGCTATGTCACCCGTGAAGGCAGCAGAAATTAGAAATACTATTGTTGATTCTGTTCAACTAACTGTCGATGGTCCAGCTCTACAAAGTACCAGAATTGGTACGAGTTATGGTGTTTCTGGTTCTAATGTTTCAGTAACAACTCTTGGTGGTCTTGACTCATCTGGATCTTCTACCACAGGTGTTGCTGGAATCACCGCAGGATCATACGACATCAATACTGATGGTCAGGCGTTTAATTTTTCTGAAAGCATTACAATAGGTGATACTCCAGTCACATCGCAATCCACACTCGCCACTGGTGGAACCGTCTCGACACCTAACCTATATGGTTCATCAACACAACATCAAGGTGGTACTGCTGGCAATCTCGCTGGTACTTTGAGTGCTACTGGGGTTCCTACTGTCACTGCTGGTGGTGCCGGAACTACTGCAATTGCTCAACGCACAATTGAACTATCCGTATTCAACTGATGCGTTCTACCATACTTTTATTGTTGTTGGGCCTTCCTGCACAGGCAGCATCAGTTGTCCCTAACTTTACTACTGGAGTGATTAATTCCGAGACTACCTCTCGAACAGAAGTTACAGAGATTATTAGGTCACAGGAATACAGCACATCAACATCATACACGGTTAGTGGCACTAACATTAATATTCCAGGAAATCCTGGTGTTGATGCAAACTACACTATCGTGAATCAGGGTGCTGCATTTCAGTTCTCTGAAAGTGTATTCACACCTGGATTGATAACAGATACACAGATGGAACGAACGACCATCATTGACAGTGTCACACTAACCACCAGTGTATTCACACAATGAAACGGTTATCTTTGTTATTACTGGTGTTATGTTCTCCTGCATTTGCTGAGTCCGCACCACAAAACACTAATATTGCTGGACCTAGTGCATCTGCAACAGGTAATGTAACCAACCAAGCAGTACAAGTATTACAAGGTCCGTATCCTACCACAACATTTGGTTTGGGTGTATCCTGTCCTGGACCAGCACTCACCATTGCACCATTTGTAACTGGGAATCTGAATAACAACACAGACCCATTCACATATCAAAGTAACAGTGCTGGAGCAGGATTCACTGTTGGGTTTTCCACACCACTAAATGGAGCCATAACTGAGACCTGTTTAGACGCAGCAAGAACCTCCATTGAAAGAAACCAAGCGGAGGCAGATAAGGCCAGATTAGATTTTGAATTGGTAAGAGCACTAAGGTGTGGTCAGATGATGCAATCGGGAATTAGATTTCACCCTCAGTCACCATATGCCAGTGTATGTGCTGATATCGTCGTGATTAGACCACCAACTCCACCACCTGCAACTGAGTAACATGTCAGACGATACTAAACTGAGTGATAATAGTAACATCACTCTACCAATCAGAAACCTAATCTCAATCGGGGCAGCTATTGCCATCTCTACCTGGGCTTACTATGGTGTGATTGAAAGATTGAATAAGATAGAAACCACACTCACAACACATTGGGAGGAGATTGAAGAGAATGATAATTGGATCGACGAGTTCCAACCACCTAAAGAAGTGCAAGATACTGTTGAGAGAGTTAGAAATCTAGAAATCAAAATGGCAGTTATGGAATCTAAAATAAATAAATGAAATAATATTTTGTCATGACAGCGAACACACCTCGTAGCCGTAAGAGTAAGGGGGCTGCCTTCCAAAAACAAATCAAAGAGATGTTGATGGAGAAGTTTGCAGACCAACTAGAAGAAGGTGACATTAAGTCGGCTGTGATGGGTGAGTCAGGAATTGACATCAAATTGTCACCAGCAGCACAAAGACTCTTTCCCTGGGCAGTTGAGGCTAAGAGAACAGAGAAGGTTTCACTCCCTCAGTGGTGGGCCCAGGCAGAAGCAAACTCAACAGATAAACTAAAACCTCTTGTTATTACCAAACAAAACCACAAAGATGCCCTAGTTATTATGAAACTGGATGATTTTATTGATTTAATTTAACAAAACTTACATAAATCAGTAGAATAAATACTCATACGCAACAAAAATACAAAAAATTAATGAAATTTACTAAAAGAGCCGCAACCTTGGGCACAACCTTAGCGACGACCCTTTTAATCCTTCCAGTGTTGGGAAGCACTAGGTTAGAAGAACAGTTGAACGATGTACCTAGTATCTCTCATCACGAAAACATAGATGAGGTTGAGGAAAAAGAGGAACAAGAACCATCTACCACAGTTACTCGGTGGGTTGGAAAGAACTTTAGTGACACTGAGTCACGAGTTTTAGAATTTCTACAGGAAAGAGGGATAACAGATCGGGCAGCACTTGCTACAATATTAGGGAACATTAGACAGGAATCATTATTTCAAACAAATATTTGTGAAGGTGGAGCCAAAACTGGGTATCATAGATGTCACTCTGGTGGCTTTGGACTCATCCAATGGACCACATACGGAAGATACAATGGACTAGGAAACTTCTCTGCTAAGTACGGACTTGACCCCAACTCTCTTGATGCACAACTAAGATGGATGGTGAATGAAAGAGAGTGGAGACTGGTTGAACACCATTGGAAAACCCCAGGTAAGAGTATCAATGGGTACATGCAATCAGCTTATAGGTGGTTGGGATGGGGAATCCATGGAGCAAGAACCAAGTATGCACATGAGTATTATGGTTCTCTAACACAAGTACAAGTAGAGGTTCCTGCGGATACATAAGTACCTACAACCATGACGAGGACACATGGAAAACAAAACCTGCTCCAAGTGTGGAGCAACCTGGATGGAAGGTCAA
>WLWG01003182.1_pt1 | contig 11449 bp, 16 predicted proteins | sample 6712871 | NCBI WGS metagenome assembly WLWG01 (sample SAMN12718693, study PRJNA515312) | sponge metagenome | isolation source: marine sponge | host: Mycale hentscheli | place: New Zealand: South Island, Marlborough, Capsize Point | collected 2003-05-01 | reverse complement strand
ATATTTTTGAAATAAGTACTCATAACAATTATAACAATTTAGAAAAACAGAAATGATGTTCTACTAAGGTAAAAAAAACATCATCTCCAAACACAATGTATATTGTATCATACTTTATTTAAAATTCCTAGGATGTTTTGTTTTAACTGTATCTATAAGTTGTTCTTTATTGACATTTATATATTTTTGAGTAGTTGTGATACAAGCGTGACCTAATGTTTCTTGTATAACTCTAAGATCCGCTCCTGCCTCCATTAAATGACTTGTATAACTATATCTGAGTGAGTGAGGCGTAATCTCTTTTGGTAAATTGAATTGTTTTTTTATTTTGTCAAAATCATTAAAAAATGAAAATCTTCCTAACGGTTTTTGTAATTGATTTACAAATAATCTGTCTTTTAATTTAAAATGTGTCTGTCGTTTGTATTTTTCAATCCAACGTAAGATTTTAGGATGAACGTATACAACTCTTTCTTTATCCCCTTTACCTAAAATGCGAATTTTATCATCCTTTATATCATTTACTCTAATATTTAACACTTCAGAAATTCTTAAACCACAACCATACATAAGTATTATAATAGCTTTATTTCTAGCTGTGACCCATAAAGAATCAGATTTAGGACGTGCTTGATGTTCATAATTCATTATAATGTCTTCAATAACCTCTTGAGAAATACATTTAATCATATTTTTTGGAACGCTCTTTATATAAGAATAATTAAAAACATTTATTGAAATATCTTTATGTATATCTAAATAGTTAAAAAAACTACGTAATGATGCTAATCTTCTATTAATAGATGCACTGCTAATCTCTTTGTTTCTAAGTATTTTTATGTATTTTCGTACATCAGATTTTTTTATATACTTAATATCTATATTCTCATCGTCTAAAAATAACATAAACTCGTCAACTTCTCTAGAATAACTTTTTAACGTGTTAATTGAGTAGTTTTTATTGTGAATTAACCATTGTTTCCATGATTCTATGTGTTCTTTAATCATCAATATTTACCCTCTACAATCTCTTGAAATCTTTTTGGATTGATCGTTTTTAATATCTTAAAAATACTTTCTACTGTACCGTGAAATGCAACGTCAACATCATTTTCATTATCATATCCGTTAGATTGATCATGAAACAATCCTTGAGACCATAACAAAGCGTGAAATGCGATTGATAATGCTTGTTCTACTGATGTTAATTCTCTGTTGTCAAAAAAATCTAGACAACTTTTTATAATAGCACATAAAATATCATCTTTAGCTTCACTAGATTGTTGTATTAACTCATCTTCATCTTTGTATTTATATCCAGTTGTAAGCCGAAAATCTACATGTTTGTTTTTGAATTCTTGACACCTTAAATCTTTGTTTTTAAATTCTTCAAAACTAACAAATCTATACATTTCTATCATATCGTTGTAATCTTCTTTGTTCATAATATCCTCTCTTTTAATAATAACCCTCTACAATTTCTTTAAACCATTCTGGATCAATAGCAATCAACACCTTACAAAAACATTCTAGCATTTTGTAAAACATCTCTTCATCATATCTTTTGCCAAATATCTCCTCATCTATATCACCCAATTGATCAAAACCTTGAGAATGCAATATGAATTTTATAGTTAAAAACAAAGTATCACTTTCTGCTGTTATTTGTTTATCTTTTAATATCACATTATTATGTCTTGTGTGATAAAAATAACCAACACAACTTTTTATAATAGCTGTTATAATCTCATCTTTAGCTTCATAATAAAAATCACCATAATAATTTCTAATATCGTTTTCATCATCATATTCACATTCTTCATCTATGTATTTGTTTTTAAATTTTATTTCTTTTTCAAAATAATCAAATATGATAAATTCGTATTCTTCTTTTACTTTTTGTATGTATTCTTTGTTCATAATATCATCTCTTTTAATCATCTAAACATATTTTATATCCGTGTTCATGATCTGCTAAAAAAACATCTCTACGTATGTAATACTCGTCAATTTGTCCATTGTATTCGTAATCTTTAGCGTTTAAAATATAACTTATTATTTTATCGTCTATTGTTTTAAGTGTTACTTTTTGTTCTAAAAGATAAGGAAGTAAAGTATCTATACTTACATAATAGTCAGATTCACTAGCGTCTGAGTTTAAACGATGTGTATACTTTTCAATTTCATACATATCTTCTATAATAAGTTTGTAATATCTATTGTAATATCTATTGTTATAGTCTTGACATTTTGCTCTAATTTTTACATAATCATTACTACAATTTTCATCTTCGTCGCTATCTTCTTCATCTTCGTCGCTATCTTCTTCATCAAAATCGTCGCTATCTTCTTCATCAAAATCGTCAATAAAAATATTCATCACATTATTTCCAGTGATTCTACGTAACGAACGTCTTAAATCATCAAAATGATTATTTACAAAATTCTCTAAACTAAATTCATAATGATTTCGTACTGTGAAATGTTTTACATTACACATTATTCCATCAGACATATCGTCTAAATCGTCAACAGTATATTCTTCATCTATACTATTATAATTGTTATCTTCATAGTATTTATTCATCAATTCTGCTGTATTTTTTATAATATAAGATCTTATTGTCTTTTCATCTAAAATATTGTCTAAATTTTTATCTTTGCTCATAATGTCCTCCTATTTATTTTTTTATTGTTGGTAATTTTAATTTTATATTTATTACATCTGATATTAATTTCTCAATTTTTATCTCTTGGAATATATATTCTTCTAATTTAGCTAATAAAAGTTCTTTTGAATAATATTCTTTTGATTGATTTTTTATAAAAAATTCATTGAACAAAGGATCAAGTTGTGAACCGCCGTATCTACTTTTAGTATATTTACTTACAACATCTTTATAAATATCATTATCAAAAACATTTCTTCTTTTTAGTTTTTTAAATTCATATCTGTATGTATCTTGGATTTGTTTTTTTATAGATGCTTCAAATTTATAGCAATCGTTCATTTCTAATGAATTAAAGTTATTTATTATTTGTCCAGTTTTTATAATTTGCATAATATCCTCCCGTGATTTATAATGCGATTATGAAATATCCTAATGTAACGTCATAATAACGCTACATTATATATATTTTATTAATTATTGATTATCTTTATATTTGCTAAAAAACGCCATATTATCATCGTAATACTTATAAACATCACCTGTGTATTCAATAGTATTAAATTCGTCTTTATTAGCTTCTATAATATTAGTATATTCATCGTAATAACTATTTTCTAGCATATTAAATACATCATCTCTTAACACTTCTGATGACATGTTATCAAACATTGTTGTTATGTAAGATAACAGCTCATGATACAATGAAACATCTTGTATGTATGATTTATCTTTCTTAAGTTCTATATAAGTGTTTATATCATCTTCAATTCTAGTTTTATCAAAGATATCATGTGTGCTATTACTACAGATGTCACCGTAAGAAACATGTGTATGAAACTCATATTGAGATCTTAATATAGCTTGCAATTCATCTATTAAACGATCTGATTGTTCAAAGTCTGATAATTTATTTATAGTTTGTTTTGTGCTATGTATATACATAATGATTACCTTAGTATTTAATAATAAAATATACAACATGTTTTAATTGTGTTTATGCTGTATTATTTAATAACTATAATAAATAATATATATTTATTGTTTGTTAGTTATGTATGTATAGTAACATAATAATTATTATTGTCAACATTTATTTTAAATATTTTAAATATTGTGTTTTGTCCCACCTTATCTAGCTTCTCACGCCCAAGCCCTAATGTTTAAAGATAAAGATAGTAACATAATGTACATTATGGAAAATAAATAAATCCAATGAAACTCCAGTTCTTATCTAGTGTTTACCTCATTTACATACCTTTTTATATCTATGCCAGTTCTAGCATAACGATGTGTGAAAATAAATACTTTGACAATAATACATATGTATGCTATCATGTCAAAACTATATGCCATATCTAGCATGCCAACATCACAACAATAATCATTTCAAAGAATTCATTTGGATTTCTGATTTTAGATTTTTTTTACTTTTAAAAAAGGGGCACCCCCCTCTCATCAAATCCGCCAATCTCCCCCAGGTACACTTACACAAAAAATTTAAAAATTTGAAATTTTAAACCAGTTGACATTTCCACAATTTATGTTATAATAACATTAATTATTTTAAACAATGGATTACCTCCATTTAAATAATTAAATAATAAAAAATATATATATGTTCAGAAAAAGTTTGGTTACTCAACTGGACATATATTTCATCAACTCAACTGAATATTTTATCATTTAACGCACAAAACAAAACCGAGTAAACCTAAAAACACTACCATCACCACAATCGTCAATACCTTTTGCTTTTTACTTACCTCTCCTTTATTACCTGTATACATATCTCCCTCAAACAACTTCATCTTCTCTTTCCCATCCTTTAACTTGTTCAAGATGTCCTCTGTCTTATTTATCAACTTGTTAATATTAACACACATTGCTGCATCCGCTGTCCTGATATTTTTCTCCTTTAAAAACAATTCATCTTCGTACTTCTTTAATTCATCCACTATTGTATTCAGTTTATTTTCTTTAGCGATTAACGCAACTTCTCTTGCTCCCAATCTATTCATGTCTGCCATCCAAGCATCAAAATGATTTTTGATGTAATCGGCATTCAAATACATAGATGACACTTTATCCATATATTCATTAGCATTATATTTTTGCACTTCTTTGGTCATACAACATATCTCGGATAATATAAAAACATCATTTTATATTAGAAGTAGTTAAAAAATTATTACCCTTTGAACGATTTTAGTATTCTCCACCACTTAGTATTTTTCTCCTTTCTTGGTGGAAATTCTTTAACCGCCATTTTAAATATTTCAAAGTCCACTTTATCTTCAATAAGACCATCACAATAATACTTTAATTTTTCATATTCCTTTTCATAATTTATTTCCTCTTCGGGTAAATAATATCCAGAATCTTTAATTTTTATCATAGTATTAACACCTTTTTAATTCTATTCGCTTATCATAAATACTTTATAATATATAAATTGCGTGTGAACAAGATAATTAATCCTTTACTTAGAATAGAAAAAAGCATTATTATTACCTTTCTGAACGAATATCAAACACTGTTAAATATTCCAGTACACGAATTAAAACAACACAACATACCTTTTGAAAAGGAAATAGGCGTAGGAAGACTTACTAATTATTTTACCTTAAAAACTCTAATGCTTCTGGTTAACAGATATGCTGAAAAAACGTCTGATGGCAGTTATCAATTTGTTGTTATTTTACACCCTGAGGTACAATTTATTCGCATACCTTTAATTGTCGGAGGTATGCACGTCGGTGAAAAAATGCCTTCAGATATCTTCCTTTCTAGTCACACTTACTCAAATTATCTTGACATTGACCCAAAATATCACGACATGTTTGATTCTAAATACTTTGGTAATAAACCGATATGTATTGCTGAAAAGATCGCACAGTTGTTTATTGCATCAGATTACATGTCCTTAAAAACGCTAACCGCAGACGCAGGATTAAAACCTAACACCTTAAGATTCTTACTTACCACACATACAGTAAAAAAGGTTGCACATCTTGTTACTTTAGCAGATACACTTTTATTGCCTAATTGGCGATACTTACTTCCTACTTACGTGAGAGAAAGTATGATACAAAAGAGAAAAAACTTCGATTGTTTTGAATGTTCTGATATCGGATGTTATTCTTGTTGTCATAATTTAATAGTTTATGACCGAGGATTTGTCACATGAACACACCTAATATTCTGTACTTTCCAACAAAATTAGATGGTTCACAACCTAGGAAAAAAAGAAAGGACAAGGTGTTTTTCTACCCTGACACAGGAGTGATCGGCGAGCAAGGAGGAGAAATAACACATATTAGCAACCTCACCAAATTACCCACTGATAAATATTTTTGCAATTTAAGAACTTTAAAAAAACCAAAAGTGTTTACATCAAATATTACACGTATAAACAATCTTACTTTTATTTCACCAAGAGTGTTTTTAAAGTACTTTAAACGAATAAGAAAAATACACAATACAGATTACAGCACTTTACATACTAAAGTCAAGTACGAAAAACGCACTGGTAACCATCACCTTTATATCACACTAGATGACGGTGCCGGATATCAACGTATCGTACTTGATTCTAAGTATCGTAAATTAAAGGATCAAACACGAATGTTTAAATTGCCTGACTATCCTTTGAAACTTACTTTAAGTAACAGTATGTCGCTACATGATCACTGTACACTTTTTTCTATTGAAGGATTTGAAGATGCTATTTGTCTACAGTCTATTATCGATAACAAAACAGAACCCTTTTATACACATCTATTACTTCCTCAGATCCTCACCACTGGATTTTATAAGATTTTCTGCACTTTCGGTTCAGCAACCTTACACAATCACAGTGGTGCGATTATTATTCCGGACAATGATATCGATTTTCAAGAACGAAAAGGATACACATACTTAAAAATTCCAAAACAATTTAAAGATCTAAATTCATGGATATCACACTTTGTTTACTTGTAAAATAAACGAATCATGCTCTGCTGTTGTAGTAGCTGTTAAAGCACCTGATCCAGCATCGATAAAATATATCTTTAACACATCTCCTGCTGTAAAGGGCAGTTTACCTGTGAAAGAAGCTCCTATTGTACCACCAGCATTTATTTGTATCTTCAATGATCCGTTTTTGGGGACAACTCCATTTATCTCTGTAAAACAGCCTAACGATCCTTCTATAAATCCAGTTCCTGATTTGTCAGTATTAGCAATTACTTCTAATTGATATATACCGTCCTTTAAAAAAGTAAATTCACCACCTGAAAAAGAAAAACTATCTGTGTCGTTTTGGCTCCAAATTTTATTTTGAAATTGCATATAAGTTGTTGCAGGAGCAGTGCTAACTGTTACAGATGCACTAGAATCTGCAATTGATACTGCAGGCGTAGGAGCTGGAGTTCCACCACCACCGAGCGGAAAATGAATTGGATTGATCTTAGATAATTCATATGAAGTTAACCCTGTTGGCATTTCTGTCACATCAGGATTATCAGGTAATAATACATAACTTGCATCATCTAATGTAAAATAAACCCATAAGTCCATGTCATCAGTATATACATAAGGACTGCATGAATCTTGTATCTTTTGGATATACAATTCTTCAGCCGGCTCTACATTTCTATTCAAGTCCGATAAATCTTTGTAACTTGATAAATCTTGATTTGTACCATACAAATACACGGTGTCCTGTGGGTATTTTGATATAGTCATTTTGTAGAATTTATTAGTAGCTGCAGATTGATCTACTAACTTTATAAAACCTTTACCAGTAAATTTTTGAGCTGTCATAGTATGTAAATAAACAATTATACCACGACAAAATCGCTGTTTATCTACTTTACAACTTGTTGTATTGCTCTAAATTTTTTCGCTTCTTCACGAATTCTTTTTTCGTAATCCCTTTGTTTCTGCAATCTACTTTCTCTTTGCTCAAAGGTTTCTTTTGCCAACCATCTTCTGTTGTATTCCCTTTGTCTGAGTCCTCTATCTTTTTTCAACGCTTCTTTGACTTTGTTTTTGCAATTGTCACACAGGCAATCGTAAAGAAATTTACTAATTCTGGTCATTTTTTCTAAATCAATCCTAAAAAGGATACATTATAAAAAAAAAGTAAAAAAAATATTAACTGGGAAAGTGTTGGTATTATGGGGGAAAGTTGTTGGTTCTACTTTAAAGCGAAGAAAATAGCTATTGCAATTTAAATAATAAGATTACAGTATTTTAATATTGATATAAAAAAAAACAAGAAAGCATATATGTCAAAACATATAAGACGTAAACAACATAATAAAAACCTAAGAGGAGGAATTTCACATGTCCTAAGAGGAATTTCACATGTCTAAATACATCATACCCCATCACCTTTCAGGTGTCAAGCATTATAATCAAAATATTAAAAAAATATTAACAATACAAACATTAGTACATAATCAAAAGTTTATTTTCCTTACTTTTGCTATGAACTTTGTTGCAGAGATAACAGGAAACAAAATTAGAAGAGGTCAAATACAAAGTGTTGTAGAGAATACCCCTGGTATGATTCGCATCAATCTGTGTGAAGTTGAAGAGCATAAATGTATAGACCGAACAAACTCAGAAGTACAGGTTAAATTCAACAACAACAGAGGCTCAGTTTTGTATTTACCTTCAGAAAAATTTTTCGAATCCGCAGATTGTAAGAAGTACTTTCATAAGAAAAAAAGTCAGTACTATGTGAATATTAAAAATAGTCATAAGTACTATAATCCTAATATGCCTTCACTGACGTATAAAAAATTCTATGCCTTATTAAAAAAACATGCAGATAAAAATGCTAAATTTGTTGTAGAAGGAGCAATAGATTTAAAAAATCCTGTCAATAAAAAGTTGAAAAAGCTGTGGAAAGGAATGGTCTCAATAACAAAAAGGTACGCCTATAATATAAAAGGCTCAATAAATAACAACAGTATCAGTTTACATCAGCGTTTTACACCAAATTTCTGCGTTGAGAAAAAGAGTGGAAATGATTGTTATTTATTTAATATTGACCTTGAATATGTTAAAAAAACCACTTTAACCGATTTACAAATACAAAACAAGTGCATCTTAACCTGTATGGCTATCAAATCGTGGTTAAAAAACACTGTGGTGATGAATTTCATTAATAGATTTTATAAAAAAATTAACTCTTTACCGTATCATAACAGGAAAGGTATATCAAAAATACAGGCTGCAAAAGATTTGTTAATTTACCTTTACAAGCGAGGAGAATTTAAATGGGTATTGTACGATAACAACATACCTTATGATACTTTAGAATTGGTTGCTGAGGCTATGATTATTGACATGGATAGAACTTTAAATACAATAGTATTTGTTTTGTTCGACAGAGAGGATATAGTGAAATTCATAAACAATGGATTTGAGAAGGAGATAGTGGTCAAGATAGGCACACAAGATATAGTGTCTACTAAAAGTTATTCCAAACCAAGAAATGAACAGGATTTTTTTTCAGATGAAACAATCAAGGACTACCTTAGTATTTACCAAAATATAAAAAACTTTTATACGTATTTTCCTAATCCTCTTTTATATGAACTTAGGATAAAAAATGTCCCAAAAAATATCGTAACAAAAATCAGGTATCTGACAACAAAAATACATAAAACCAAGATCCTCAGAGGATATATAAGACTTTGTTTTTTAGGGAATAACCATTATATAAGAACTAAAGACATTCAAGAAAAAAACGATGTAAAAATTTATTTTTCAAACGATGAAGATTTTAAGATGTTTTGTAAAATTCGTCATGCACTAGACAAAAAACAAATAAAAGACTATACTTTACACAGTTCATAAAACACAAAAAGATGGTTGATAAAGAAAAAATAAAAGAATATAAACGAAAATATCGTCTAAAAAACCCAGAAAAAGTTAAAAAACATATCCAAAAATACTACTTAAAAAACGCAGAAAAAATAAAAGAATACAACCGAAAATATTATTTAGAAAATAAAGAAAAACATAAAAAATATAATAAAAAATATAATCAAGAATATAGTCGAGAATACTATTTGAAAAACAAAAAACAAAAAAAAGAATATAGTCGAGAATACTATTTGAAAAACAAAGAAAAATGTAAAGAATATGCTCGAGAATACTATTTACAACAACAACAACCTTAAATAAAAGACTATACTTTACACAGTTCATAAAATACAAAAAGATGCTTAACAAAGAACAAAAGAAAAAATATAACCAAAAATATCGTTTAAAAAACAAAGAAAAAATTAAAAAATATTATTTAAAAAACAAAGAAAAAATCAAAAAATATAACCAAGAATATCGTTTGAAAAACAAAAAAAATATTAAAGAATATAACAAAGAAAAAATATTTAAAATTAAAAAATATGAACAAGAATATTATTTAAAAAACAAAGAAAAAAATAAAGAATATGATGGAACAAAGTAAAAAAGAATACACTGTAGGTAAAAATGTAGTTATACCACCTAATTCAAGTATAGGTAATAATGTTGATATAAGTGATTTTGTCATAATAGAAGATAATGTAACAATTGGTGATAATACTAAGATTGGACCATTTTCAATTATTAGATCGGGAGCTAAAATAGGTAAAAACTGCAATATAGGGCAAAATGTTTATATTGCTGGGGGGGCAGTTATAGGAGATAATTGCAAAGTTCAAAATAATGTAAGTATTTATGCTGGTGTTGAAGCAGAAGATTTTGTATTTTTTGGACCAAGTTGCGTATTAACAAATGATATTAACCCAAGAGGCATGTATAGTAAGAATGGTGAATATATAAAAACGATTTTAAAGAAAGGGGTTACTTTGGGTGCAAATTGCACTATTGTTTGTGGAAATACAATAGGAGAACATAGTTTAATAGGTTCAGGTGCTGTAATATGTAAAAATGTCGAACCATATAGTATTATGGTTGGTAATCCTGGAAAAAAAATTGGAGAAATAGATGAAAAAGGTAAAATAACAAAATTTTAAATAATTTAATTTATTATAAATGAAATTATTAACAGTTGTAGGGACACGTCCTCAGTTTTTGAAACTAGCACCGTTATCAAAAACTCTTGCCAAACATAATATAAATCTTGTTGTAGTTCATACAGGACAACACTATGATAAAGAAATGTCTGAAAATTTATTTAAAGTTCTTGAAATAAAAGAACCTGACTATTTATTAACGAGAAAAGGCGAAACAAACATTCAAAGTTTAAGTAATATGATGAATAAAATAGAAGAAATTTGTTTAAAAGAAAATCCAGATAAATTAATTGTATTTGGTGATTGTGATTCAACAATCGCTGGAGCAATTGTTGCTAAGAAACTAAAAATCTATTTAATTCATATTGAAGCTGGTATGAGGAGTTATAACAAAGATATGCCAGAAGAAATAAATAGACTAATGACAGATCATATGTCCGACTTATTACTTTGCTCTACACAAGATGGTGTTGACAAATTAAAAATGGAAAATATTACACAGAATGTTCATTATGTAGGGAATTTACAATTAGAACTATTAAAGGATGTATGTGATTCATATAATGATAAGAGCATATTATCTGAAAATAATTTAACTGAAAATAACTTTGCACTAATGACAATTCATAGAGAATATAATACTAATGAGAAAATGTTAAAAAATATATTTTCGGAGTTAGAAAAATTGGATATAGCTATTGTTTTTCCAATACATCCTAGAACAAAAAATATCATTAAAAATAAAAATATAGATATACC
>WLWG01003178.1_pt1 | contig 11461 bp, 11 predicted proteins | sample 6712871 | NCBI WGS metagenome assembly WLWG01 (sample SAMN12718693, study PRJNA515312) | sponge metagenome | isolation source: marine sponge | host: Mycale hentscheli | place: New Zealand: South Island, Marlborough, Capsize Point | collected 2003-05-01 | reverse complement strand
ACTCGTAACCGAAATATTTTGTCCTGTGAGTACGGTGGTATCAAGCCCCCGAGTATAATGTCTTTCAACAAAGACGATACTACAAACCGACATGACAATGAAGACACGAATGGTGTGAAGTCGCCGAAGCCCTAGCCGATGCGACGACGGGCTTGCCACCCAGATTCCACTGCCGCCAGCAGCAATCTGAAGACTACCGTCGACATCACGCCAGGTAGTTCTTCCATGCGATGTTTTCGGTAGAGTTGTAACATTGATGGGGAGCATTTCTGTTCCCACAGCAGAGTTCGGTGCCGAGATGATAATTTCGTGTGACGCTATCGATGCTGCTGGAGTTGCCGTAAAAACACCTGCCGTTGCAAGAGTCACAGTTCCTCGCGGATTACTCAATGTTCCTTCAAGCTCTAAACCACCGTTTGATGAGATAGCGATATTCCCATCCGTGCCGTCAAATTCAATACTGAATGGATGATCTGCCTTGACTGAGGAGGTGACTTTGAGCCAACCATTCTGTGGGTATCTGTATCGGATGTTACCGATATAGCCGGAATTAACAGGAATATCCAGAAACCGGCTGAGGCTACCCTCAACTCTCGACGAAAACTGCTCTTGAGTTCGGCCAGTGGCGGCTTCGAATTCACGCCCATCCGTTATGGATACGTTTCCAACTGGTGTTGGGCTCAAGTATCCACCAGCTTGGGAGCTATTAATCAATGACGAGCCATCTGCACCTGTCGATGAATCTGAGACATAAACCCACGGATTTTCAAGCCTATCACTCTCGGTGACGCCAGGCGTCGACCACCGCCAGGGGAATGTGCGATCACCAAGAAGCCGATTTACCGTCCGGGAAATCTCTGCGTACTTTATCCATTCCCAGCGGGCATTCACAACCGGCTGATACCGAGTTTCAGTGACCCCTGAACCAGAAGAATAATGCCAACGTCCTGCAGCCAACAGTTCTTCGGCAGTAGCGTCAACGGATCCGATATAAGCTCTTACTCGGCCACCATATGGTTCATATACATAGACACTATGTCCGACTGACGGGTCTTTGAGCGTATCGACAATGTCGACTACAGCACCTTGTGTTTCCGACGCTGCTTTGATGTCACTTAGAACCAGCGGAAAGTCAGTGTGGTTGTTTATGCCAACCTGTCCGCCAGCATCGCCCGCCACGAGAATCTTTGCCCGGCTGCGGCTGCTTGTATTGAGAATTCCACCGCGGAGCATGACATGACTAACTTCAGTCGCAGTGTTTATTCCGTCAACGTGTATTGAGCGTGATTGCAAGTCAAATGAGACCGTCGCGAGTGAATCGTCGAAAAGTGTCGTGTAATCAAGGGTGGGCCCCCATGGCCGGGCAGCGTTCTGGGGGAACTGATTATTCCAGGCAGAAGGGCTCAGGGTACTTGATATCGGTGGAGCACTCATTGGTCTATCTGACGAGAGCACTAAGCACACAGTAGATCGTATCGATGATGCACTCTCCACCTTACGGAACCTGAAGCCTGTCACCTTCTACTACAAAGAAGAATTCAGTATGAGCCCTGAGCGTATGCATCACGGCTTCATTGCACAGGACTACGTCAAGGTTATGCCTGACGCTACTTACTACGATGAAGATCAGAAGAAACTCTGCATCGACACCGGAGATTTAATCGGACTACTTGTCCGTGCCGTACAACAGCTTGAAACCCGTGTTGCACGGATGGAAGCATCTAACGCTTTAGTAGGAGTTAAGTGATGTCACCAATGGAAGCAGAGCTGATTCAACAGCTTATTCAAAATCAATACGGCAACAAAGCCCGAATGGCTGGAGCCTTAGACACAGGTGGCGCTTTACTTGGATATGTAGATGGACTTGTTAGTCCCGCTGCCGGCAAACTTCAGAATGCTGTAGTCAAAGGAGTTTCTGGAATCGATAAGGCCCGAGCTAGTGTTGGCCCCGTGCTGACCCCTAAAGGTGAAGTACTGAAAATGCTTAGTGGTCCACAAGCCAAGATGCTTTCAAAGGCTGCTGTAGGACTAGGTGCAGTAGGTGGTGTGATGGGTGCTGCTGATGTAATTGCTGGACAAGACAGTGCAGCTAATAAGATTATGGATACTGCAGCAATGGGTATCGGTGGTTTCTTAGGAGCAGCTGGAGGCCCAGTGGGTATTGCAGCTGGTGCTGGTGTAGGTAAAGCAGTCAGTGATGGAGCACAATGGCTCTTCGGTGATAAGAAGTCTGCAGAACAGCGTAAACTAGAAGAAGCATTAATTGCGTTACGTGGAGGTAGCATCTGATGTGGGAACTGTTAGGACTTGATGCAAAAGGTCAAGCTCGAGGTGAAGTAGATGCTTTAAATAGTAGACGCACAGGATTTGACAGCTGGGATCTAGGCGACAGATTACGCAGTGCGGTTACCGGTGTCACTAGGGAGCAGTTGGAAAGGTTGTCAGGATCTCTTGCTGACAGTGAATTAGAGGAAATCTATGGTCCAAAAGCAACACGAGCTCGTGGCAATCTAGGACATCTTGAATCTAACTATCAAGGTATTGCAGGCCAAACGAAAACTGAAATTGAATCACAGATTGCAGAAGATGTTCAACGTGGAACAGCTCTTCAACAAACATTGGCTGACAACCCAAGGTTAGATGGAACTACGATTGCACCTACAGCTAATTCAGGTCAAATCATACAAGCTGGAAGTAAGGCGACAATAGCTCACCTTGATGGGAAAGAGAAAGACGCAGAAGACAAAGACAATCGTCGCTATAACGATAACCAGGATCTCATACTGATGAATATGATGAATCAGCAGGATGATCGTCGTGCTGATCGTGAACTACGCAGAGATCAACAGGCATATCAAAATCGTGCTCTTGATCTTAAAGAAGCTCGTTTAGATCGTAACGACCGCCGTGCTGCCATTCAACAGCTGATGGCAGGGCTGTCTACTCTTGGCACTTCTATCGCAATCTAATTAAAAGTTATATCCTCCTAAAATTTCTGTATGCCTCTTACTGTCTCGCTCTTGATGAGCGGGACGTTCCCAGTTTTGCATCCAGTAGTCAGCAGCAGCTTGAGGTGACTGGAAGTCGGTATTCAAGAAATCAGTAGTCACCTGGTTATATTCAGGCAACTGATTACCACTAAGAGCGTGATCAATTTGACCCTGCCAATTAGTCTGCCAGTCTTTTACGTTTGACTGCATACGTTGTGAACGTCCATAAGTATTGTTCCATTGGAACATACCAGAAGAGTTACCGCCGTCACCACCTTGAGGGTTGATTTGGAATGAACTCTCACGGTCAATGTTAGCCATCAAGCCGAGACTTTTGTTCCTACTAAGTCCTTTAGTACCAGTCAAGTAGTTATAGACATCAGCTCGAAATCCTTTTTGAGAAGTAGGAGAGATCTTAGTAGATGGACTAGGCGTAGGAGTGGATGGACTAGTAACGGTAGTACTGGTATTACTAACAGCGGAGTCTCCAGTATTATCAGAGTTTCTATTAGTAAATCGATCAATAAGTTCTTGGTATCTCAGCTCAGAAGCTGCGGCAAGTTCATCTGATTTCTGATCCATTGATTCACGCATTCCACGAAGCTCTGCTCGTTCAGCCTTAGCTTCTCTGCTAGCTTTCATCTCAATTGCTGCACCTGAAATTGCACCTAAGCCTGCAACAACACCTGCCATACGTTTAGCAGGACGTTTGATATCAGAAACTGCTTTATCAGTCTCTGCTTTCATCTTGTACTGATTAGCCTGATTAAAAGCTTTAATACCCGCAGTAGCGACATCACCTTCTGCCTTAGTGACAGCACGACGCTCAAGAGATCTACCCTTGATTGCCTCTTTAGAAATACTGGTAAAGTCAGGTTTACCGCTCATTGCAGCATTAAAGATCTGATCTGATGCTTGAGTAACAGCTTTAGCTGATTGTGCGTAATTACCAGTACGTACGGAGTTAAACTTCATAACCACCTATTCTCTATAGCTCTATTGTAGTTAGAATAGTTTTGATGCTACAAAGAAGTAAATGGCTAAAAAGACTAAAACTGGTGTGGCCGGTGGAATGTTTAATATGCAGGATATGTTCAATAAGTTTATGGCAATGGATCCTGGTGAGAACGACGACGAGGGTAGATCAATCAAGAACACCACGATGGCAGATATGTTTAACTCTGCCTTTCAGTCTGAGTTAGCAAAAGGTATGTCCGATTATCAGTCGGGCATCTCAAAAGATATGATGAGCACTCAGCAGAAACTTGAGCGTCAGGCTGCCGGTGAAGCTCGCCAAGAAGAGTTCCAATACGGTATGCAGTCAATGGGTATGCAAGCCCAGCTGCAAAATGACTTTGCCAATTCACAGTATGATCGTGACATCGGAATGCTTGGTGCTACCGGTGAGCAGGAGCGTAAGAACATCCAGGCAACAGGCAATCAACAGCGACTTAACTCTATTGTTGGTGGTGAACAGTCACGTCTAAACATTGGAGCCCAGGGTGCTCAAGATCGATTAAATATCGGATTACAAGGTAATATCGATGTTAAGAAGATTGGTGCACAAGGAGTGCAAGACCGAGCAAATATCAATACCCAGCAGGCTGCACAAGGTATTCGGGAGAAAGCAAATATCGACGCACAAGGTACACAGGACCGTGCAAATATTGTGACCCAGCAGAAGGCTCAGGCTGATCGTGAAGTAGGTAACATCCAAGCTCAAGGTGAAGCTGATAAGCAGAACATCTTGACTCAGCAGTCAGCACAAGGTTCACGAGAAGTTACTAACATCCAGACGCAAGGTAATCAGGATCGTCAAAACATTGGCGCACAAGGTGATGTTGACATTCGTAAGATCGGGGCAACAGGTGAAGAAGGTCGCAAGACTATCGGAGCACAAGGTGACGACAATCGTAAGACGATGGAAAAAGAAGACGAACTCACCTCTAAGAAAGCTAATCGTCAATCTGCGAGAAGCCGTTCACTTGCTCGTGCCTTCTAATGACAACTACTACAAATACTGGAAAAGTTTATCTGACTGTTGTAGATCAGTGGTTAGATACGCTCACTGCATCTGAAAGTGAGGACTTCAGAGAATTCGCTGAAGCCTGTCCATCTGTAATTGAGATTTGGGTATATTCCGGAATCGTAGGTTACAAAGGGACATTCAACGATTTAAGTCGTTGGGTCAAAATGAAGTACAAGAAACTTAATCGCCGTGAAATACTTAATAGTGAAACTGCAGCTCTGCACTCTGATATTCAAGAGTTGCGGATGGCTATTACTTCAGGGGAAATCAAAGGAAGTGACGGTGCTGCACGGCTGGCGTCCTTGGAAAAAGAGCTACGTAGTCATATTGAAACTTCGGAGCGGCTCAATAAAGCTACTGACAAACGAGGCCTCATTCTGGCCGGGGCGGACCGTGTTATGCGTGAGCTGACCAGCATCTTTAAAGATGACCCACAGTTTGCAGAGCCTATTGATAATGCAATGAATGCTGTATGGGCCAAAGTCTATTCTGAATTAACTCAAGGCTGATGTTCTACGGCGCCCCTGTTACTGGACCTATGGAGATACCCCCTGAGGTATACCGCAGTCCTAATGCGCCTGAACTGCCTGGCTTGCCTGAGATGCCAGAGATGGTGGACGCAGGGACTAAAGGACTGCGTTTACAAGGCACATTGGCTAAAGCACTACCTCCTATGGCAGACGTTGGTTCTATGACTAACGTACGTCAAATGGAAGCTGAGCAGTACGCAGCAGAGATTGGAGCAGCGTTTGATATCTCTAGGAAACAGCAACAAAGAAGCAAAGCACTTGCTAAAGCTAAAGGCAGGCAGATGGAAAGATACGCTAAACCTAAAACAAAACAAGCAGGTAAATCAGGATCTGCCGCTTCAAGACGAAACAGTAGAAGAGCAAAAGGTAGAAGCTTCAATGCCGCTTATAACTATGGTTACGATCCCAATCAATCAATGAGACGTTAGACTAAAGCTAAAGAAATAGCTTTATGGCAACACCTAGTATCGCATTAGCTTATAAACGTTCAGCATTAATGACGGCTACGAAAGTCACAACCAAGCCGCCTACAGAAGAAGTACTAAGAGCAAGAGATAACTTTCAAGATTTCTGTGTTTATATGGGGAAAGCTCCAGCAAAACATATGTTGGAGTGGCACACACAGTTATGTACGGGAGAAGATAGTGAATGTCTACTAGGGATCGGAGGACCAAATACTGCAATCCTGGCACCGCGAGGATCTGCGAAAAGTACTGTCCTTGGTTTGTTTGCAGCTTGGATGATAGGCAGACACACTGCTGCTGGGCAAATGCTGAGGATTCTGTACATCGCCTATATGGTGGACATCAGTCGTGCAAAGTCAGCAACTATTAAAGGCATTCTTACATCTAACAAATACAGAGAAGTCTTTCCTATGGTTAGACTATCAAAGATAAAACGTTCAGATGAATATTGGAGTATTGACTATGACTTTGCAGGGATTGATACAGCAGGTGAGGAAGCATTCACCATTGCGTGTGGTGGTCTCAAGGGCGCTATTACCTCAAAGCGATCTCAGCTCGTTCTTATTGATGACCCTATTAAATCCGCTGCATCAATCAATAATCCTGACATTAGACGTGAGATGGAACAGACGTGGTCCAACGTCATTGCACCTACTATGTTCCAGGGAGCAAGAGCTATTTGCCTGGGTACGCGATTCCACTTCGACGATGTACACGCCACGTTATTTGTTCCCAAAAATAACTGGAAACAAATTGTTCAAAAAGCAGTCATAACAGACGCTGACGGTAAGCAACGTTCGTACTGGCCAGAGTTCTGGTCAATGAAGTATCTCAACGAACGCAAGATGGAGGACCGTGTTGCTTTTGCATACCAGTATCTCAACACTGCAGTTAAATCTACAGACGTTGGCATCTCACCAGAGCTGATTGTCAAAGCAGAAGTACCTGAAGACTACGACTGCCTTGGTGTAGGTATTGACCTAAGTGCTGGACTAAAAGAAAAGAATGACTGGACTGTGTTTACGTTAGGTGGTATCAAAAAAGGCAAGATATATCTAATCGATCAACGACGTTCACGCACACTGGGCAATCTAGAGAAGATGGATGTGCTGTGTGAAATGCTAGCTGACTGGAACATTCTGCTTGAGAATGACGAAGGTCAGTTCTTCCCAACAATGTCACCGTGCATCATCTGGCCTGAAGCAGTTGCATATCAGAACTCATTTGAAGGTGACTTCAAACGAATAATGCTTGAGCAACGTGCTTTGTACAATTTGACAGTATCACCAGTCAAAGGATTTAAGGGTGACAAGCTTGCTCGATTGCGTGGTGTTTTAGGTCTCTACGAACACAAAAAAGTTATATGGAACAAATGGCGTAAGTGGGATATGCTCGAAGAAGAACTTCTCAACTTCGGACACTCAGCTCACGACGATACTGTTGACAGTATGGTGTTAACTATGGGAGGCCTTTTGAGGAGAGGTAAATTAGAAATTGACTACAATAGTAACAGCTTTGATTTATAGTAGCCGATGTCTAGAAAAGCTGGAAGTAAGGAATTCCGTAACAAGCTAGAAGAACGTAAAGGTACTGAATGGTACGATAGCGCTTCAAAAGTAGGCGAGTTGCACGATCCTCGTATTGACGACAACGGTAATAAACAGATGTATAGCGGTGCGGAAATTCGTGCTGAGATGCGACACGGTCGCGGCGATATGTCAACTGAAGAGTTGACGAAGAGATATGAGCAAGACTATGCGTCAGGGAAAATTAATCTGAACGGTAACGCCAAAGACTTCTTGCGTGATATGCACGGTGCAAACCTTGTGCGTGATGGAAAAGGTGACGACGGCGGTGTAGGTATTACTGACCCTGTGACACCTACACCTAAACCTACACCTACACCTGTTACCCCTCCTGTAGATGAGGATGAAACCAAGCCAGCACCTATTGGCTATACACCTCCTAGGTACGGTACCGGTAATCAAACTCAGATTGTCAGCCAAGACAATGATATTACTAACACCGTGACGGGTGACAATAACACTGTGACTAACACTCAAGACAATAGTGTTAATCAGTACGGTGCTTATGGCTCTATGAGTACTGCTGATAGAGCACAAGCACTGCGCAACCGCTACGTCGCTGATGTTTCACGTTTTACTGGAGCTTGATAAATGTCAAATCGTGCAAGTCATTTTAAAAATGAAGAAAGGTACAAAGACTATCAAACAGCAACTAAAGGGTTAGACCAAGAAGTAGCTTGGCAAGCGCTAACAGGTGATAGCGGTAGGAGAGGCCAAAGTTTTGGTAATAGTGATCGTGCACGTTACAATGCACTTATGAAAGCAAAATCACAGAAAGTTAAGTCACAGGAGGAGAAGCAGCCGCAGATTCACGAGGACAAGCAGGCGGGGAATCACGAGTACAAGCCAGATAACAAGGGAAATCCTATCGATAACACCCAGACTGGTAATAATGACGCTGTTCCTAGTAATGATCAGATTAAGGATACTAATACCAAGAACTCTCAACAACAGAGCGTTAGGCAGGACAATGACATAAACAACAACGTCAGTGGTAACGACAACACTATTATCAATAACCAGGATAATTCTGTACGTCAGTATGGTGGAGACAATCGCAGCTTCGTATACAAGGCTGGTAAAAATAGTAACCCGTATGAAAGTACTCCTGTCTCTGCTGCCACAATGGGTGGGTTCTATGACGTAGATGACAGTCCTGCTGCTCAGGCCAAGTTTCAGAGTATGTACAAGGACTTCAACAAAGACAACAGCAAACGTTTTGCTGGCCAAGCTTTGCAGGCTGTGAGTACTTTCTCTAAGAACTTTGACCCACGCGAGTACACGGCTGAGTCAATGGAGAACGCAATAAACCGTGGTACTCAATACTCCTTCGACCGCGCAGATCGTCAGACCGGACACGTCTTTGGTGACATCTGGAATGACAACTACATCACTGAAGAGTGGAAGATGCCTTCAGCTCCTGCACCAATTGAATCCAATGCTGAAGGAATTGCCGATAAAGCTAAGCAAGATATCGAAGATATTTGATTAGAATGATTACACTAGAAGAAGTAAAAAGGTAGAACGTAATGGATCACAGTGCAGTAAAAAGTCAATTTTCACAAATACTTACTGCAGCCAAAGAGCGTCGAGGTGATTTATCAGTAGACACGATGATCGTGTCATCTCACTTGGCTCAGATGCGCACGTTTATGTTGCGTCGTGGTATTGAGTTTTACGCAGAGCAGGATAGCTTCGGGACACGTAAAGATTTTGTTGCCAAAATCTGTGAAGAAAATATGCTTGAGATGAAACTCGAAAGCATTGTTGATTACTTCTTGTGTGACGGTCAAGGTCTGTTCTATTTCAGACCCACAGGTGACAACTATCAGCTGCTTTACTTCCCTAAAGATAGCTACCGTGCTTACCGTGATCAATCTGGTGAGCTCGAATCAGTCGTACTGATCTACAGCTTCAACGTACGACGTACCAATGCACTGGATGCTTATCCAACGCAAGATGGACGTGGTGGTAAGAAGAAGTGGATTCAACTCAAGGTTTACAAAGACCGTATCGAACAGACAGTCAGCGATGAGAAGATTGAGTTCGAGAACGAAATGGGCGCTGATATGTTTAAGATGCCCGGTCGTACAGAAACACTAGTCAACAGCTTGGGCTATATCCCAGCAGTTGAGGTGTTCAATCATATGGACTGCACCGGTGAAGCTACTGGCAACGGTGAGTTCGATTGGCTGGCACATCAGATCTTGTACCACGACGAGTTAGTGCGGAACATCCGTAAGAATATGAAGTTCTTCGGTAACCCCACTCTGGTATCTAGCCGACCTAAACACGATATTCTAGATAGCAGTGATGAGAATACTTTTAGACCTACTATCAGCTCCCAAGCAGGATTTACTCCGATGGCTGGTCTTGGACGCAGTAGTACTAGGGTCAGTCAACCTTTTGGTAGTTCTAGCATTGATGGATCAATTAAGGTCCCCCGAGTAATTGCAAACCTAGAGCCCACTGACCGTGTGCAATATATGACCCCTGACTCAGTGTCAGGTGACCAGAACCTGTACGTCAAACAGTACCGTTCAGAGATTCGCTTAGCACTGGGTGGTGTTGATGATATTGACATCGGCACTGCATCCACTGCCTATGAGATTAAAACTCTCTACGGTCGCGTGGCAGCTACAGCAGAGAAGAAGGCTCGTGCTTTGTTCTCCTATGGTTTATGTAAGTTGTTCTCAATGATGATCTTCACAGAAGAAGATGTCTTCCGTAGGTCATTTGCAGCTGCTCTTGGTATGGAAGAACCCGAAGAACCACTGCCTGAGAACTTCCAAGATGAGCAGGAGTTCTTAAATGCACAGACCAAATATGTGAAAGCACTGGAGAAATTTACTATTAAAAGAGATGAAGCCTTGCGTGCTACACTTGATGCAGGGGATATTCCCCCTGGAGTAACTGGACTTATTCCAGACGGCAGCACAAAAGTTAGCTGGCGTTGGATGGGTGAAGTATTTGAAGAAAGTACTGACGACATTCTTAATAACAGTATTGTTGTTAGAAACCTTCAAGAACTTGGAGTTGATTCTATTGAAGCTCTCAAGTATCTCTTCCCCGGCAAAACCGATGAAGAACGCGCCGCTATGCTTGGCGGCTATCCGTTCCGAATGGTTCAGCAAACTCAACAAAGCATTAATAGTTTCATTGGGTTGCTGGGTAGTCTCTATCAACTACCGCACCCACAGATGCCCGACAAACCATTGGCATCTGACCCGAACCTTGATCTAACAGGGTTCTTATATCGATCTTTAGAATTCTTACGTAAGGAGTTAAGTTACAGTGGAAGGTACAAACCAGACAGCTCAAGTAGCAACCCCGACCAGCTCAGCACCGCAGACCGGTTACGCGCAAGTGTCGGCGCCCCAACCCGCGATGAGCCAGTCGCCAGTCTCCCAGGCCTCGATGGCCCAACCAGTGGTGCCGCAAATGCCGGCTTACCAGGCACCGGCCCAGGCAGCGCAGCCTTCGGCACCGGCGGGGAATCCTTGGCAGCAGGCATTCCAGGCTCTCAGCTCATCCCTGAATACAAGCAACCAATACCAGGCCCAGGTCTCACCCTCGGCTTATCAGGCGACGCCAACACCTCAGGCAGCTACGCAGCCCAACTGGGCTTCAATGGCCCCACAGGCAGCCCCGACTTACAGTCCCCAAGTTTCAACCCAGGCTTACTCGGAATCGGAAGTGAGCCAGCTGGTTCAGCAGGCAGCCGCACAAGGACAGCAACAGGCGAGCGACGCGTATCTAAGCGGAATCAGCGACGCAAGTCTTGAAGTTCTTGAGCACTTCGGTGCTGAAGCCCCTGCTCTCCTCAACCAGTACTCCTGTGCAGTTGAAGATGCTCTGATTG
>WLWG01003176.1_pt1 | contig 11471 bp, 11 predicted proteins | sample 6712871 | NCBI WGS metagenome assembly WLWG01 (sample SAMN12718693, study PRJNA515312) | sponge metagenome | isolation source: marine sponge | host: Mycale hentscheli | place: New Zealand: South Island, Marlborough, Capsize Point | collected 2003-05-01 | reverse complement strand
CAGGTAAATTAACACCTGTAGAATCTAAAGAAAATGTTATTGATTGACCAGAAGCTACTGTTGTTATTTCGTTAGTTGTTCCACCTATTGCAAATATTTGTGAATCTAAATCTATTTGACCAGAACCTGTATCGCCTGTAAAATCTAAATCTTCTATTGTAATTTGAGCAGCTACATAATCAATTATTGCAGCAGTGGTTGGTATTGTAGTATCATTATCATTATTTCCAATACCATCTGCAGCATCTACAAATTTGCTAATTATAATATTTTCACCTGTATCTTTTAATGATCCAAATTCTAATATTGCGGTAACCTTAAAATCACCGGCGTTATTCATAAAAACACCTGTAGCATTTCCTGTACCATCGGTTAATTCTTTTAAACTTGCAGTTAAAGCAGCATTATCAATAGATTTAATTAATCCAGGATAGGTATCTGATATTCTTGTGTTAAATAGACTTGCCATAATTTGTTTTCTTTTTTATTTCTTTTTTTTGTAAAAACGTTTTAAGTTTTTCAATATTTTTTTGTTTTGGTTTATATCTCATAATACCCATCCGTTAAATAAAGCGTCATAATCAGGGTAAATATCATCATTTGTGTTGCTTGTGTATTCGGGATAATCTGACTGATTAAATGCCATAAAATCTATAAAACGTCTTGAATAATACTCCATAAATTCACGAGCTTTATCCACTAAATAATCAACCTCTGCTTTATCTACCGTATCGCTTGTTTCAGAACGATGTTTAAATACACCACCATTTTTTATTTGATATGCAGCAAAGGGATAGTAATAAACCTGTGCAGCCCAAATTAACATAGGTTGTAAATATGTATTTAATAATAATTTATATTTAGCATTAGCTACGTCATCAATTTCACCATTAGCTATTAATGTTGATATTTTATTATATAAATCTGTACCTGTATAATTTTGTATATCAATCTCCTGTGCTATTTTAATAAATTGTATAAATTTATCTGTATTAATATTTCCATCCATTATGGAATTTCTAACTAAATCCGTTCTATTTATAAATAATGCTGTTGCCATAGTTTTATTTTATTTTGGATATGCTCCTCTTCCTATCTGTTTGTCGGTTGCAATACCTGCCTTTTTACTTCCTCTTGGATTTTTTAAATAACTTTTTGGTATTGTTCTTGTTTTTTTGTAATTCTTTAAATTTTCAGACACCGTAGTATTCTTTTTTAAACGATATAATACCCTTACCCATTTATGTTGGCAGTAAATACCACCTTTTAATTCAAAAATATTATAAGGTAAATCAGGCTTATGTCTAAATTCTGTATTTACATTTTCATCCTTTCTTACACCTTTTCCATTTTCAATAACTAATTTTCCAAAACTTGCATTATCAATATCCTCAATACGCCAAACCAAACCATCATCAGAAAGCCTCATCATTTCCCTACAAAATTCTCTTGATTCTCCTGTTTTTTTCATTCCACGTGCATATTTATAACGTATTTTATATAAACCATTTTTTGAATCTAATTGACTAAATGCAGATCCATTATCTACACTACCAACATTATCTTCGGATGGTTTTTTTAAACCAACAACCTCCCTAATTTTATCTAATGTTGATTTTTTTTCCTGTACTAAATAATTTGCCCAGTCTTTATGGCTATATTCTGAATCCTCATCTAATTCATCTACAAATTCATATTCATTATTCATTTTAACACCGCTCGTTCCAAGTGATCCTAATAAAATTTTAACATCTTCATCTGATAATTTAGGGTGTTCTGTTGAACAATTTAATTTGTCAATTTTTACACAATTATTTACCTCTTTACCATCTTTTATTTTTGTACCACGTTTAACATAACCATCCCAACACGGACTCTTTTTTAATTCTTCGTGATTTTCACACGGCATATAATATATTTCACCATCCACTTCGTGTTCGTGGTGGCCTTTACATCCTTTTTGTTTTGCTATTTTTTCTGCCTCTTCAATTGTATCATATGCTTTTTGTCCATCAATAATTTTTAATTCTACGGATGACATTTTAACACCAGTTTCTTCTTCGATTTCTTCATCACTTTGTACGCTTCTGTCAACATCAGTAAATTCTAATGGCTGTAATGTAATAAAATACAGGTTTAGGGCAATATCATTGTAGGATAATAATTTATCAAAACAATCTATTAAAAGTTCCTGAAAAGGCCTTATAACCGTGTTATCCATTAATAATGATGCCGTTTTAATTTCATCTGCATTATTACCTAAACCGGTTTTGTCTTTAATACCTAATAGCATTGGGGAAACAACCCTATGTGCAACCAATACCTTACTTTGTGATTCATCACTTAGGAATTGATATTGATTGTGAGCATCTGATAATTGTACAGGTGTTATTTCTGCTTGTGCATCTTTATTGTCGTTAAAACTTAAAATAAATTTACCCGCATTGGAACTACCGGAAAATTTTTGTGCAATACGTTGTTCAATTAATTCTCGTTCCTGTGGGTTCGGAGTACCATTATTAAAATTAATAAGCATTGAGGGGCTCAAGCCATTCATAATATTATTAAGGTGGTAATTAGATATTTCTTCTTCTAATTCGCAATATTGTAATCCTCCCTGATAATCAACCGGTGCATAATAGTAAAATCCAGCCTTATATGGTTTTACATAGTATATTTCTATATTTTCTTTTGACATACCATAGGCGGGAATACGTAATGGCTGATCTGATGGTTTTAATTTTGTCCAGTCTTTAAAATAATAATACGCAGGTATTTCACCATCCTCATTTGCTTTTTCTGCACGTAATGTTTCAACAGGTAAATGTTCTATTTGTGCAATTTTAGATCTATCTTTTGAGTAGATTATTTGCATTGCACATTGTCCCATTAATTTCAAATCATAACATAATTTTCGTACTACATCTTTTTTTAATAATGTAATCATTTCAGCATATTGCCCAGGCTTTCGGTCTGAATCGGTTGCACCTAAACCCTTTCCGTAAATTTGTTGACTAATACCGTTTATACAGGCATTATTAGTTGGACTTCCGTTATAACGATCAATTAAAAATTGAAAATAATTATTATCATCCCCATAACCTACCCAGTCTTGATTTGGTACCTCAACTATTTCAGGAGAAGTATATGTGCTTAGATTTACAAAACTTATTTCAGATTTTGATTGTTTAACGAATTGCCCTAAACTGTTTCTTTTTCTTTTTTTCATATTACAATATAATCATTATTATAAGAATTATCTGTGATATATTTTCCTTGGTTTAAGTCATAATATAAATTATCCATCTGATCAATTTCTTGATCTGTACAAAAAATTCTATCTTTGTATATGTCAACAATATTTGTTGTGTCTATATTCCAAAATTCATTATATAATTCCCATAAAAAATAATTGGTATTCCAAAAATTTGGGTCTGTATATAACTCTAAATCGTAAAAATGTCCTTCGACTAAAACGGGACTGAATGCCTGATCAAACGTTAAATAATTACCGGATGTTGTGGCATTGGTAATTTCATATGTTTGTTTAACATTTGTGCTATCATCTCGAATTGATAAAGTAAATTCAGCACCATAAACCCTTGGTATTACTTTAAAATTTTGAGCCGAGGCTGTTGTTTTTAATACAATCATTTGTATATATAACGTAATAAAAAACTTATTTTGTTAAAGTATAAATGCAAAAAAAAAGCACCCCAAAGGATGCTTTAATTTTAATAACAATAAATATTAGTTTGGTGTTATAACCGTAGCATCTGCTGCCGGTACAACTGACGAATCTAAAAAGTATGGAGCAGTTTCTTCCATTGCTTCCATTGTAATTGTAAATCCAGATAAATCTCCAGCTGCAGCCCCTGTAACCGTAGTTCCAGAAGTTAATTCACATCCATTTTCATATCCACATAAAAAGAAATTACCGTAATAATCCTCAACAATAATATAAGGTCTAGATACTGCAATCTCCTGTAATTCAGCTTGCGTTTTAGCATCAAGATATGTTAATGTTAAATTTAATGTTTGTGTGTAAAATGTAGTTCCATTTTCCCTTGAACTTGTTACAGTTGTTTCAAGCGATGAATTACCCTTTACATCATATTTATACCAGTTTCCTGACGTTGTTAGTGTTGTTACCTGTTTAGTTGTTGAATCAATTTGTAAAGCAGTAATAGATCCAAAATCAGAAAACAAGGCAGATTTTATGCCACCGAAGGCACTTTTACAAGGTAAAGTTCTCCCTGTTGATAATGTACAAGCCATAGTTTTATTTTATTTTATAAAAAAAGGGTAAGTAGGTTATCCCCACCTACCCTGATTTTTGGTTAATTTAATTTATTAAGAATAAAGAACTATTTCAGAACCTATTCCGTACTGCACGCCAGCAGTAAATCTCATTATTACTCTAACATTTTTACTTCCATCAATATCAGCCATATCAATTAGTTTTACTAAGTTATAGTCAGACATTAACCCTGTTCCAAAGAATAAGTTAGATCTTTGAGCAGCAAACATATAGTTGTTTGGTAAACCATTAGCAACAAAGATTTTTACACCATCGATAGAAAGATTTTCTCCTCCTCCATACCATAATGTACCTCTGTTGTCAATACCATTTGCACCAATTGAACCTACATTTTCAGTTCCTGCAACGTTAGATAAAGCAGCGTACCCACCTAATGCTCTAACATATGCTTTTGCAACGTTTTGAGATACATAGATAAATAGATCATCTTTTCCATAAAGTGTTGATGGAATAGCATCTACAACCTTACCAAGTTCTGCTATTACATTTCCAGAGTTTACACCCCCACCAACAGCAGCAACGTCGATCACGTCCGCATCAGCAGCAGCTAAAGTTGTAAATCCATTAAATTCACCAGCTTGAGCTCCCCCAAGGTTTCCTTGCCAGATGTTGTTTTCTGTAGAAGCAGCTACTTGTTCTGCAACGTGTGCAATTAAAAAGCTTGAAAAGTCAGGTGGTAAATTATCAAATGCAGAATATCCCATTGATACTGCTCCCCAGTCAGACTCGAATGGAGTTTTACATAATTCAAGATTTACCTGAAATTGTTCCGGCTGAATAATTCTTTCTGTAAGTGTTACAGATCCAGCAGATGTAAAGTCACAAGAATCATCAGTAATTAAACCTGAGGTTACAACTTTCTTCATAACTTCTTTAAACTTAATGTTTGGTTTAATTTCAATTGCACCTTGACTTAATGTGTTACCGCTCAAAAGAGCAGCTGCTATGTACTTACCTGCAAACTCTCCAGCGTAAGTAGTAGTAATAGTTGGTTGTGGCATAATTTTATTATTTTATTTATTTAATTGATTTAATATATAATCCATTGTAGAAGGCTTTCTGTTTGGAGCGATTCTAAAATGTTCTTTTTTTGCATTTCCATTTTCTGGACTATGCTTGATTGGAGCAGCAGCAGGTTGAGATAATTCTTCCTTTAATTGCTCATTTAATTCTTCTTTTACTTCCTCATTAACCTCATCGTTAATTTGTTCAGAAGCGTTTAAATCTTCACTAATGTTTTTTTCGCCAACCTTATCTTTTAAATCAGCAATAGCATCTTCAAGATTTTTAATTCTTTTTTCCATACCAGCCCAGTCATCGACTGCAGCCTCTTTTCCATCATCTCTCATTTCTTCTTCCTCCTTATATTCGTCTTCCATTTCTTCTTCTTTTTGTGGGACTTCGTCAGATACTTCTCTAACGTCATCTATGATTCCTTCTTCTTTAACAACAACTAATCTACCATCCTCAAGTAGGTATTCCCCTACTGGCATAGCAACTTTCTCGTCATCAGTTAAAATAAAAATTTCTTTACCCTTTTCAAATGATTCGCTTTCGACACGAGTACCATTTTCAAGTTTTTGTTCCTCAAGCTTTACTTCAATATTTAGAAGCGTCTTGATTTGATTGATCATTTCAGTTGATTTCATAATATATATATAACGGTTTTTAATTTATTTTTTGCATTTTTATAATGTGCGGGATATTACTCCGATGCCTTGAGCCCATAAGGAACCATCACAACATTTTCTAGAATATTTATTTGTGTCCTTACAAAAACATCCTCGACTTGATCCTTTCGGACTTGTATAGCCAGGGAAAAATTGTTTTTTACTCATTTATTAAAATTTCTTTAATTTTATTTAACAATTCATCTGCATCCTTATCCTCAGATAAACCTACCGCATCTTTTGGACGTTCCATTTTATCAGCAAAATAACCTTCAATTGAAAATCCCTTTACCTTACCGGTTTTAACATAATCATTCCAAACCTCATTATTATTAACCTTTACGGCACCCATCCAGGTGCCAACGGGTACATTCATACCATATTTACGTGATTTATCGTGTACATCGTCCTCAACAATCCAAGACTCTACTAAACTTAAACCGCTTAATGAATGTTGGTGTTCTAATGTTGAGTTGTTTTGATTTCCCTTTGTTAAATACATTTGGGAGGCTTTTAAGACCGTATCTTTGGAAAAGTATATATAATATTCATCTTCACCATTATTTCGATATATAGGCTTATTTGGTATTAATAAAGCTCCCATTAATATTTTTTTATCTTTTGATATTTCTGCAAGTTTTATTTCATCGCTTTTTAAGGCGACAAAGTCTTCTTCGATTGCAGGATTTTCAACTATGGATATTGCTTCGATTCCTGAAGCATCTTGATCTTCGTCAAGTATTAATTCGACTATCTTCATATTTAATATAACGTTTTAAATTAAAAATTTTGTATTTTATCCTATTGTTGCACCATCAACAATATTTCGTTCTAATCCCTGTGCTGTTGTTACATCATTACTTACAACATATGCACGTACAGGTTCACGTGTTTGGCCACCAATAACATCTGCTAATTGACTTGTTTGCGTTTGACCAACAATATTTATTGCCGGTGGCGCAGATGGTACACCACCACCTCCGGCTGATACTGTGGCAGCTCCAGCAGAAACACCACCCCCTGATTCAGCACTTCTGATTTGTTGTATTGCCTTTACACCTGCAGCGACTGTTGATGCTATGCTTATACCGGCCTGTATTGATTGACGTGTTGCAGCTGCAGCACCAGCAATTGGGCCAAGTTCTAATAATGCACGTGCATTTGCAGCAGAAGTATTTGATACGATTTGTGCAATACTTGCAGCCTGTGATACAATTACTGCAGCAATTTGCATATCCTTGTTTTCACCAGCAATAACCCCCATTAAATTACCAAAACCAGATAATAAAGCTATTTTTTCCTGTTCAATTTTTAATTCTGCATCAATTGCAGCTATTTTGTCATTTAATATTTTATCAGCAGAATCTTTTTTATCATCCTCATTTTTCTTGTCCCATTCTGTATTAATACGTGTTTGTTCATCTTTATAAAATTTTTCAACCTCCGCAATTGCTAACGCCTTGGCTGCAGCATTACCCTGCCCATCTTCGATTTCTTTTATTAATCTTTCTTTTTCATATTCACTACGAATTAAATCAGCCTGTTGGGAATCACCAAGGTTTTTTAAGAAAAAATTTCTACGTATATTGCCAATTTTTAAATTAGCATTAGTAATCATATCAATTTCTTTTTGTAAACGTTTTTGTAAAAGATCTAATTCTTTTTGGTGAGCATCTTCTGTTTCTTTAATTGTTTCGTCATTTATTGATTTTATTTTTAATCTATAACCATCTCGTTTATTAATTAAATTTGTAATTACTGATTCACTTTCGTTTTCGGCTTTTTTATTACCATCAACCAATTGTTTTAATTGTTCGTTTGTACTACCGGTTATATAAGCAAACAAACCACCAGCAGCACCACCAACCCCTGGAATATTTTGCAACATATTACCAATTTGATTTAAATACGACTTTGAATCCTGTTGTTCTTTGTTAACGGTTTTTTCTGCATCTAATTGTAATTGACGTTGAGCGATCAATTCATTTGTTTGAGCGATTTTGGTTTCTAATATTTCCTTTTCGGTTTTACCCTGTAATTTTAATGTGTTTTCACTTTGTTCGGTTAATTTTAATTGTGCTTCAGCTTCTATTGTAGATTGTTTTTGATTTTCTAATATTTTTAAAGACTCCTTACTGGCACTTCCAAATAATTGGTTAAGTTCATCCCAATATGCAACGATCGTTCCAATAGCAACAACTATAGCACCAAATCCAGTGGCAAGTAATGCCTTTTGCATTGTACCTAAACCAGCAACAAATAATTTTAAACTTTTACCGGCTGAAACAAATAATCTACCAAGGTTTTTTATGTCAGTTGCATATCCACCCGTTATAGTTGATAAACCGGATGTTATATCCTCGTTTTTTAATAATGTTTCATTAAATTCTAATGCTTTAATTTTACCAGTTGTTTTTTCTTTATTTACGCTTTTTAAACCTTTAACATAAGATTTGTTTTGTACCTGTAAACTTTTTAATTCTGCCGTCTCAACCTTTAATTCATTGTTTAACCCTTTCAGTTTTTGTTCTAAATGTTGTTTTTCTAAAAAACTACCTGTTTCATCATATTGTTTATTTAACAATGCAACCTCAACCTTTAAATCAGCAACAAATTGTTCTTGTCTTTCAATAATTTTATTTAAACTATCTAATTCTTTTGCAACCTCAGTAGCATTTGTTTTACCCTGTATTTCTATAACTTTTCGTACTTGTTCCATCTTTTTAATTTATTTGCTAATTCGTAACCCTCTTTAAATGTATCTGGTAATTTATTTTTACCTTGTGCTATTCTTATGTTTTCGGTTTCACCGTCACAATATTTTAATAATTGCATTATTTTTATTATCATAATTTTAAGGTTGACCACATAATATGTTTGTTATAACTCCTGATGAATCTACTGTTATAGTACCTAACAAAGAGGTATTATTACAATGTGTTGTGGTTTCGGCTGAACCACCCTGATAATAACTTCCTGCTGCTAATGTTGTTGTTAATGCTGTATCTGTATATATAACATCTCCATTTGATAAATTTTCCGCATCTCCAATATTTCGCCTGTAATAATAGGTTGAAAAATTAGGATATGTTTGATAAACCTGTGTTAATGATAACGATATTGTTCCTACTATATTTAATAATTCAATACTACTTTTACCAGAATTTAAATTTATATTAATATTGTTTATAATATATTGTTCGTTGTTTATTATAATTACATCATTCATTTGTAATTTATAAATAATTTTTAACGGTAAATATGCCTCAAATTTTAATATCCTTCTTTTTGTATTAAATATGTCACTAATATAATTTGAATAATAATTATTAAATAATGTGCCACCCCATTCAGTGTTTGTACCCGTCCATTCGTTAATTTCTTGTTTAAAATTAATATTTGCGTTTGTAACGGTTGGATCAATGTCTACACTATTTGATGGTATAAAATAATTGCTTAATTGTGAATGATTTTGTAAATCATCTCTGAATGATATTGGTGTATGTCCTGATTCCGATGCAGTAATTCTATATGGATAAAACACAATCGGTTTACCTATAAATGAATCAAAATTATCATCAACACAATATCCATACTGTGCAGTAGTTTTTGTTGTACCATCATTAATATTAATTAAACGTTCATATTGCATATGTTCAAATGGTATTGTAATATCATATTCTTCGTTTGGTGTTGTAAATCTATCATCTCCCGAATAAAATTCTGTTCCCCATCCCTGATTAAATAATTGTTCAAATTGTAATGCTATAAATGTTCCTAATCCCTCATATGCAAAATTTACCTGATAATATGGTAATGCCACATTAACCGTGCTTGTTTTTGTGTTTATATATTCCGATATGTCCCACACATTATAATTATTAGCATAAAAACTATCAAGTGTTTGTACAACTATTTTTTGATAATTTGGATTAGGATTTCCATTTGCTAATAAAATATAATCATCATAATATGCCGTAAGATTAAACATTTTAAACAACGCAGTCAAAAAGTCAATTATTTTCATTTTTGGTATTTGTTGCGAAACAATAAATGCAAAATCTGCCGTATGTGTAAATGTGCTTATTTTCCAATTATCCTGCCATACAGGATTTTTACCTGATATTGTCCATTCAATACCATCATCAGTTGCATTAGAAAATACAATAGAATTTGTTGATGTTGAAAATATACTTACGGTGTATGATCCCACCGGCAAGGCCTGACCGTTTGGAAAATCAACTTTATTAAATGTTTGTGATCCGGTTACATTTGCCGATTTAAACCATTCCGTACCATTTTGATATATAATAATATAATATGATTCACCCGATGATGTACGTAATACTAATTCACTATCTAATAAATTACTATATAATGGTGATATATTTAATGTATTACCCGATGTCATTGTTGTATTACCAGAATTACCGGAATCAGCAACAAAACCCGTTACCTGTGTAGTATATGGATTTGTTCCCTGTATGGTTGGTTCAACATTACCTTTTTTTCTGTGTAACCACATATATAAATTATAATATGCTGAATTATTTGTATTAAAAAAATCAGTTGAAAAAACAATGTCAGATTGATAACCATTGGCAACGGTAAATTCATTTTCAATACCCTGTATAATTTTATGTAATCTAACCGCATATTTTAACTCACTCCACAATACACCGTGATCGTGTGATGAACCTGTATGATAATATAAATTTCCTGTATCGTTAGTATGTGCTGATGCATTACTATTATAAAATAATTGATCCGTATGTGTAATTAATGGTACAATAATATCTGTTCCATTTTGTAATTTTGATTTTATACTTGGTGAATCATATGACAATGTTGAATCAATTGAATCTAATGTACCGGATAATTGACCTAATTGTAAATCTCCCAATACTTCTTTTAAATTTACTGTGTTACCGTAAAAGGTAATCTTATATGCGTATGGTTTATTATTACGTAATTCAACACCGTTTAACGCAACTAAACCGGTTTTATATGATATATTATTTAATTCAATTTCTGATGCAATCTTATTACGTGCATCAAATCCATTTGTTATATCATAATTATAATAATGTTTAAATATTTTATTATTTGATTTCGATGCGGGTATTGTAAATGTTTGTGTAAAATTAGCAAACACCTTGCCAGGATCTTTAATATTTTGTATTGATTGATTAAATGACACCTGTTCATCTTTAAATAAATCAATTCTTTGTCCACTAATATATAATTGTAATTTTTGCATTACCTAACATTGTTTATATAATCAAATGACATTTCAAAATCAAACGTATATTCTATTAATTTATCGTTTAATGATGTTTTTTTAACTAAATTGTTTTTCTTTACATTAACTGGAACTACTTCGTCTTGACTTGGATTAAATGGTTTAGGTCTTGTAAGCCAAACTTGTTCTGATAATAGTAATTGTTCAAACCATTGATTAGCCCATTCAGGATAATAAC
>WLWG01003167.1_pt1 | contig 11513 bp, 10 predicted proteins | sample 6712871 | NCBI WGS metagenome assembly WLWG01 (sample SAMN12718693, study PRJNA515312) | sponge metagenome | isolation source: marine sponge | host: Mycale hentscheli | place: New Zealand: South Island, Marlborough, Capsize Point | collected 2003-05-01 | reverse complement strand
ATAGAGCCGAAAGATGTGAGGAAAAAAAGAGTTCTAGGAGGAATGGCGAAGTGCCATGTTGCCGCGTGCGTGGTCGCAACTCCACATGATCCTTCCCAGAGAACACCACACCACCCAACCGATCACCATTCGCTATAGCCGCCCAACCTAACAAAGCCGCAACTTTGGCGGCAATCACTGATTTGAACGTCACCCGCGTGCCAAAAAACATTGCCGGTCGAAAATCAACAAGCAACAGCACCGGTCGTTCGCGTTCTTCATGATACAGTTTGATATGCGGTTTATTAGTGCGTGCGGTCACACGCCAATCCATGGTACGAATATCGTCTCCAGCTTGATAAGCACGGACTTCATCAAACTCCATGCCTCGTCCGCGCAGACTGGATAAATGCCCTCCCAACAATTGACTGCGCACTCTTTTATGCGCGCGTAAATCAATTAACTGTGCGGCAAAGCGCAATTGAATTAATTGCGTTAATGACACAGTGATCGCCGTTGCTTGATTTTGCATAAACGTTGCTCACACCTCTCTTCAAGGAACCGCCACTTGTTGTAGGATTTCATCGATCACTTGATCAGTCGTCACCCCCTCGGCTTCGGCTTCAAAGGTTAACAACAATCGATGGCGCAACACATCATACGCCACCGCATGAATATTATCCGGAGCCACATAATCTTGGCCAGCCAACCAAGCGTGCGCTTTGGCACAACGATCCAAAGCAATGGTGGCACGTGGACTAGCGCCATAACGCAACCATTTTGCCAGAGCTTGGCCATAGCTTTGAACATTGCGAGTGGCAATAATCAATTGAATCAAATATTCTTGCAGTTCCTGGCTAATATGCACATCTAACACTTGCTGACGAACATCAAAAATAGTCTGCTGATCAACCTGTATAATTGATGATTTATCCATCTGCACAGAGCCTTGTTTGGCTTCAGCATTGGCCAATGCCAAGATTTGTCGTTCAGCTTCTTTGGCGGGATAATCAATTTTGACATACATCAAAAATCGATCCAACTGTGCTTCCGGTAAAGGATAAGTCCCCTCTTGTTCAATAGGATTTTGGGTTGCCATCACCAAAAACAATTGCGGCAATTGATAGGTTTGTTGCCCAATGGTAATTTGCCGTTCAGCCATAGCTTCCAACAGTGCCGACTGTACTTTAGCAGGTGCGCGATTGATTTCGTCAGCCAACAATAGATTATGAAACAGCGGCCCTTGTTGAAAATTAAATGTGCCGGTCTCTGGTCGATACACATCAGTCCCGGTTAAATCACCGGGCAATAAATCTGGCGTGAATTGGATGCGATGAAAATCACCCTCGATGCAAGTGGCCAATTCTTTAATGGCTTTGGTTTTTGCCAACCCAGGCGCCCCTTCCACCAACAAATGTCCATCGGCCAGTAAGGCAATCAATAATCGTTCCATAAGTACACGCTGGCCGACAATCCGTTGATTTAAATGTTCACTTAATTGTTGCAGCACGGTCGTCATACTATTCCTCTTGTTATTAAATTCCGTTACAATCGGCGCTTATTTTAATCACATATTGTTCGAGATGAAACAGCAATTACAAGCCTTATTGCAGCAGTCGATTCATGCTTTGATCGAGCAGGGGCAATTACCCAGTGACTTAACCATTGATCCGCAAGTCGAACGCGCTCGTCAACAACAACATGGTGATTTTGCCAGCAACGTGGCTTTGGTATTGGCCAAAACCGTGCAACGCAATCCCCGTGAGTTAGCACAATTGATCATTGATCAATTGCCAACCGCACCTCAAGTCACTCAAGTTACTTTGGCAGGACCGGGATTTATTAATTTTACACTCAGCAATGCCACCAAATATGACGTGATCCAGCAAGTGTTAACTCAGCCAAACTATGGCCAAGCGACCATCGGCCAAGACAAACGTGTTTTGTTGGAATACGTGTCCGCCAATCCAACCGGTCCTCTGCACGTCGGTCACGGCCGCAGCGCCGCCTACGGCGCCAGCCTGGCTAATTTGTTGCAAGCGGCAGGTTATCAGGTGGAACGTGAATATTATGTCAACGATGCTGGACGCCAAATGCAGATTTTAGCGGTGAGCATTTGGTTGCGTTATTTGGCATTGCTGGGAGAGGACATTACATTTCCCAATCGTGGTTATCGTGGCAATTATGTGGTTGATATTGCTCAACAATTAATCGATCAATATCAACAACGTTTTCACTGCGCCACACAAACAGTCTTAGCAGGTTTACCAACCGATGGTGAGGGTGAAGCGGCTGAGGCACACATCGATGCCTTAATTGAGCACGCCAGGCAACAATTGGGGGATGCACATTATCACCTTATTTTTCAAGCAGGATTAAATACTCTTTGCGAAGACATTCGTGAAGATTTAGCTGAGTTTGGGGTGGTGTACGATACTTGGTTTCACGAACAAACTCTGATCGATGCGGATCAGGTCACTCAAGCCATTGATCAGTTGATTGCCACTGATCACACCTATCGTAAAGATGGCGCATTGTGGTTTAACGCTACCACGTTTGGCGATGAAAAAGATCGTGTGTTAATTCGTGCCAATGGGCAAACCACTTATTTTGCTAGCGATGTAGCGTATCATTGGCATAAATTACAACGTCACTACGACTTAATCATTGATATTTTTGGCGCTGATCACCACGGTTATGTGCCACGCTTGCAAGCAGTAATGAATGCCCTACAAGCACCAGTCAACATTTTGACAGTGAAGCTGGTGCAATTTGCCATTTTGTATCGCGGTCAGCAAAAAGTATCCATGTCCACTCGCAGCGGTGAATTTGTCACTTTGCGGCAATTGCGGCAAGAAGTTGGCAGTGATGCCGCACGCTTTTTTTATGTCATGCGCAAAGCAGAACAACACATGGATTTTGATTTAGAATTGGCAAAATCACAATCAAATGACAATCCCATGTATTACATACAATACGCTCATGCACGTATTTGCAGTGTGTTTCGACAATTGGCAGCCCAACAACTTAGCTGGAATCGCTCGGAGGGGTTTGAATATCTTAGCCAATTAACCACTGAACATGAAGCGACATTAATCCAACACTTGGCACGCTACCCTGAAGTCATTGTTACCGCCAGTGAACAACTTGAACCACATCAAGTTGCTCATTTTTTGCGAGACTGTGCTCAAGCATTTCACACATATTACAATGCCGAACAATTTATTACCTCGGATGTGACACTACGCAACGCCCGCTTAAATTTAATTGCCGCGGTGAAACAGGTGCTGGCGCACGGGTTACAATTATTAGGCGTTCATGCCCCTGAACAGATGTAGTAATGAGTAAGAAAAAACACACCACCAGAAAAAAATCCTCTCCCAAAAGCTCATCCGGCTACGGCAGCCTGTGGGTAATTGTACTTTTTTTCATTTTATTATTAGCCGCTATTCTTTATTATCTATCCGACTACACCGACTTTGACGCCATCAAACGTGATTTAGCGCAAACGCGTGATTTAACTTCTGAGCAAACATCATCAACGACTCACGACACCACACGTTTTGAATTTTATCAATTACTACCAGAAATGAAAGTCTCTACCGGTGTTAAACCACAACAACAAGAATCGACTTCAACATCAACCGTTCCAAGCGCACCACCTCCCAAAATTGAATATTTATTGCAAGTAGCCTCTTTTCGTCACTTGGCAGAAGCTGACAGTTTAAAAGCTCAATTAATATTATTGGGTTTTGATGTGGCCATTAGTACCAGTCAACAACAAGACATCACTTGGTATCGTGTTCGCTTAGGTCCCTTCGCCACCCGTCCCCAGGCCGAGGATATGCGCAAAGCACTGCGCAAACATCAATACGACAGTTTATTGCAAACACGTAAACAAGCGACTGGATAAACGGTTGGTAATGATGTTTAGATGATATTTTAAGCCTGTATTGAAATGAAATATGACTTAATTTATTTTCATTTGCAGACCCATTCCCGCATAAATTACACTACCAAACTTAAATTAAACCCACTCATTAAATCAAGTAGGATCAACACCATGTTTTATTCCCAAATCCTAGCCAAAATATGCTTGCTCGCTCTAATAAGCTGTCTTACACTGAGCGCTTGTGGTTTCAAAGGCACTTTGTATTTGCCTGAAGAAGAAAATAATCAAGTAACGAAATAAGCTATGGATCATTTTAATTATCAAGATGGGCGATTGTATGCCGAAGACGTTTCATTAGAAGATTTAGCTCAAACTTATGGAACACCTTGCTACGTTTATTCAAAAGCCACGTTAACTCGTCATTGGCAAGTATTTGATCAAGCCTTTGGCGATCAGCCTCATTTGATCTGCTATGCGGTGAAAGCCAATGCTAATTTAGCCATCCTCGATTTATTTGCGCGCATGGGTTCGGGATTTGATGTGGTTTCCATCGGCGAATTGGAACGTGTGTTAGCTGCGGGTGGGGATCCAAATAAAATTGTCTTTTCCGGGGTTGGCAAATTGGATCATGAAATTCGGCGCGCCTTGGAAATCGGTATCCACTGTTTTAACGTCGAATCAATGGCTGAACTAGGCCGTTTAAACCACATTGCACATGAAATGGAGTGTGTTGCGCCAATATCCTTACGCATCAACCCCGATATCGATCCACAAACCCATCCTTATATTTCAACTGGCTTAAAAGAAAATAAATTTGGCATTGAATTTGCCAATGCCAAAGCATTGTATTTGCAAGCACGCGGCATGTCTCATATTAAGGTGAAAGGCATCGATTGCCACATTGGTTCCCAATTAACAGAGTTGCGTCCATTCTTAACAGCTATGGATCGTTTGTTAAAATTGGTAGATGAATTGGTCGAGCACAACATTCATTTAGAGCATATCGATTTGGGTGGTGGATTGGGTGTGCGTTATCAGGATGAAGAACCGCCACATCCAAGTGAACATGCAAAAGCCATCATTGATCGTTTGAAAGATTATTCCTTACAAGTGATTTTAGAACCGGGCCGCGCCATTGCCGCCAACGCAGGCCTCTTAATGACTCGAGTGGAATATTTGAAACACACACCTTATAAACATTTTGCCATCGTCGATGCCGCTATGAATGATTTGATTCGGCCTGCTTTGTACGGCGCTTGGCAAGCGATTATTCCAGTTGTTCCACACGAGGATGGTTTGGCTGGGGAATACGATATTGTAGGACCGGTATGTGAAACCGGTGATTTTCTGGGAAAAAAACGGCATTTAAATTTACTGGAGCACGATTTGTTAGCCATTCGCGGCGCAGGAGCCTATAGCTTTGTTATGAGTTCTAATTACAATTCACGCCCCAAACCTCCTGAAATTATGGTCGATGGCGATCAAAGCTACTTAATTCGGCCACGAGAATCGGTAATGGATTTATTTGCTCATGAAAAAATGTTGCCAACCTCAAACGAATAGGATCGATAGAGCACTTGAACTCAATGGCAAACTGTTCCATGATCTTGCCAAATTTCACAGGCAGTGATGCAATGACTTCATTACAATTTACCAAAATGCATGGCTTGGGCAACGATTTCATGGTAATCGATGCAACTCGTCAACCAGTGACCTTAGCCACCAAACAGATCCGCGCGTTGGCCAATCGCCACCGAGGAATTGGCTTTGATCAATGTTTATTGTTGTATCCCAGCGATGACCCATCCATTGACTTTCAATATCGAATTTTTAATGCCGACGGTGGTGAAGTGGAACAATGCGGCAATGGGGCGCGTTGTTTAGGCCGCTTTGTCGCCGAGCAACAATTAACAACCAAACCCTATGTGACCGTTGCCACTTGCAATCGCCGGATGCAAATTCAAGTCAGTGCTCACGGTAACATCGAAGTCGATATGGGGAAACCACACTTTGATCCAGCAGAGGTTCCATTTTTAGCCAAGGATCAAACAGCGCCTTATCATTTGGATTTAGGTGGTGAAACATTTGAATTTTATGTCGTCAATGTTGGCAACCCACACATGATCATTTGCGTAGACGATTGGCAAACCGGATTGATCAGTGGGTTTGGTCTGCAATTAACTCAGCATGAGCGTTTTCCAGAAGGTGTGAATGTCAATTTTATGCAATTGATTGATGATCAACATATAAAATTACGTGTGGTTGAGCGGGGCACCGGCGAAACCGAAGCCTGTGGCAGTGGCGCTTGCGCTTCTGCGGTGATTGCACAACAATACTTCGGTGCGGCGGCGCGTATTCAAGTGGAATTGCTGGGAGGAATGGTCACCATTCATCGCACCAATGAACAATCTAACATTGTGATGGCCGGGCCAGCGCAAACGGTATATCACGGAACTGTGGAGTTATCCTAATGAACAAAACCATTCGCATTTTCTTTACTTGGGGTGGTTTGCTTTGTGTCGGATTGGTGTTAATCTTATTTTTTACATACATAACACAACGAACCATGATTTACTTCCCAGAACCCCTCATTGAAAATAACCCAGCGACTTGGGATGCCCCGACCCTGCAAGTGGTGCAATACCCATCCAGTGATGATTTGACCATTAATAGTTGGTATCAACCGGCGCAAGCAGAATTGCCGACCATTGTATTTTTTCACGGCAATGCCGGACACATTGGGGGACGCGTTCCGAAATTAAAAGGGTTGATCAACGCAGGCTATGGTGTGTTGTTGGCGGGTTATCGCGGTTACGATGGCAATGACGGAAACCCAACGGAAACAGGCTTGTATGAAGATGGACGTGCTGCATTTACTTTTTTACAGAATCAAGGTGTCGATGCGAATCAAATCATTTTATTTGGTGAATCGTTAGGAACCGGTGTTTCTGTTCAATTAGCAACAGAATACCCTGTGCGTGGCATTATTTTGCAATCTCCATTCACCTCATTAGTTGCCGTAGGAAAACTGCACTATCCCTATTTACCGGTCACTCAATTATTACAAGATCGTTACGATTCACTTAGCAAAATCACCGACGTTCGTTCACCGTTATTAATTTTGCATGGTAAACGCGATGATATTGTTCCATTTAGTCAAGGCCAGGAATTGTTTGCCGCTGCGGCACAACCGAAACAATTTCTTGAATACGAAACCGTCATGCACAATGACTTTCCAGATTTCACCACAGAAATTGTTGAATTCATTAATAGCCTGTCATCGTAAACATCTCCCCTATCAACGGACGATTTGATAAGATATTTCCCGACAAAGTGAATGGGTATATGATTTCCCTTGCGCTTATGTCAAAATGCTGCGCGATGTTTATAACCCAGTTGGATGACTCATGCCGCATATCCTTGATCAAATTATTCAACATAAGCGACAACAAGTAGCACAGCAACAGCGACAAATCAGTCAGGCAACCTTGCTGCATGAATGCCAAACATTACCATCGCCACGTGATTTTGTTCAAGCATTGCAACAGCAATACCGCCAACAACAAACAGCGGTGATTGCTGAAATAAAGCGTGCTTCTCCCAGCCAAGGCATCATTCGTGATCCTTTTGATCCAGTGGCAATTGCACAAAGCTATCAACAAGGCGGAGCAACTTGTTTATCGGTCTTGACCGATGAAAAATTTTTTCATGGTGAAACTAAACATTTGCAAATGGCACATGCGGCCTGTGAACTGCCTATTTTGCGTAAAGATTTCATCATTGATCCGTATCAAGTGTATCAAACACGCGCCATGGGAGCTGACGCGATTTTACTCATTGTAGCTGCTCTGAGTGATAGCCAATTACTTGATTTATCCCAATTAGCACTGCAGTTGAATCTGGCAGTGCTGGTAGAAAGTCATGACTTAACCGAATTGCAACGCGCACTGCAATTACCAACGCCATTGATGGGGATTAATAATCGAAATTTACAAACGTTCCATACCGATTTGAATACCACACTTCATTTAGCACAACACATCCCTGCCGATCGATTGATCATTAGTGAAAGTGGGATTCATCAACCCAAAGACATCACTCAACTACAGCAGCATGGTGTGTACACTTATTTAATTGGAGAATCCTTGATGCGTGCCACAGACCCAGGCGCTGCACTTCAAGGATTGATTGGCTTACAATAAAATCGCAACCAAAAATAGCCTAAAATCCCAGCCAGTAAGGAAGCAATCATCACACTGATTTTAGCGATGGCCAACAACGAAGCTTCCTCTGGTGAGGTAAAGCTCAATCCAGCGATAAAAATTGACATGGTAAATCCCATGCCACATAAAAAACTCACACCAATCACATGCCTCAGCGTCATCCCTCCGGGCAAATGTCCCAGCCCAAGTTTTAATGCCAACCAGGTAAACCCAGCAACCCCTAAAAATTTACCCAATACGAGAGAAGTAATAATACTCAAACCCAGCGACTGACTAAAAACCGTCATGATCACCTGATTATCGAGGATCACCCCAGCATTCACCAAAGCAAACAAGGGCAAAACGAACAACGCCACCGGTTTTTCCATCGCCGTTGCCCAGCGCTGCAATGGCGTTGAAGCATGGCGAGTCACTAATTCTACTTCTTGCAGAATTTCATGCTGCATTTCATCTTCTAACACCATCTTATTATAGTATTGATGTTTTTCTTCAAATCGAGTTAACAAACTACGCACCTTATCCACAAAAATACGCGGCCCCGTTTTCGGCCTGGCTGGAATGGTAAATGCCACTAACACACCCGCAATCGACGCATGTAAGCCAGCACTTTCAATCATGTACCAAATGACAATACCAATAAATAAATAAATGAAGGCATTGCGGACCCCACTGAAATTGATAAAAATTAATACCAACCACAAACTAAGCCCCGTGATTAAATACACCCATTCAATGACCGGTGTATAAAAGAAAGCAATCACCATCACCGCACCGATGTCGTCAACCACCGCCATGGTTGCAAAGAATGTCATCAAAATGCGCGGGATCCGCTTGCGTAGCAATAGTAAAATACCTAAAGCAAAAGCGGTATCCGTGGCAATGGGGATTCCCCAAGCCGAAGCGTAGGATTGATCATAATTGAACAATACAAACAAACTAGCAGGCATCAACATGCCACCCAACGCTCCGACAAACACAATGCTGGCACGCTGCGGATTCGCCAATTCCCCCACCATCAATTCACGTTTAATTTCCAATCCCAAAATAAAGAAAAATAAAACCAACAAGCCATCATTAACCAATTGATGCAAGGTAAATGTCAAAATATGAGAATTAAAAACAAACCCTAACGTGAAAGTCACCAGTGCTTGATAATATTGGGTCAAGGGAGAATTGATTAATACCAAAGCCAAAACGGTACAAGCAAACAGCATGATACTGGCGGCCACTTGGTCACGAACAAAATCATCAAAAGGAGATAATATACGTTGTACCCGCCGTTCAAGCGGGGTACTGTAACGATGAACATCAGATTCACCGTCGAGGATAGGAGCAAATGATTTTGGCTGACTCATGCAATACTAGTGATTATTTTGGCAGTCAAGTATAACATGAGATTCATTGATTACTTAAGCAAAATCTTGATGAAAATCCGATAGTTAACGGTTTACTTTTGCCTTAATTTATCCTGCGTGACTATCGATAAATAGGTAATTGAATCATTACGGTTAAGCCGCCGCCGTCATTTTCTTGCAATTGGATAGAACCTCCATGATTCTCAATAATGCGTTTGGCAATGGCAAGTCCCAACCCTGTTCCACCGGGACTTTTTTCCCCCTCAAACAATTGAGTAAACGGTTCTAATAATCTTTTTCGTTGGGATACCGGCACTCCTGGACCATGATCGCTGACCAAAATCTCAATTATGTCATTGGCTAGGCGTGTGGTAACTTGAATCGTGCTTTTTCCTGCATATTTCATTGCATTATCAATCAAATTCATTACAACACGCTGAATAGCAATAGGTTTGGCCATCACACTAAGCAAGTCAGCCGCCAGCTCCATATCAATGGTTTGACCATTACGGCGATAACGTTCTGCTACGGCCTTGATGATTTCATTGATGTTGATTTCACAAGGCGTTTCTTCACTGCCTTCACGCACAAATAATAAAAATTGCTCCAAAATATTATCCATATCTTCAATATCTTGTACCAACTCTGCTTTGGTTTGCGCTAAATTGGTTGACTCAATCATTTCCAAATTCAATCGCATTCGCGCTAATGGGGTACGCAAATCATGTGACACGCCAGCCAACAATAAGGTTCGATTACGCGTGAGCAATTCAATGTCATGATGCATTTTATTAAACGCGCGTGTTAGCAATCGGATTTCGGTAGGACCATGTTCAGATAAAATATCCACTTGTCTGCCTTGTCCGATGCTTTGAGCAGCGTTGGATAATTTTCTTAAGGACCGATTGATTCGTGAAACCAACCAATAACTACCACCCAAGGTAAACAGCAAAGTACAAATCAACCAAATCACCAATTCTTTCGGTAACGTTGAACGTACCCGCGATGCTGAAAATCCAACCCAATAATTGTGATTGGCAACCGGTAAATTCACCCAATACCGATTTTCTTTTCCTGCCTCATAACGAATGTCCAATTGCTCTTGACCCGGAGGCTTAGGTAAATAATTCGCCAGTAAGGTACGAAATTGAGGGTAATCAACCAACCGTGGTAACTGCGAAATCCACTCATGATCACCCGTGACTTTAAAACGCTGCTTGCTGGCCAAATATTTGACAAAAATATATCGCTGACGATCAGGTAACGTCAATAAAGCACTGTGAATACTTTGTAAATTCTCACCTAAGGTCATAATATGCTGTTGTGCACGAGGTTTGATCACCAAATGATGCACCAACATATTCGACAGTAATTGGCTTAACACCAAAATCAGCATAATAACAAAAATAGTACGAGATAATAACGATTGGGGATACAGCGAGGTTATATTCAGCATTATTTTTTACCATCTGGCACAAAGACATAACCCAGTCCCCAAACGGTTTGAATATACCTTGGTTTGGCAGGGTCAGGTTCAACAATCTTGCGCAATCGAGAAATCTGTACATCGATGCTGCGATCAAACACTTCAAAATCACGTCCCTTGGCCAAATTCATTAATTTATCCCGACTGAGTGGCTCGTGCGGATGTTTACACAGCACTTTTAAAATAGCGAACTCTCCCGAGGTTAAAACAATTTCTTGCTCGTGACCAATCAATTGTCTGGTAGCCAAATCCAATTCGAACGCACCCACCGCAATTCGTTGTTGCTCGGCTTCTGGTGCTGAAGGCGCCATCTTAGGTTGACGTCTAAGTAACCTGTGACCTCTTGCCACCAATTCGCGAGGGTTAAAAGGTTTGGGTAAATAATCATCCGCACCCAACTCCAGCCCCATGATACGATCCACATCGTCACCTTTGGCCGATAAAATCAAAATGGGCACCATGTTTTTAGCTTGACGTAACCGTCGACAAATACTCAAACCATCTTCTTCTGGCATCATTAAGTCCAACACAATCATGTCAACATGTTGACGCGCTAGATAACGATCCATTTCTTTACC
>WLWG01003166.1_pt1 | contig 11514 bp, 10 predicted proteins | sample 6712871 | NCBI WGS metagenome assembly WLWG01 (sample SAMN12718693, study PRJNA515312) | sponge metagenome | isolation source: marine sponge | host: Mycale hentscheli | place: New Zealand: South Island, Marlborough, Capsize Point | collected 2003-05-01 | reverse complement strand
CCAATCGAGTCCGATATCAAGCCAAGACGATGTGTGCATCGGCGCACCTGTACTGATTCGATCGACCCCGCTTTTGGCAACCTCGGAAATATTCTCAAGCATAATCCCCCCAGAAGCCTCGAGGATCACATCTGGAGCATTACTCCCCCGTAGTGCGACGGCCTGACGAAGTTCCTCGACACTCATGTTATCGAGTAGAACGATATCAGGTTTTGACGGCAAAACATCTGCCAACTGATTGAGTGAATCTACTTCTATCTCGACGACCATCTGGTTCGCCCTGCTCGCTGGAAAGGTCTTGAAGATAAATTCACGCGATCTGTGGACAGCATCTGCGGGAGATAGACCATTTTCTTGAAGTACTGCAAGATGATTATCTTTAATAAGAATCGCATCGTAGAGACCGATACGATGATTAAATCCTCCACCACAATTGACTGCATACTTATCCAATAATCTCCATCCCGGCACTGTCTTCCGAGTATCGTACATCCGACATGGTGTTTCCTGAATTGCCTCAACCAACTGCCGCGTTGTGGTTGCCACGCCTGACAACCTTCCAAGCACATTGAGAATCACTCGCTCAGTCTGAAGTATCGAACGTACGGAACCACTCAGGTAGCCAATTACGGTACCCGCCTCAACGCAATCTCCATCATTAATCACCGACGACCACAGCAGATTTCCCTGAAATTCGTCTACAACAACCTCGACGACCCGAAGCCCAGCAATCACTCCATTTGTCCGGGCCGTAACAGCCAGACTGCGTTCGATGGCTTTATCCACTAGTGCTGCACTCGTCCAATCAACCTCAAGCCCACAATCTTCCCGAAACCATATGTGCGTAGAGTGCCTTACTTCTGCGGCCAAATGTTCATTCCATACAACCTGCACGTGGTCACGAGCACCAGGCGGAAGATTAACAGTGTCTAAAACCATATAGCTAATTCCTAGAGAATTTAACGCAAAGGACATATCATAATGAAAAGATAAGGCACGCGAAGAAATGATCATCCTGCCAGCCTGCTTAGGATCGATAGCCCGGTCGAAAGTTCCCATGAAATCGTCTTTTGATACAACTTCGTCTTCTTTCGTCCATGGCCGGCAGACCTATGACCCTCCACCTTCTCCCCAACAACAGCGTGCGATCATCGCCCTGACGGTGACTGGATTGGCTACTCTAAGCTTGTGGCTGACGTTCTCTCACCACGAGCTTGTCGACTTTTTCTATCCTCCTGAACGAACAATACGGTTCAACCTTGATATCAACAGCGCTCCTCCGACTGAGTTGTCACTCCTCCCTGGGATTGGCCCAGCGATGGCAGCGCGTATTATTAAAACACGCGAGCAACGCGGGCCCTTCAAAAGTGTCGATGAAATTACCCACGTGCCTGGGATCGGCAAAATCACTCTCCACGATATACGGCCATTCATTCGCACAATCCCGGATCACCTCACAGAAAAGTAGTTCATGCTTCGCCGTAAATCTGGTACGCCTGACGGAAACATTTTTGAACTTGTAACTCCGTTTGCGCCTGCAGGCGATCAACCGGAAGCAATTCGTTCACTTGTCGATGGCATTAAGGATGGGGCTGCATCGCAGGTACTCATGGGAGCAACAGGATCTGGCAAAACCTTTACGATGGCAAACGTCATCGCTCAGACTGGGAGGCCTACCCTTGTACTCTCGCATAACAAGACTCTCGCAGCGCAACTCTACGGTGAGTTCCGTGATTTCTTTCCACATAATGCAGTTCATTACTTTGTAAGCTACTACGACTATTACCAGCCTGAGGCATACATTCCACAGCGTGACATATACATTGAAAAAGATGCTGCCATTAACAAGGAAATTGATCGTCTTCGGCTTGCAGCAACAAGCGCACTTGTTAGTCGTCGAGACGTCATTGTAGTCGCAAGTGTTTCCTGCATTTATGGCCTCGGCTCACCAGAAGACTATCGTGCAATGGTTATTCGCATTGCGACAGGTGTTCCCTTGTCTCGCGATGAACTTCTACGACAACTCATTACGGTTCAATATGAACGAAGTGACATTGCATTTGAGCGTGGCCGCTTCCGAGTCAGAGGTGATACTGTCGATATTTGGCCTCCGTACGACGAACTGGCAACGCGGATTGAATTCTGGGGAGATACCGTTGAGTCAATTGCCATAACCCATCCAGTCAGTGGCGAAGTGGCAGCGAGAAAAGACGAGACATACCTCTACCCATCAAAACATTTCGTGATGCCAGAGGATCGCATCAGGGCTGCAGTTGGTGAAATTCGTCAAGAACTTGAAGAAAGGCTTGAAGAACTGAAAAGTCAAGGAAAATTACTCGAAGCACAGCGACTTTCAGCTCGAACAAAGTTTGACCTTGAAATGTTAATGGAAGCTGGCTTTTGCCCTGGCATCGAGAACTATTCACGGCCACTCTCTGGACGACCGCCAGGCAGCACTCCTGACACATTATTTAATTATTTTCCCGATGAATTTCTTTTTTTTGTTGATGAGTCGCACGTCACAGTCCCTCAGGTCCGCGGGATGTATGCGGGGGATCGAAGTCGAAAGCTCACCTTGGTCGACCATGGATTCAGGCTTCCATGCGCACTGGACAACCGCCCACTCATGTTTGATGAGTTTGAGAAGAAACTCCATCAAACTGTTTATGTCTCAGCAACACCCGGTGCATGGGAACTAGAACAGACCCAGGGTGAAGTTGTTGAACAGATCATTCGGCCAACTGGCCTTCTTGATCCGGTCATAGAGGTTGTCCCTGCTCGCAATCAGGTTGTTCACCTTCTGGAAGAGATTGCCACAACTGTCAAACTTGGCAATCGAATTCTTGTCACAACGTTAACGAAGAAACTGGCTGAAGATCTCTCAAACTATTTTCAGGAACAGAATGTTCGCTGTCGTTGGCTCCATAGTGAGTTAGATGCATTTGAACGAGTCGAACTACTTCGTGAACTACGAGCGGGTGAGTTTGACGTACTTGTTGGTGTAAATCTGCTTCGTGAAGGACTTGACCTTCCAGAAGTCTCACTCGTGGCAATTCTTGATGCTGACAAAGAGGGCTTCCTCCGCAGTGAAACTTCCCTTATGCAGACAATAGGCCGGTCCGCCAGAAACGTTGATGCTCGGGTCATTCTCTATGCAGACCGAATGACTGACTCCATGCAACAAGCAATCGACGAAACACAGCGTCGACGAGAAATGCAGATTGACTACAACAAAGAGCATGGCATTACGCCAACGACCATTCGCAAAGAAATACGTTCTGGCATTGAAGCCGAGTCACAGGCACGGGCTAAGGCACACGCTGCGGTTGGTAACACCGAAGAATCTGAACAGAAACAAGCAGAGTTGCTTGCACAGCTCGAAACCGACATGCTGAACGCAGCCGCAGAACTCGATTTTGAACGTGCTGCAAAAATGAGAGACCAGATAGCCAATCTTCGTGACGAGACTTCACCCAAAAGAGCAAAAAATCAGAAGAGACGGCGAGGCAGAGGAAAAACCGCTGGCCGCAGCCGAATCCCGAAACCAAAGCGATAACCCGTCGCCGCCTAGAGATAGAGTGAATTTCACCATGGACCCCCCTCGACTCCTTAAAAGTATTTTTGAGAAAGAAGAACATCATCGGCAACTGATTGCCTATGAGATCCATGATGGGATTGCTCAGTATGTTTCCGCGGCAATTATGCAGCTTGAGGCATCCAAAGCAAATCGAACTCCTTATCGCAAAATAGAGAATGATCCAAATGTGGATGAAGCCCTTCGTCTTTTGCGAGAAGCATCGCGGGAAACTCAACATCTTATTACAGGGCTTCGTCCACCGACTTTAGATGAACTGGGAATCATTGACTCCCTTGAAACACTCGTTGGAGATGCCCGGCTCGAAATCAAAGACGTTACTCTGCTGCACGACATTGGGGTCAATCGATTACCTCCACAACTCGAGGTATTGCTTTTTCGTATAGCCCAGGAATCGCTCACCAACATACGACGGCACGCCAGAGCACAGCATGTCCGTGTGGAACTAAAGCAGAGAGAAGATGGGAGTGTATCTCTGCTTATTCAAGATGATGGCTGCGGCTTTGACCTGACGAGTTCTACCGAGAACCATTTTGGTCTTGAAGGCATTCGGCAGAGAGCACTTTTTCTCGGCGGAACAGCCGATATTCAGAGCAAGCCCGGAGCAGGGACAACCATACACGTTCAGTTCTCAGATTCAGTCTTCCGAGAGGAACGTCCCTAAACTCTCTCACGTGACATCGAGGGGAACATTCAGGCAACGAACACCTTCGAAAAAAATTCTTGAAATACACGAATATTCGTCACTCTGTTCCCTGCAGTATTTCGAATCTACCCAGTCAAGAGACGACCATACCGCTTATTGAGTAACCGCCGGCCTTCCGACGCACACAAGGCACATGTCGTCACTCCGAACCTGCCCAGCAGCGTGTCGCTCAACATCAACCAGGACTCGTCGACCGACATCGGCTGGTGAATCAGCTGGCTCCGACAGTACTTCTTGCAATCTGTTCAGTCCGTACGTTTCATTTTTATGATCCATCGCTTCGCTGATACCGTCTGTGTACAAAACAAGTGTACAACCAGCCGTCATATTCACCTCAGCAGATTCATAAACAAACGTTGGGTCAACGCCCAGCGGCAAGCCCGCTTCTTCAAGCCCTACTGTCTCTACACTCCCATCGGCTTTTCGTAAGTACGTTGGCAGATGCCCGGCGGATACGACCTTGACTACGTCTGATGTTGAGTCAAGCACCACTACGACAAAGGTTGCGAAGCGGTCATCCCACCCGCTTCTCATAAAACTTGCGTTCAATAACGTAACTGCTTTAGCAACATCTGCTTCAATCGCAAGCGTGTATCGCACATCTGCTGAAAGGGCTGCCATCACAAGAGCTGCAGAAACACCTTTCCCCGAAACATCGGCAAGCACCACAGCAAGACGGTTCTCACCAAGCGGAATATATGAGAAATAATCTCCACCAATCTGGTGGGCCGCTTCATAAAAATCAAAAACCTCGAAACCTTTGATTTCCGGAGGAACCGACGGAAGCAAGCCCTGCTGAACACGATTCGCCAGCTCTAAATCTCGCTTGAACTGCTCCTGCGCAACTTTCTCATCGTGCGCCGTTGCCTGCTCGACAGCCTTACCTGCTTGCCCTGTGATTCCAGCAAGAACTTCGAGATCGTCTTGACTAAACCCATTCTGAATATCACGGGAATCTACCTGTAATACACCGAGAACCACCCCCTCCGCAGAAATAAATGGGACGCACATCACTGAGCGAATATTGCAGTCAACAACGCTATCATTTAGCCGAAAACGACTATCACTCGTAGCATCAGCTGAAAGAATAGCTCGCTGGGATGATGCCACTTTATTCACAAGAGAAAGACTTAGCCGAAGGCCACCTTTTTCTTCGGCATTCTTAAGTTTCTTAGCCCTGAGAATCAGCCGGTTTGTTTTCACATCATTGAGCAACACAAAACCACGCTCAACATTTGGAAAGATTTCAAAGAGACCCTCGAGGAGTCGAGGCAGGACATCCTCAAGTGACAGGGATGCGCCCAGTGCCCGATTCAAACCAATAACAGCTCGCAATTTCGCTTCGGCATTCTGACTGATTCCTTCATCTGCTGAAGGGCGGGGGATGTCTAATTGAGACACTATCATTGACTCTTCATCATGGGACTGGAAAACAGACTGCGATGCATCTGTCTCTCCACCTAATGAAACCCATTCCGAAGGAGTAGTGTCACCAACGGTGAAAACCAGCCGATCATCACAAACGCCAATCTCATCTGCGGCCTCAAGCTGATGTGGTCCGTTTAACTTGTCACCATTTATCAAGGTTCCGTTTCGACTCCCAAGATCTTCAATCCACCAATCACCTTCTTTCATTTCCACTACAGCGTGCTGACGGCTTACAGAACCTGAATCAACAATAATATCGCAGCCTGGATGACGACCAATAACGGTCTTTTCTTTTACAAGGCGATATCTTTCTCCGGCCTTGCCACCAGTCATCAATACGAGGAACGACACGCTGTCAGCACCTTATTTTAAAATTTTGTGAATACCCAGTGGGCATTTTACTGCCGACCGCCAGCAGCTTTCCCTACCGATTGCCCATCTGCTAAGTCCGCGATAGGCTACCACAACACAATTCAATGGTAACGGACTGTTTCGGAGGATCCTGAATAACAGAAGACCATAGGGCTCACTACGCGAAAAAAGCCTTGTTTTGTTGAAATTCTGGGGAATGGTGTAACGGTAGCACGACTGGCTCTGAACCAGTTAGTCCAGGTTCAAATCCTGGTTCCCCAGCTTGTCTGCTCAGGACTAAGACTCCTGAGTTTGAAAAAGCCCTTCCTTTCTCGCAAGTACCGTTGCGGATGACTTGTGCAGCAACAAAACACCCTTGGCGGTAGCAAACGAATGACTGATGCAGCCCCCTCAGACAGCAGCTCTCAGCAATCAAATGACGGTCATACGTCAGCGGTGACGCCAGGTGTAAAGGAGGCTGTTGGACGCTCCGTTGACGGCCACCGAGTCCTTCTGGTTGACGACCAACCAATGATCGGCGAAGCAGTCAGGCGTCTTCTTGCTGATCAAACTGACATGACGTTTGCGTTCTGCAAAGAAGGGTCCAAGGCAGTAACGACGGCGGAAGAATTCCAACCAACTGTCATTTTACAAGACCTTGTTATGCCGGATGTCGACGGCCTGGATCTTGTAGGCCAGTTTCGTTCACATGCCAGCACAGAAAAAATTCCCGTCATCATGCTTTCGGCTACCGAAGAAGCCGCGACAAAGGCCCAACTGCTGGAAGCAGGTGCAAATGATTATCTCATCAAACTCCCCCATCAGATTGAGCTGATTGCTCGAATCCGTGTTCACTCAGAAGCCTACAAAAGACTCCTTGAACGTGATGCCGCCTTTGGAGCACTTGAACGATCACTCGCAGACTTGACACGAGAACGAGAGAAGTCAGAACGCCTGCTTCGTAATATTCTCCCGGACACAATCGCCGAACGGTTGAAAAACAATGTTTCTACGATTGCTGAGTCCTTCTCGTCAGTGAGCGTTTTATTTGCCGATCTCTGCGGTTTCACAACTTTTTCGGAGCGTGTGGATGCAAGCCAACTTGTCGACCTACTTGATGACATCTTCTCTGCGTTTGACCACTTAGCAAATGCGTACGGCGTTGAGAAAATCAAAACTATTGGTGATGCATACATGGCTGTTGCAGGACTTCCCGAAGCTCGTGATGACCACGCTGAAGCTGTTGCGGGCATGGGGCTTGGCATGCTCGAGGCATTCAGGGGTGTGATGCGCAACCGAGGACTTTCCATGGAAGTGCGTATTGGTATTCACTCTGGTCCTGTTGTTGCAGGGGTCATTGGCAAACACAAATTCTCGTATGATTTGTGGGGTGACACTGTCAATACAGCCAGCCGTATGGAGTCCCACGGTGAACCATCTCGAGTGCATGTATCTCAAGCCACATACACGTTGCTAAAAGAACGTTACCGATTTACCGATCGAGGTGAAATGCAAATCAAAGGAAAAGGTATGCAGCAGACATATTTTCTTCTTGGTCGCAATGAAAGTCCGTCATAGGAATGGATGCAGGATTCCGCACTTCCCAATTCAGCGTTTTGCCCAACATAGAAAACACTCAGCACGGTTTGGTTTCACAGAGACTGCGACTCGTATATGACAGAACCGCAAATTCCTCCGATCGGAGCAGCGTTCACCTGGGTTGGCCGAATCACTGCCATTGGGTTAGTCATGGTCCTCCCGGGTATCGCCGGGGACTGGCTTGACTGGCAACTCGATACAACGATTCTCGAGCCGCTGGGATTTCTGCTTGGGTTTGTACTGGGACTCACATCCGTTGCGCGATTAGCCGCTGCAAAACGGCAGAAATAGCCGAAAAAAGGTCCCTCCATGCAGAACAACCAACGATCCATTGTAAAACCTGTCGTGTTTGGGTTTGCAGTTCTTTCCGTAGGCCAGATTTTCATCGCCGCTGTCATGATCTCCCGTAAAATACCCAACCCAGACTCTGAACTTCGAGCGAAAGCTGTCGTAGCCGTGAGCGCTATCACGCTAAGCGGGGCCTTTTTAGCCTGGTACGTCGCATGTCGGTCAAAAAAAGTGGCCTCACATCGACCTGCCTTGGGCATTACAGGTGCTCTCGCAGCAAATTTGATTCGACTTGTATCGCCACTTCTAGCGCTAGCTTACCTCCAGACAAGTGCCGTAGAAGTGCACTGGAGTGGGCCACTTCAGATTTTTGTAAGAGAAACTCTCGTTGCCTCCTACCTAGTTTTGCTTTTACTTGATATCCTTCTCCACGTAGTCGGCTATGGTGGAGGTGTTCAGGTGGTCAAACACCACACTCCCGAATAAGCCTGAACACAAAGCAACTCTACTCACAGAAGTATTGATTCCATCTGATGTCAGCAAATCCCATCTATCATCTTAAGGATGCTTATTTTTTCGAAGTGCCAAAGAGTCTGTGGCGGTATGACTGGAAGTCACTGAGTGAAGTGCCCTCGTTCCTGACAGATGGCCATCCTGACGTTACTGACGTTAATGAATTCAATCGAGCACTTGATGGCAAAGTTCTTATTCCGCAACCATTTGCGGAACTTCACAGCCTCTATGCACCAAAATCGGGATTTGCAATCTCGAAGTACATGATTCTTGAACTCGTCGTAGCCGCCGTCATGGTGCTGATATTCACCCGAGTTGCAAAACAACTATCCTCAGGAGAGGCTCCAAAAGGTCGATTCGCTAATCTTTTTGAAGCTTTTCTCGTATTCATTCGTGATAACGTCGCGCGTCCAGCGATTGATGATCCACCAGGCCATGGCCACGATGATGAAAACTCCGTACCAGTGCACCGCGGAGATTCCTTTGTTCCGATGCTTTGGACGCTCTTCTTTTTTGTTTTAGGGTGTAATCTGCTTGGGATGGTTCCTTGGGCAGGCTCGCCAACAGCATCGTTTTCTGTCACTCTCGCTTTAGCTGCAGCAACCTTTCTAACTGGCTTACTTTCAGGCATGAAGCAGTTCGGTGTAATTGGATTTTTTCTAAATCAGGTTCCACCAATCGATATGCCCACATACATGCTGCCACTTAAAATTATTATTTCCTTCGGGCTTTTCTTGATTGAAATACTGGGATTGTGCATCAAACACTTGATCCTAGCGGTACGTTTGTTAGCGAATATGGTCGCTGGTCATCTCGTACTTCTCGGCATTATGGGTCTTATTACGGCGGCCGCCTCGGCTTCGACAGGCACGTGGGCGACTGTTACCGTCATTAGTGTTCTCAGTGCGACTCTTTTTAGCGTTCTGGAACTTTTTGTCGCTTTCCTGCAGGCCTATATTTTCACGTTTTTGTCGGCGCTTTTCGTTGGAGCGGCTGTCCACCATCATTAATGACATAAACAACACAAAAAAAACTTTTGAGACCCTTCAAAACCTCTCAAAATTGCTTAAAACATGCCTCTATAGGATTCGGTTCTACGTCTTAGGTCGTTCTGCCCAAATCCAACACACTGATCTCGTTTCATCCCGTCTGGAAACAACGTTTTCCAGACTCACGCTTTCAAGGAGTTCCAGCCCGTGATGCTTCGCTCGTTTTTTTCAGCCCGCTCGGCCAGCACACTTGCCGTCGTTTTGCTCACGCTACTCTGTGCTGATGTTGCCAATGCTCAAGAAGCAGTTGGTGGCAGAGCACTTATTGATCTCTCAGCCTCTTTTGGCGTTGGCCTTGTTGTTATTGGTGCCGCCATGGGCATCAGTAAGCTTGCTGCAGCAGCATATGAAAGCATGGCCCGTCAGCCCGAAGTATCGGGTAGCATTCAGACTGCTCTGATTATTGCTGCTGCACTGATTGAGGGTTTTACGTTCTACGCACTGTTCATCTGCTCAGGAAAGTAGTTCTCCTTCGTCCACTGCTGTGTTTCAAGAAATCTGATTTCAAGTACTGCTTCACTTCACCGAGGGTGACAGAGAACGGTACTCTTGGTTTTAAGAAACATGGCGAGGTAATTCGTCAGATGACGGATACGGGAATCTTGCACGTATCTGTCATCTGGCAACGAGCCTGAAAATATATTTGGAATAATTTCACACCTGTTGAAGTGACACCATTGATATGAACTTCATTATGACCGCAAGGCATCGCGTCAACCCAGCGATTATCGCAAACAACTTGCAACCACACGCCATAAAAATGTTTACGCGAAGCGGTCTGCCACAGGAGACACAGATGTCTTATTTACACACAGCTCTCCGACTTGGACACTCATGCCTTCTCGCTCTGATAGTGCTACTGACGGTATCCTCTTTAACAAGCAACGCTTGGGGTTCAGAGACACCTCACGCCGCTGATGGGCACCATGAAAATCATGGGGGGCACCATTCTGAAATTGGGGCAAATCCACCTCCTGGCACATCTCTGGAAGACTTCGAAAGCCCCGCAGAACTGCGGAGAGACCTGGCGATCTGGTCATTTGCTGTTTTTTTCATGCTCATGCTCCTGCTTTCTGCAGTTGCCTGGAAACCTATCATGAAGGGGCTCGATGCTCGCGAACAGGGGATTGCCGACATGATCGCTGCGACACAAAACGCGCATGACGATGCGAAAAATCAACTCGCCTCATACGAACGGCGGCTCGCCGCAGCATCAGAAGAAGTCAAGGGAATGCTTGATGAAGCTCGGCGTGACGCTGAAACAACGAAACAGACTATCGTTACCGAGGCACGACAAGCGGCTGACGAAGAAAAGCAACGAGCCAAAAAAGAAATCGAAATGGCTCGAGACGATGCCATTGCACAACTTGCTGAAAAAGCGGGCGACCTTGCTGTCGGCGTGGCTGAGAAATTCATTCGAGAGAAGATCAGCCCTGAGGATAAAAGTCGTCTTGTACGTGAATCTGTCGCAAGTCTTCAAACATCACCAAGTGCCAACTAAGGCAGTGAAAAAATTTAGAATCGTATGACTACCGACAAATCAAATTGTTCATCACCGCTGGATGCACCTCATGACATTGGGTCAGCGAGACTCGCAAAAGTCTATGCTCAGGCAATCGTTGAAGCTGCTGATCGACACCAATGCCAGTCGGAAGTAGTCGAAGAATTAACGCATATCGTAGAAGATGTACTCCCTCGCGTTGACAGCCTCACAAGTGTTCTTGAATCACCTCGTATAACACCATCGGATAAGACTGCTCTTGTCAGCAAAACCTTTTCTGGAAGGGTGTCGACTATTACCCTTAACGCACTGCTGGTGCTTGCCAACCATGAACGGCTCGGTCTTCTGCCAGAATTGGTCAATGCACTGCGCCGTGAATTAGACCAGAGGGCAGGGCGACGAGAAGCCGTCCTTACAACTGCCAACTCGATTACCGCAGATGAACAGGCTGCTATTCTTAAGTCAGTCGAAGAATCACTCGGAG
>WLWG01003165.1_pt1 | contig 11515 bp, 10 predicted proteins | sample 6712871 | NCBI WGS metagenome assembly WLWG01 (sample SAMN12718693, study PRJNA515312) | sponge metagenome | isolation source: marine sponge | host: Mycale hentscheli | place: New Zealand: South Island, Marlborough, Capsize Point | collected 2003-05-01 | reverse complement strand
AGGAAACTATGAAACAGATGGTTTTATCTTTGTTAGACAAACTCAACCTTTACCTTTTACAATTTTATCGTTATACCCAAGATTAACTACTAATGATGGATAATATGTTATATATAGTACCTTACACTGCTGAACATGGAAAATTTATTCTATCATGTCAAATGAATCATACACTTATGGATAAGGATGCAAAGTTTGATGGAGATGCTATGAACCTTGTGCAAGACCACCTTTCTTTTACAGGCATGGTTGGTAAGAAACCAATCTTTGCTGCTGGTATGAAAATGATTTGGGGTCAGGTCGCAGAAGGTTGGGTCATTGCAACACAAGATGTTTGGGATCATCCATTGTCAGTTGCTAAAGCAATCAAGAAAGATTTTGCCAAGGTTGCAAGAAAGTATAATATTAAAAGAGTTCAAACTGCTGTAAGATCAGACTTTGACAAAGGTATAAGATTTGCAGAGTGGTTAGGATTAGAGAACGAGGGATTAATGAAACATTATGGGTTTGATGGTTCAGACCAATACAGATATGCGAGGATATTCTAATGGGATTTTTAGCTCCAGCAGCACCATATATAGTAGGTGGAACAGCATTACTTGGTATACAACAAGCAGGACAACTTGGTAAATACAATCAATCTTTTGCTAATCGTAATGCTGATATTAAAGAACAAAGTAATCAAATACTAGATTCAAAACTTGATTTAGATTTAGCAAGGTTTGATCAAGAATTAAAAAAATTAATATCATCACAAAAAGTTACAACAGCAGCATCAGGAGCTGTTATTGGAACAGGTACAGCAAAAAAAATAGAACTATCAACTTTATATAAAGCTGAAGTAGATAAAGATATTGCTAATTATAATAATGAAATTGCTAAAGCAAGAAATCTTGAAGCTGCAAATTTAGATCGTATTCAAGGACAACTAGCAAGACAAAGAGCTAAACTTCAACAATTTCAAATTGCAACTCAAGCTGGAACAAGTTTATTAACAATGACAGGATAATATGCCAAAGATACCATTATATAAATCTTCAGTAGAAATGACAACACAAAGTCCTAGTGTTGAAAGTAATATTAAAATTGATCCATCTCAAAATATTTTTCAAGCAACTAAACCTGTAACTGATTTTTTAACTAATGAATATGTTAAAGAAGCAAAATTAGAAGCAGATAATAAAGCAACATTAGCATTAAATGAATTATTTATAAATCAAGAAGATGGAACTAAAGGATTTTATAGTATACAATCTAATACAAAAACTAATGGTAATCCATTAGAAGCTGCTGAATTATTTGATCAAGATGTTAATAAACTTTGGAACTACGCACAAAATAATAAATTAAAAGATTTTAATAATTTTACAAAAAAAGCATTAGAAAAAAAATTTTATGCTACAGCAGGTTTATTTAAAGCTAAAGCATTATTAGGTTCAAGAGAACAACAGTTATTAGATACTAAAACAATAACAGATGATTTAGTTTTAAAAGAAAGTATGGCTTTAGTTTTAAATGGAATTGAATATTTACCTAAATATGAAAACACTATAAGAGAAAGATTATCTTCAGATCCTAATGTTGTAAATAAAGGAGTGTTTGAACAAGAATTAAATACAGCTTTAATTTTTGGTGAATTAAAATTAGCAGAAAATTTAGCTTCAGAAAATCCTTATAAATTAAAAGAAGATATTAATTTATTTAAAAATTTAAATATAACTCAAAAAAGTCAATTATTAAAAACTGCAGATGAATCTATTTTAAAAAACAATCAGTTGTATTTTACTTCAGGTTTAGAAATAACAGAAGATAGTACAGCAGATTCTATTTTTAAAAATTATGAAGAAATAAAAAATGGAACTTTTAATGGAAGTATAGAAAAAATAAAATTATGGAATAGTTTATCTTCTAGTACAAAAGCAAGTGTTATTGATTATGCAAAAACTTTAAGAAGGCAAAATACTTCAGAGGTAAATAATAGAAACACTGCAATATTAAATCAAGAAAAAGATAAAAGTATAAATAACTATAATAAAATTTTTACAGATTCAAAAGCATTAGAAACAATAAATTTATTAGAAGTTAATCAAGTTTTTGGTGAACCAAAAAATGATTATGAATTAAATTCTAAATTTCAAATGGTTGAACTATCTACAAAAATTGGTGAAAAAGAATTTTCTAATGTTAATAATTATTATAAAAATTTTGAAATACAAAAAGCAATATTATCAGGAGTAGTAAAAGATCATATAACTCCTTTTATATTAGATGGAGAAACACAAGCTAAAAGTATTACTCAAAGAGTTGGAGATGGTATTTCTAAAAATGAATTTGGATATTATTTAAATTATCTTTTACCTAATATTGATAATAATAATTTTGTTAAATCACATAAAAAACTTTATTCTGTAATAGAAAGTTTACAACCAACTATTGAAGGACCTAGTTCTATTAAATATTTAGATACAACTCTTGATAATAGATTAAATAATTTTCAATCAAATATGATATTTAAATTTTCTAAAGGATTAAAAGAAGGTAAAAATTCTGATGATATGTTAGATCCTAACAATAAATTATTTATTGGTAAAGATTTTAGAAGTTATCAACCTGATAAAGATTATCTTACAAAAATACTTTCTGAAAAAGCATCAGAATCTACAGATAAAGATGTTATTTTACCTCCACCATGGAATCCAGAAAAATATAAAACTTATGAAGATTATATAAACTCAAAAGAATATAAAGAATATTTAATTAAAAAACAGGAACAATAATGCCTTTAGTAGTAGATCAGATTAATGATATGATAAATGCTGGAGTTCCTATAGAACAAATAAATAAATTTAAAGAAGATAAAATCCTTGAAATGAAACAAGGAAATATACCTTTAGAAATAATAAAAAAACAATTTGATGTAAAATCTTATGATAGAAAAGATATTAAAGAATATTGGCAATCTATTACACAAGAAGTAGAAAAAGATATTAATTATTCAAGAATAGAAGATGTAGATGAAGGAGGTGATGTTGGTGCTACTGTAGATAAAATAGAAAAATTTTTATTAGGAAATGATGAACGATACCAATTTAAACCTTATTTTGAAAGAGCTTTAGGAAACTCTGGACTTAATAAAATTATTAAATATCATAGTGATGGTCAATGGGGTTATGAGGTAGATAAACCTGAACCAGAAGGAACAGGATTTTTAGAAAGATTAACAGAAGGTGCAACAGGTTTAGTAGCTGAAATACCAACATTTATACCAGGTGCTGTTGTAGGTACTTTAACTTCAGGACCAGGAGGTGCTGTAATAGGTGGAGGTTTTAGTGCTGGTACTATTCAAGGTATTTATTCTGAAGCATTAAAAAGAGGAGATGTAAAAAGTTATAGTGAATGGTGGGATATATTTATAGAAGAAGGTTTATCTGAAGGTGCAAAAACTGCTGCAAAATTATATGCAGCTTATAAAGCTCCTGCATTACTTCCTTTTGCTAATCCTGTAGTTAATAATATTGTTGGCAGAACTTTAACGCAATCATCTGCATATACTGCAACAGGAGTTGCTATGGGTGAAGATTTACCCACAGCAGAAGATTTTGCTGTAACATCTTTATTATTTGCACCATTTAATATTAAGGCATCAAAAGAAAAATTAGATAATGTAGTATCTAAAACTAATAAAAAACCAATAGATATTATAAGTGATGTTGTTAAAGATAGAACATTATGGGAAGATTTAAATTCTAAAAATATAAATATTCCAAGATCATATAGAGATATTGTATCGGAAAAAAAAACAACAAAACTTGAAGATATAAGTCTTGAAACAAAAGAACCTATTGATGCTGTTAGATCAGAATTAGATAAAAGTATTGCATCAGAAACAAAACAAAGAACTTGGAAAACAGAAAATTTTTTAGATGATTTGTTTTATAATTTATTAGATCAAAATCATGTTTATAAAAGAGCTGTAAAAAAAGCAGAAAAGTATGGAGTCAATTATGAAAAAAATATATCTCCTTATGAAAATTTTCAATTATTACATGGTGTTAAAAATACAATAGAATCCTTTGTTGAAAGAGGAGCTATGGATTTTAAAACAGATAAAGTTATAGGACCAGCTATGAAACAAGTATTTAAAGATAATAATATTAATTCAATAGCATTGTATAAAGATTTTAGAAGATATGCTATTTCTAAAAGAGCTATAGAAAAAAATAATCAAGGATTTGAAACAGGTGTTCCAATTAAAGCAGCTATAAAATTTGTAAAAGAAAACTCTCAATATGAAAAACCTTTTAGAGATGTAGTTAAAGTATCTGAACTTTCTTTAAAATACTTACTTGATGCTGGAATTATATCTAAAGAAGTTTACCAAGCAGCTTTAAAAGCTAATAAAGATTTTGTTCCTTTTTATAGAGATTTTTTAGAAGAAGCTGGTAATAATAATTTTTCTAAAAATGTAAGAAACCCATTAAAATTTTTTAAAGGTAGTAAAAGAAAAATAATAGATCCATTTGAAAGTATACATAATAACATTGGTACTTTTATTACTATTGCAAAAAGAAATGAAGCTAATTTATCTTTTATAGAAATGATTGATAAAGTAAGAAAAGTAGATCCAAATGCTTTTCCAGAAGTTCAATTATCAGTTAAAAGAACTAGAGAAACAAAAATTACAGCAAAAGAATTAGAACAAGTAGTAGAAAATCCTGCAAATTTAAAAGCATCTGTAGCTGATGGGTTTTCTGTATTTAGAAAAGAATCAGGAATATTAAAAGATTCAGAAATGGTTGTATATAGAAATGGTAAAAGAGAAGTTTGGGAAGTAGGAGAATCATTTGCTAGACCTACTAAAGTTTTTGAAAAAGGAATATTTAGATACCTTGCTGATTTTTTTAGTTTACCATCAAGAACTTTAAGAGCAGGAGCTACTGGTGCAGCAGAATTTGTATATAATAATGTATCAAGAGATGCTTTTAGTTCTGCTATATTAAGTAAAGGTTGGTATCCACCTTACTTTCAAAGTTTAATGGGAATAAGTATGATTTTAAAACCAACTAGAAAAAAATTTGGTTTAGATAAAGTATATGAAGAATATATTAAATCCCCTGCTGTACAAAATTCTATAGTTACTTTTGATAGAAATTATTTTAACAAAACAACAAAAGAATATTTTACTAAAACTAATCCAACTAATGTAATAAAAAATGTTCCTGAACTTTTTAGAATTTATATAGAATTTTCTGAAAAAGTTAATAGAGCTGGTAATTTTAAATTAGCTCTTGATAGAAATTTAAAAAAAGGTTTACCAGAAGATATAGCAATTAAAAAAGCAGCAGTTGAAACTAGAGATAATCCTATTGATTACAGAAGAATGGGTGCATCTATACAAGGATTAAATCAAATTTCTGCTTTCTTTAATGCTAGAATACAAGGATTAAATCAAACTATAAAAGCATTTAAAGACAGACCAATTCAAACTTATGCTAAAACTTTTATGTATGTTCAGTTACCATCTATTTTATTGTGGATGGCTAACCATGATGATCCAGATTATCAATCATTACCACAATGGAGAAAAGATTTATTTTGGCATATTAAAGTAGATGGAACATATTATCCGATACCAAAACCATTTGAAATTGGATTAATATTTGGTACTGGAACTGAAAGATTTTTAGATTATTATTTTGACAAAGACCCTAAAGCAATAGAAAAATTTAAAAATGCTGTTACAGTTCAAACATTTAAAGGTTTAATACCTATGCCTGACATAATTAAACCATGGTTTGAAACTAAAAATAATAGAAACTTCTTTTTTGACAGACCTATTATTCCTGCTGGTTTAGAAAATGTACCTTCAGAATATCAATTTACAGACTTTACTTCTGAAACAACCAAATTAATAGCTTCATTAATTAGAAAAATAAATGGAGATGATTTTTCAAAATTATCTTCACCTTTAGTTTTAGAAAATGCTTGGAGAGGTTGGACAGGTGGAATTGGAGGATATATATTACAACTATCAGATTCATTATTAGATGCCGCAGGTATTGTAGATAGATCAAATAATAGAAAAAAAATGCTTTCTGAATATCCTATTGTAAGAGCTATTATAATTAAGAATCCAGATAGAAATGCAGAACCAGTAACAGATTTTAGAAAATTATATGAACCTGTTATGAAAAGAATAAATGCTGCTAGAATATTACAAAATAAAGGAGAAATAGAAAAAGCAAAAAAAGAATTACAAAAATTACCTGAAAACTGGGTAGTGTTAGAAAGAGCTTATAGAGCTATACAAGTTCAAGAAGATATTATAAGAAACATAAATGAAGCTAAAGATTCTAGTCCAGAAGAAAAATTATATTTAACTAATATTACATTGAAAGAAATGATAAATGGTGCAAAAGAAGCTATAAATATGTATTATGGAAAAGATATTTATATAATAAAAAAAGAGATAGACTAAATAATGAATAAGTAATATAGAGAAAGTAATATGACAGTATCTTCAACTACAGTAAAGAACTCCTACTCAGGTAATTCAAGCACAACAGTATTTGCTTATAGCTTCAAAATTTTTGCAGACTCAGATTTACAAGTAATCATCAGATCCTCTACAGGAGCTGAAACAACTAAAACTCTAACCACGCACTATACAGTATCTGGTGCTGGAGATGCGTCAGGTGGTAATGTTACATTTACATCTGGGAATACTCCTGCAACTGGTGAAACAGTTGTTATTAGAAGAGGTGTTCCGCAAACTCAAGCGATAGATTATATCGCTAATGATCCATTCCCTGCGGAATCTCATGAAGAGGGTTTGGATCGTGCAACCATGACTACTCAACAGGTGCAAGAGGAACTTGACAGATCAATAAAATTATCAAGAACAAACACAATGACATCTACAGAGTTTTCTGTAGGTGCAACAGATAGAGCTAATAAAATTTTAGCTTTTGATAGTTCTGGAGAAATTTCAGTAACACAAGAATTAGGTACGTACAAAGGTACAAGTGCAACAGTTACTACTGCTGCTTTTGTACAAAGAGATATTGTTAAATCAACAACTACAGCTCAATTAAATAATGTTTATATTTGTGTAGCAGATAGTGTTATTGGTGATTCTTTAACAGATACAGATCACTTTGAACTTTTGGTAGACGCAGTATCGGCTGCAACTTCAGCTACAGCCGCTGCTTCATCTGCATCAGCCGCTTCAACAAGTGCTACTGCTGCTACTAATAATGGTGCTGCACAAGTTACTTTAGCTACTGCTCAAGTTGCTTTAGCTACTACACAAGCTGGAAATGCTGCTACATCTGCAACTGCTTCAGCCACTTCAGCTACTGCTTCTGCTACTTCAGCTACTGCTTCTGCCGCTTCAGCAACTGCTGCCGCTAATTCCGCTGATGCTTTTGATGATGTTTATTTAGGTTCTAAATCATCTGATCCAACAACTGATAATGATGGAGATGCTTTAGCTGCTGGTATGCTTTATTACAATACTTCGTCAAATATTATGCGTGTTTATAGTGGAAGTGCATGGGAAAACGTAGCTGTAAGTACAAGTGGTTTTGCAACAGTATCTGGAGTAGAAACCTTAACAAACAAAACTTTAACTTCACCAAAAATAGGTACAAAAGTAAGTGATACTAATGGTAATGAATTATTAAATTTAACAGCAACAAGTTCAGCAGTTAATGAACTTACATTAGCAAATGCTGCTACTGGCAACAATCCAACTTTTACTGCTTCTGGTGCAGATACTAATATTGGTGTATCAATTTTACCTAAAGGAAGCGGAAAAATAACATTAGACAATTTAACTTTACCAGCAGCAGATGGTTCAGCAAATCAAATTTTAACTACTGATGGTTCAGGTCAATTATCTTTTGTAGATAACTCTGGTGGAACAGATTGGCAATCAGCAATAAAAACAGCAAACTTTACAGCAGCAGCAGGAGAAGGTTATTTTGTAAATACTTCTGGTGGTGCTTTTGAAATTGATTTACCGGGTTCTCCAAGTGTAGGAGATGAAATAGAGTTTGTTGATTTTTCAAGAACATTTGGAACAAATGCTCTTACATTAGATCAAGGTTCAAATAAATTTCAAAGTCAAATAGCATCAACTAAAAAACCAGAATTTGGTACAAATGGTCAAAGTATTAGAATTGTTTATTCAGGCTCTACACAAGGGTGGATTCCTACAACTGATGATGATGTAGGTTATTTAACTAACCCAACAGTATCAGTAGATGCTTTGGTTATTGCTGGAGGTGGCGGAGGTGGTGCTATTGGAAATGGTGGAGGAAATCATGCTTATGGTGGTGGTGGAGGTGGTGCTGGAGGTTTTAGAACAAGCACATTATCTTTAAATACAGGAACACAATATACTGTCACAGTAGGTGATGGTGGTGCAGGAGGAGTTGATGGAAGTGGATCAGAACCGGGTGAAGGTGCGAGTGGCTCAGATTCTTCTATATCAGGCTCAGGAATAACAACATTTACAAGTTCAGGTGGTGGTAAAGGTGGAACAGAATCAAGAGCAGGTACTGCTGGAGGATCTGGTGGAGGAGGTGGTGGACAAAACGATGGTTCAGGTACAAGTTATGCTGGTGGTGCAGGAAACACTCCAAGCACAAGTCCCTCTCAAGGAAATGCTGGTGGTGCTGGAAATAATACAAGTACATCTGCAGGAGCTGGTGGAGGAGGTGCTAGTCAAGTTGGTGCTGATGCAGCAGGTCATCGTGTTGGAGGAAATGGAGGAAATGGAACTGCAAACTCAATTACAGGATCATCAGTTACAAGAAGTGGTGGTGGTGGTGGAGGCGGACAAACAGGTCAAGGATCAGGAGGCTCTGGAGGTGGAGGTGCTGCTGGAAATGGCGGAGCAGGAACTGCTGGAACTGCAAATACTGGAGGTGGAGGAGGCTCTGGAGGTGGTGGTTCACCAAATCATAATGGAGGTGCTGGAGGAAAAGGTGTAGTTATTTTAAGTATGCTTGATGCAGATTATAGTGGTACTACAACAGGTAGTCCAACAGTAGCCACAGGAGTAAGTGGTAAAACAGTATTAACATTTAATTCATCAGGGAGTTATACAGCATAATGGCAAGTTTTGTAAAATTAGGTCTTAACAGCAAAGTTTTAAAAGTTATTTCTGTTAGTAATGATGTTATTAGAGATGACAATGGAGTAGAGCAAGAACAAAAAGGAATTGATTTTTTAACAAAATTATATGATTATCCATTTTGGATGCAATGTTCTTACAATACAATAGAGGGTGAACACACACTTGGTGGTACACCTTTTAGAAAAAATTTTCCAGGCAAAGGTTATAAATACGATGATGAAAGAGATGCTTTTATACCACCAAAATCATATCCAACATGGGTTTTAGATGAAGAAAGATGTGTATGGATACCACCAGTTGCAAAACCAAATGATGGTGAAAACTATATTTGGGTTGAAGAAAGTCAATCTTGGGAACAAATTGACAACTAATATCCATAGTATATTGTAGCTTTGATGCTACGAGAACATCAAATCAATAAAAAAAATAATTTTATATCAGCTTGGTATTTAGATGATGATAAACTTTGTAATGATTTAATAAATTATTATGAAAAAAATCCATTTAAAATTCAAGGTAAAGTTGGTGATGGTTGGATAGATAAAGATGTTAAAGATTCAACAGATATTTTTGTTTTAAATATAAAAGACCCTTTAATTCAAAAATATTTATTTTGCTTAAATAATGTTTTAGAACAATACAAAAAAAAATATGAATATTGTAGTAAAGGTCAAGGTAGTTGGAGTTTAACCACACAAGCATTTAATATTCAAAAATATAAACCTAATCAAGCATATCATGGGTGGCACTCTGAAAGAACAGGAATGATAGATGCTTCAAGACATCTTGCATTTATGACATATTTAAATGATGTAAATGATGGTGGAGAAACAGCATTTTTTTATCAAGATTTAAAAATTAAACCAGAAAAAGGCTTAACTGTTATTTGGGGTACTGATTGGACTTTTCAACACAAAGGCTTAGTTTCAACTACTGAAACAAAATACATAACAACAGGTCATTATCATTATGAGTAAACATAAAATTATTAATAACTTTATTGATCCAGTTTTATTTTTAGATATTAAAAATACTGTCAATGGAGATACTTTTTATTGGTTTTATAATGATTATATAAATTGGAGACCATCAAATCATTTTCAATTTAAAAATCAAATTATTAAAGATTCAAAATTAACAAGTTATAATTTTGTAAATTACTTTAAAATGTGTCAGCCAATGTTAGATAAAATATCTTTAAAAAAAATACACTCTTTATCATTTCATTTATTGCCTAACAAACCAGAAACAATAGAATATGAATTAACAAGATATAAATTAAATTCAAAAATAGCAATATTATTTTCTGATAATAGTGATGGCGGAATTATTATAGACAATCAATTTTTAAAATGCACCGAAAATCAATTAATAAAGTTTAACACAAATAATAATCTTAAATTTGTTTTTCCAATAAAAGAAAAAATTACAACATTTGTTTTATTAAATTATAATTAATGCTACAAAATATTTTTATAACAAGTATTTGGAATGTTAATCTTAATTTAAATTTAGAAAATTTAAAAAAAGAAATTAATCAAATAACAAATAAAGACAAAGGTAGAATTATAAGTAATCAAGGTGGGTATCAAAGCAATAATATTGATGTTGAAAATAACATAAATATTAATTTTCTATCTAAAGCTATTTTAAATAATACAGATGCTTTTAAAAAACATTTAAACTTAAATAATAGATCAACTTTACAAAATATGTGGATTAATAAAAATTATTTTAAAGATTTTAATATTTTACATAATCATCCAAATGCCTGTATATCAGGTGTTTATTATGTTCAATGTCCAAAAGAAAGTGGTACAATAAATTTTCAAAACCCAAGTGCAGATGGTATTAGTTATGCTTGGGAAAATAAAATTATTAATTACAATAACAATACAAGTTCTACATGGACAATAAATCCAGAATCAAATCAACTTTTATTGTTTCCTGCATACTTAAAACATTACGTAAAACCAAATTTAAGTAAACAAGAAAGAATATCAATTTCATTTAATTTACAATAAATTAACTAAATATTCATAATTGATATTATAATAAAAAATGATATAAAAAAGTTGCGAGTGGGTATTCCACCAAACCACATACTCACTTGCTTAACTATGGTTAAATATTATGAAATTTGTTTTGATGTTGTCGGTATGCTCATTTGTAACCGGAGAATGTAAACCGCCAATTACTTATGCACAAACATTTGACACATGGAAACAATGTGCAACTGTAGCAATGAATACAAGTATGCAATACTTAAAAGCTATGGATGATGAGACAGTTAATAAGTTTCAGTTATCAACTCAATATACTTGCACACAACAAAAGACAATCTAATCGCTAAAAATTCTGCACTTGAAA
>WLWG01003164.1_pt1 | contig 11517 bp, 3 predicted proteins | sample 6712871 | NCBI WGS metagenome assembly WLWG01 (sample SAMN12718693, study PRJNA515312) | sponge metagenome | isolation source: marine sponge | host: Mycale hentscheli | place: New Zealand: South Island, Marlborough, Capsize Point | collected 2003-05-01 | reverse complement strand
ATAATACATTACTTTTAGTTCTAGCTAACGTATCATCAAAATCAAATACTCTAATTTTTTTAACTGGTGCTTTAGGATTACGAGCATTACGTAAAGCTTCATCTAAACTAGCAGCTTTATTAAGAACATCTTCTGAACTCATATCTTCAGATTTCTTAAGATTCATTACTTTAGAAGACTCTACAGTAGGAACATTTGCTTTTTGGTTTGTTTTGTTTTTAGATAGTGCTATAGGTAAAGTTATATCCATTAACTTTTGAGCTTCAGATCTTGGTACAGCTTGATCACCTGTAAGTATACCAGCTTCTGTTAAAATTATTGATTCTATAATTTTACCTTCCGCGAGAGCTACATCAGGATTAAGTTTGTATTGTTTAGGTACTACTACATTATATTCTTGCGCTTTAGTAATGCTTGATCCATCAGCTTGATAAGTTCTTATAGTGTTAGGATTTAAATAACCAAAGTCACTAAAATATCTTAAATCTGCTGAAGGTATTTCATTAAAAGCTTTTTCTACTTGCTCTATAGTTGCATCTTTTTTACCAGCAATTTCAATAAACTTTTTTAATTTATCTTTAATAATAGGATGTGAATTACTACCAGACTTAATCCAAACTTCTCCTTTTCCATTAGTCAAATCTCCTTTTATAATATCTGATTCATTCTTTAATAAAAACTGGGTGTAATTTTTTTCCATCCATTTTTTATAAAGCTCTAAAGCTTTTTTAGCTACTTTAGAATTTTTACCATACTTTATATTTTTAAAAAGACCTAATAATGCTTCTGCGTTTTCAATAGCTTGAAACTGATGTTCGTCAGTAGTTTCTGTTCTTCTTTTACCATTAACACGCGCTCCATCTTCTACACTCACAGGTAAAGCAAGATTTCTATTAAGATTTTTATTTAATTTACCATGATGAAATAATTCTCTTACTAATGCTTCTCCTTTGCTGCTATTTAAATAAGTATTTAATAAAATATCTATAGTTTGCTTAACACCTTTATTATGTAAATCTCTATTTTTAGCATGCTTTTCTGCAGCAGCTCCACTTTTAGCTCCCGCGGCTATTTGAAAAGCTTTTGTTTCTTCTTTAGGTAAAACTTTAGCTTTTTCTTTTACTTTATCTTTAATCGTTTTTAAATCTATTAAAGTTCCTTCTTCTATTCTTTTCTGAGCTTCTTCTCTTAATTTGGGATCTTCAATTTTACTTTGATCAGAAACAACTTTGAAACCGTACTTATCTAAACTAGGTAAGTTACTTCCAGATGTGTATCCTCCAGGCATTAAAAACTTATCTACTCCAACACTTCCTAATTCCTCAGCTGCTAATTCACCTATTTCTTCTATAGCTTGTTCTAAAACTTTTGGGTCAGCTCTTAATTCAGCTAATGCATCTGCATCAACAAGAGAATCTAATATTTGAGTTCCGCTCTTTTTTTCTTTAGCGTTATTTCTTTTAATTTTTTCTAATTCTATTTTTTTAGCAGCCTGAGTAGATTCTTCACTAAACTTAACACCTTTAGGTCTAGCTATTTTTTCTTTAACTTGTGGTCCTCCTCTTACTACTTCTTCTTCTGTAATACTTTCTGATAGATCTATTGTATTATCAGTTTTCTTACCTTTAGGATCATAAACAGGTTGCTTAGTATTTTGTAGTATTTCGTTAAATTCATTTTTAACTATAACTTCTCCTAAAAATTTAGGCATTTTTCTTTTTAAAACATCTGGTCTTATACCCATTAAGTAATCAACTACTTGATCCACACTAGGGTCTAATGTTCTAAATAAATCATTACCAGCTTTTAAATTAGTAGTAGATGGAATACGACCTTCATCAATAGCTTTTTGAGTTTGTTTAGTACTCATGTTTTTTATTTCCAACTCATAAAAAGGTCTCCATTTAGATCTTCTCATAACAGCTGGATCTACCTTGTTTAAAGCTATTAAATCTTCTGCTATTTCTTTAATAAAAGCTTCTCTATTTTTAGTAGATAATCTACCATCTTTAGGTAAACTTAATTTATCATATATAACTTTAGCAAAACCTCCTGGCTGATCACCTTTACCAGTAGTGTAATCTACAAAAGCTTTAAAAAACTTTTTAGGATCAGTCATAGCTGGTCTATCACTTTTTCTTAAAAAGCTTATTATATCTCGCTTAGCAAGATTAATTTCATTTTCAGTTAAATCTAGTTTCTTAGCTAATTTAGATTGTTGAGGTTTAATTTTCTTTAACTTGTCTTGAGCAAGCTTCATATCAGCATAATCTTCTGGACTAATTTCATCTGATATTAAAGTTTCACCTACGGTTACTTTACTATCTTCACCACCTATTTTTTTGCTTGTAGGAACAGTTTTAGGTTGTTTTAAAGCTTTTGTTGCTACAGTTCCAACTTTAGCTTGTATATAAGTATTAATGTAACCAAATAAGTTTTTACTTTTTAATGGGTTAAATCTTTCTATATGCTTCTTTAATTCTTCTTTTGAATCTTCAAATATTTCTTGTTTCAGTTTTGGATCAGTAACTTTAATTTTAGCTCCAATTAATTTATCAAAAGACCCAGCATCAACTAGTTTTTTAGCTACTGTTTCTGCTTGACTATTTTTAAAGTCTTTTTTACTTACAGTATAAAAACCTTCTTCATTGGTAGGACCTACTAATTCATTTAGTTTGTTTTGATTTTCTACTTTTGCTAAATCTATAGATTGTTTAATAGTAGTGCCTGCTGTTTCATCAACATCTAAAGCTTTAATTACATCAGACTCTTTAGCGGCTTTTATATCAGTCTCTGTTAATGTTCCAGTTCTAATTTTAGCAGCTAAGTTAACAAGAAAGTTTACAGCATCAGCTTCACCTTTTATTTCTAAATCAAAGCCACCATTTTTAGACATAACATCTGTAGTCATATATCCAAATAAGCTAGCTAATCTTTTGTTATTAGTTTTATCAAAGTTAATATTACCTTGATCAACTTGTTCTAAAAACTCCATTACAAACTCTTCAGAGTTTACTTTAGCATCATCACTTTTACTTTGTTTTTCTATAATAACATTTAACATGTCTGGGTCTGTATTCTTCAGCCATGCAGATATTTGATCTACCATTGGTTTAAAATCAGCTTGCCCATCTCCTAGTATTTTCTTAAATATTTGATGTCCTGGTTCGTGTATTATAGTAGAGGTACGTTCATTACTTATAGCATTCTCCATGAACACATAAGATTGTTGATCTAAATCATCTACTCCATTTAATGTACCAGCTTCAATTTTTTCTATAAGCTCTTGTCTTTCTTGTTCAGTTATTTCTCTACGACCGCCTGGTGCATTAGGATCTGCTACTGTTTTAGCTTCTTTAACTGTTTGAACAGCTTCTTTATTAGTTCTATTTACTTTAAAACTAACTCCATTACTTTTTTTAGCACTATTAATTCTAGATTCTATATTATCTTGAACAAACAAATCATAAGCCTCATTCATTACCTCAGCATTATCAGGTATATAATCAGGTGATTTATCTTTTTTTGATCTTATGTTTTCTTCAGCTTGAGTTTTTAACTCTTGATATCTAATTTGTTCTGCTTCTGTACCGTTTTCCATTAAAGCAAATGCATTGCCAAAACTTTTATGATTTCTAAATAAATCTCTTTTATATTGTAATACATCAAACTCTTTGCTGAGATCACTAAGTAACGCGTCTCTTAACTCCTTATTTCCATCAAAATCATTAGATTCTAATATATCTTTAGCTTCTTGTCTTAATTCTTCTTGTCTAGCTGTAACTTCATTAAATTTATTAAAACTCTTTTTACTTAAATCGTTTATGGTTAGATTTTCTATATCTCTTAAGTTAGCATCTGATTCTGCTTGTAATTTTGCTTTTTGTTTTTCAATATTTTTTACAGTAGCGGCGTCTAAGCCTTGATTTAAAAACTCATTTAAATAACCAATTTGTTTTTGCTTTTCCATATACTCAGCGTATAAAGCAGGTGATTGGAATTGTTTCATTGCAAGACCTGCCATTAAAGGAGTTGTAGACATACCAAAACCCATCATACCTCCTGAGAAAAAAGCATGATCTACATTTTCCATTATTGGTCTACCATCAATAAGGTTTTGAGTCATTTGAGTTAAACCTTCACTACCACCTTCTAATAATGGTTCATATACTAAAACTTTAGGTAATACTTTTTTATAGTTTAATTTTATAGCAGTTTTGTAATCTAATAAAGCTTTTTTTCCAGCTTGTTTTATATAAGCTTGACCTCTACCTAATATTTTAGATGTAGGTAATGTACCAAATATAGCTTCAGAAGCTCCATAACCTAGCGATGTTAAGAACTTTTCTCCTTCACTTCTAAAGTTTCCAGTTCTATAATCTTCAGCATCCATAGTCATATACTTTTCACCAAAACTATACGCACCAAGAACATATGGCGAAGCAGCGCCACCTGTAGCAATGATAGTTGTTAATATAGGTATTTGAGTCCCTATTTCTTGAGAAACAAATCTACCAAAAGAACTTGCACTAGAAAAAGCATTTTCAAAGCTTACGTCTAAAGCATACTCATCTCTGCTGCTTTGTTGCCAATCTTGAAACTCTATTGCTTTTTCACCAAGAAAATCACCAATAGCTTCAGAATCAGAATGATCTCCATCCATTTCAGATAAATAAGTAAAACCTTGAGATACTTTACCTACACCGTAAGCAAGACCAGCTCCAATAGAAGCAAAACCTAATTTAATATTGTTACCAAATTTAGCTAATGTATCATAATCTCTACCTAATAAATCTAATTGAAGATTTAAATCTTCTAAAGCATCTGTTGCTTTTATAGTCTGGTCGTAAGCAGCATCATATTCTTCTTTGTAGTTTTCAACAATTTTAGCTTTATTTAAAAATAAATTGTAAGTTATTTCGTCAACTAAATTATCATTTATAGTATAGGTATTTCCTTTAGCTTTGTTAGGATCAATGTTTTTTTCTCCTTCTAAAACAGAGTTGATAAAATTAATATCATTTTTTATGCTATCAGATTTTGAAACTACATTTTCAAATTCTAATTGAGCAGCAATAGCTGCCGTGTTTTTTCTATCACTTTTAGCGTTAGCGTAATATTTATAAGCATATTGTTTAGCTTCTGGATTAGCTTCTAAATAATTAGTTAAATTATCTTTTTTATATTCAGCTATTTTATTTTTAATTATAATATCAATTGCTTTTGCTTCAATATCTTCTTTATATATAGGTCCACTAATAAATGGATTATCTGGATAAAGTTCTTTATCTACTTTTTGTTTTGCTATTAAATATTGTTTAGCTTGTTCTAACTCTTCCTTATATGGTTGAACATCTTTATACTTAACATCCATATCATATTCTCCAGCCATAGCCATCGCTGCTGTATCGACTTCTTGCTTTATATCAAATGATGTTTCATCTGTTTTTAGTGTGTTTTCTAAATTATTTAATTCTTGTTCTTGAAAAGAACTTAAAGATGTTATGTTATCTAATTCTTCAAACTTTTCATTTTGCTTATAATATAAGTCTTTATATTTATCTACGTCAATTCCTTTTTTATCTACAAAATCAATTACTTTTTTTCTTAAATCATCCTCATTGATCTTACCCGTCCAACCTGAAGCAATCGTAGCTATTTCACTAAAATCTCCAGTACGGTACATTTGTAATTGATAAACAGTTGGTGTTCCATATGCCTTTGCACTTTTTTCCATTTTAGTGACTCCAAAAGAATAATCAGGATAAGCTTCTTGTAAGTAATAAACAGTATTGTCATACTGTGATTTTGCATCTACACTTGCTTGCTCATCAGTTACAGTAACACGATTTTCATAATCACCAGAGAAAAAATGATCATGAATACCTATTCCATTAAATTTAGGATTAGCTTTTCCTTCGTATTTTTGTTTATAATCATTATCCCAATCCCAAACACCTTCTAAATATTCTTTTCCTGGAAAGTTTTCTTTAGTAAAAGTTTCGTTTAATCTAGTATCTTCTTTTTCACTTAATGCAGTTTTATATTTTTTTAATATTTCTTCTGTTATACCTTGTTCTGGATTTACTTGTATATAATCTACTAGATTAGTTACATTTAAAGGTTTAGTTTCTCCTATAGATGACCTTAACTCTAAAGTTTTTGTTTTTAAATTATTTAATTTTAAATCTAATAAACTTAATACATTTTTGTCGATATCTTTTACTTCTTGATTAAACTTATATTCTGAAGCTTCTAAATCATCAACAGGTGTATTCATTTTTTCCACAAAAGATCCAACAAAAGTATTAAAATTTTGCATTGTGTCAAGAAAGTTTGTATCAGATTTTGAGGTTTTTACAGTAGGAGCTACAGGCATCGCATAATCTGACATAAAGGTATTAAGATCACTACTATATAAACCCTTATCTACAACAGCATCGTGAACTCTTGACTTATAATCATCATCTTCATACAACTGAACAAATTCTTTAAAAGATTTATTAGTTAAATTAGAATTTCTAAGTGTGATATATAATTGTTCAATATCTTCCATGTATTTTATTTATCTAGTATAGGTGTTTTAGTTATGTTTTCTCTAACAACAGCATCTTTTTGCTGTAATCCTCCAGCTATAAATTTAGCCATAGCTTCTTTTGCTAAAGTTCTTTGCTGTGATTGTAAAAACAAATAATCATCTTTGTCGAAATCTTCTCCTGAATAATCTAACTCAGATAATTTTTTATCTCCAATTTGAGCTCTTAAATTAGCAACACCATTTTCCCAGTCAGGATTATTTAAAGCTCCCCAAGACAAGTCTCTTAACGTGCCTTTAGGTACATATTCATCACCTAAATAACACAATTGATCCCAATTTTTTGAAAAATTAATTTTTATTTTTGACTCTAAAAAGTCATCATGATCTTCAATTATTTTTTTTTCTATATCAACTGCTTTAAGAGTTTGTCTTCCTGTTATAGTGCCTATTGTTTCTCCATCTTTCACCACGGCTTCATCTAATTTAGTTTCATCAACTCTTTTAGATTTTAAATCCTGCCATCTACTTGCTTCTGCTAACCATGCATTACCAGCTTTACCTGTTAATAGTTCATCTTCACTTATAGCTGATCCTTTCATTGTTTCTCCAGTTTGAGAAAACGCTCTTACGTCATCAGTAATATTTCTAGTATAAGTTTGTCCATTAGAAGTAATTGATATTACTGTTCCTCCATTTTCTCCTTGACTAATACTTATATTCTCTGTAGTTTCACTTAACAATGCATTTTCAAAAGCAATTAAATCTTTATTATTTAAAGCACCTCTTTCTAACCTGTTTAAAGAACTTCCAGTTTCTACAGACTGTTGATGTAAAGAATAAGAGTTTTTATTAGATTCAGTCATTACACTCCATTTAGCTATAGCGTCTAAATTATTTTGGCTTTGTTGCATTATTCTTAAATACTCTTGTCTATCTTCTGTTGTAGCTCCAGGGCTTTCAGCTTTTGCTTTTGCATCACCAATAAGTTGAGCTTGGCTTCTTATATAGGTATTCATACCTGTCTGCAGTTCCTCGTTAGTAGATTTAGTTTGAGCACTATATGCTCTTACAAACTCTTCAGTGGTTTTATTACCCTGTAAAATAGCTTTTTCACTTTGCCTTCTATTTTCAACTTGCATATTAGCAGCAGTTTTAACTAACTGATCAGACATGCTAGAAACAGAAGTTACTGCCGTTTGAGCAAGTTGACTACCACTTTTTAAATTTACTTGTCTTTGACTCATTGTGTATATTTTAAAAATTCAGACTCACTAAGAACTCCACCACCAGCTCCAAAACCAACATTGTATTGATCAGGATTAGATAAATAATCGCTATATGAACCAAAACCTGTATTTCCACCCGTATTAGACCTAGAACCGCCCCCAAGACCACCATCTCCTGCTAATTGACTAGCTACATTTATTGATCCTGTTATACCCGCCATCATTGCAGCATCTCCGGCATCTTGTAGTTGCATCTGTCTTGATCGTAAAAAATCTGACTCACCAAAAGCCCTATCTATAGCAGCTTGATCTCTCACGTCTTGTCTGCCAAAAGCAGCTATTTCTTCACTTATAGCAGAGCTTTCAATATTCATAAGTTGTTGTTGAGCCGCTGCTTGACCTTCAGCTCTTAATTTATTATTTGCAGCTTCTTGAGATTCAATACTAGCTGATATACCCCTTTTAGATTGAGCTGCAGCTTGCGCTAAAGCAGTAGCACCACCAGCACCTGCTCCCGTAGTCATCATAGCGTCTAAAGTATTAGCCAGTGCAATGTCTGTTTGTTCAGCTTGCATTTCAGCTGCTTGAGTAGCAACACCAAGATTAGCGTATGGATTAGAAACCATAGACTTTAAACCTCTGATGTCCTCTGATTTATCTATAACATCAGGTCTTTGTTCAAGAAGTTCATTTACTCTTCCTTGAGCAGCTTGAACTTCTCCCTGCATTTTGTTTGCTTTTCTATTAGCAACGCCACTTTGAATAGCTCCAGCTACAAAAGGTGCAGCCATAAGTACAAAAGGTATAGGCATAGTTTTTAATTTTAATTATTAATAATTTTAAGATGACTGAACAAAAGTAGTTCCAACTGACCAAAGTTCTTTAGGTCCATTCGGATTTGTTGTTTCGTCAGTAGATAATGTAACGTCTAATAAATATCCTTTTAGTCCAGTTACAGCAGTTCCAGGAATAACTTGGCCGTTTTGAAATAACGATGCATTTTTTATCGGCGCTGTGTATAAATTTTCTTTTCTATTAAAACCAGCTCTTTGAGGGTAACCACTATTAGGATCAACATATAAACCCTCATCGTAGCTGTATACTACACCACTTAAATCAGAGCTAACAGTATTAGGAGCTTTATCTACTCTAGTTAAGTCACTATTCATAGATGTAACTTTCCAACCGTTATCTCCTTCGTAGTTTATCGTTTGAAATACTTTTCTAGTAGAAGGACTAGCATTGACTAAGAAGTTTATTGTAGAGCTATTAGCAATACCGTAGAATACTCCAAAGTTTCCATCACTAGTGTTTTGATAGTGATTATATAAAGAATAATCTACAGTACTATATGTTTGACCTTTTAAGCTGAATATAAAAGAAGGTTTAAATGTAAAAAAACTTACCCAACCTCTTACACTTTCATCATACGACAAAGTGCCGTAGTTAGTTTGTAAATCAACATATGTTGGAGTAGGTTGCATAGATACAGTGTAATATCTATTAAAATTATCCCAACCACCTACTATTTTACTTTTATAATCAAAGCTAAAAAATCCAGATGCTTGTAAAGATACATAGTCACTAGCTGTTATGGTGAAAGTAGCTGGACTACCGCCGTTAGCAACTACATTTGTTATTGTAGCATTAGTATCTACTACAGCACCACTATCCAATGTGAGTATTCTACTACCTATAAATGTTTGACATTCGTCAATGCCTGTAACAGTAAATTCAGTTACAGTACTAGCAGGTACAGCGGTGTTTAATGTCCAAGCTTTACTACTAGTTTTATAAAGATTATCCATAGCTGTTAGTTGATCTCTAAAATAATCTTTCATACCATACTCTGATATTTCAGTTAAACCATCTATTGATAGTCTCATAACAGTACCCCTATATGGATCTACAAAATACTTTCTGTTACCAAAAAAAGCAAATGATTCTGGATTTGTACCTATACCATATCTTCCTGCATAAGGAACTATTTGACCAACGACAGCGTTTGTAGAAGTAACAGTTCCGCCTCCTTCAGCTGAGTATATAGCGTCTTTGTCTATTAAACCTTGACTAACTTTATTTTCTTGAAATATTATTAAGTTACTATCACTAGCGTATAATTTCTGTATGCTACCATTATGAGGATCTAAAGATTTAGTTATTTGCTCACCAATAGAAAATACATTAGTTTGGTTTGTTTCTGTTCTAGAATTATATATTCCAGAATATATTAAAGATGATTCTCTAGTGTCTTGTTGTGGTTCTTCTTCATTTAAGTAAGCTCTAACACCTTGAGAAACCATAGTATTATTAAACCCACCTTTTATTCTAGCTTCTTCTATATACCAATTACTATCATAATTTGCATCTCCTTCGTCGCCAATATAAGAAGCTTGTATTGGAAAAGCTGGATATCCAAATGGATTCCATTCTAAACCAGGCCAAACTGGATCAGATTTAGTAGTAGGTGCTGTTCCAGATTTTTCAACCTTCTTCATCATAAATGAGTTAAAGTATTTTACTTCTACTATGGTCGCCATATTATAATTACTTGTTTATTTATTTATTTAACTAGTTTTCAACTCTTACAGTTATTTCTATTACTGTAGGATCAGCTCCATTAGCTTCAGCTGTTTGTCCACTACCATTTCTATCTACAGCTCTAAGTTTTAGTTTGAAATCTACAAATTTAATTAACTCAGCCGTGGTAAATGATTGTGGCACGGATTCATTGTTTACAAAAGTACTACCAATACTAGGAGCCCCAACGTTTTGCAAGCCCATAAAACGCACGGTTGTAGCAAATATGTTACGTATTTGACCAAAATTTTGACCAGTAATTACGTCTGTAAATTCAAAAAGATCTAACTTGTTTTGACCTTCAGCTATTGCATAAGAAGGTAAATTTGAGAATAGAGCTGCAGTGCTTGAATCAAAGTAAGCTTCTCTCCATCCTCCACCAGTGACATCAGCTGGTTGATTAAGATTTTCACCTTCACCTACTATAGCTTCTATTATTTCCCACTGTATTTCTTTTTTATTTAAACTAGTATCACCACTACCATTTAAACATTCTAACAAGCCACCACTTGAATTACCAAATACTCCACCTGTTTTAATTACTGTTACATTACCATCATTGCCAGTAGTCCCTTGATAAACAGGTCTTTCGTTGCTTATACTTCCAGTAAATTCTACAGGTATTTGATGAGTGTCATTAGTCATTAACAAACTAAAATCAAAAGTAGTATCATTTTCACTTTGTTTTATATAATAACCTTTACCAGGAAGGTTAGTTGTAGCTATACTAAAAGTACCATTACTGTTATCACTTATACTAAACTCACTAGTTCTATCATTATTGTTTTTATCAAATACACTAACTATTTCACCTTCAACATTTTTTCCTATAATAGCCGCGTTAGTGTTGTCAAGTAAAGTAAAAGTATTAGTACAACCAACTGCTCCAGTTTGACTTTCACTTAAACTAAAGTTTATATTGCTAGTTTTTACTGGAACACTGACTGGAATACCATCTGATATAGCCCTGTTTAAAACTGATATAGAGCCACTAGAAGTAGTTTCATAGTATATATCAAGCAAAGACTCAACTGGAGTTGTTTCTACTACTGCTAGTTGAGTTTTAAAACCATCTTGTTCTGATACTCCTATTTGTTTAGATGTACTAAGTATACCTATTAATGGATTATTACCCGAATTAAAAACTACACCAGGAGGTCCAAATGTCCAAGT
>WLWG01003163.1_pt1 | contig 11523 bp, 10 predicted proteins | sample 6712871 | NCBI WGS metagenome assembly WLWG01 (sample SAMN12718693, study PRJNA515312) | sponge metagenome | isolation source: marine sponge | host: Mycale hentscheli | place: New Zealand: South Island, Marlborough, Capsize Point | collected 2003-05-01 | reverse complement strand
CGTACGTGGCTCTGTCGCGCAGGAGGTGGAGGTAGTACTTCTCGCATCGCATGCTTTTCGGTGTATCTTGCCTGGATGAGCGGCACTTCGTCGTCGGAAGGGCCCACAGCGCCGTCTGCTCGTCGACCGACAACAAGTTCACCGACTTGAACAGCTCCGCTTTCACTTCGTCACGGTAAGCCTGGCGCGCCTGAAACGTCCCAAAGGTCTTGTCCAGGTGCTCCGCTAATTTCACGGTCATTGTGTAGACGGAAATTTCCGGCGCCTTGTCAGCGTCCGGGCCAAACCACGGGGGAACGCGGCGGCGTGCCGAGCGCATGGCGCGCTGCTTTTTCATCGCCATAAACACTAAATTTGTCGCTTTCTCCGCGACGTGACGATCCCAAATGGCAGCGCGGCTCTTCTCCTCGTGAAGCGGCATGGGCAGACAGGCGTCGCGCTCGAGAGGGAGCCAGTCGTGGTATTGCACACCGATCGAGAGCGGCGTGACAAAGTCTTTGGCCTTGACGCGCTGCCACAGCTCCACGACGTCGGCGCAGGTGCGGAAGGCGGCCAGGGTCTTCTTGTTGAAGGAGCAGCTGGTGGCGTGGTGGCCCTCGGCTTTGCATACGGAGCATCGGTGCGTGCGACACCCGCCCCTCTCTCGGCGAGGCTTGAGTGTGCACACGGTCTCGTTGTGCCCCAGCCCCCCGCAGAGCCCGCATACGTAGTGCTCGGGGCGCTTGGGCACGTGCGTCTTGCCCTGGAGCGCCGCCTGGTGCACCGGGCCTTTGACATGGGCGCGCACATTACCGGTGGCAGAGGCGCCAGCGAACACCGTCTTCGCCGGGCAGACGAGGCACCGGTACGTCCGATCCCCCGTCTTCGCGTCTGTATCGACGCGTATCCCCTCCAGCTTCTCGGGGGGTTCGCCGGCGTGGGCTTTGGCGGGCCTCGGGGTCGGACTGTGCCGCGTGGCATCTTGCTTGAAGTTCTTCCCGGTGAAGCGCTTACTGTGGCCAGGGCACCCGAGGGCGACGCACTCGTACCCGCGAGGATCCGCCAGACGCGCCATCCCGGGGAGGTCCGCCATGCTCGGGGCCCGGGGCCCCGGGGGTTCTGTAACCTGTGTGAATGAAAGCGGGTGACGGTAGAAGGGCACAAAAATGACCATTTGACCCCTACCCATGCATTCAAGTAGGATTCATTCAGTAAAATAATTGTACTGAATCAAACTAACTTGAGTGCATGGGTAGGGGTCAAATGGTCATTTTTATGCCCTGTACTATTACTTTATACGATTCTGTATTACAGAATACTATTAGAATTGCCTGAATCGATCGGTAGAATTCAATTCGGTGCATCATCGGTCACCCGCCGTCACCCGCCGTCCCCCCTAATTGACTGACACCATAGGCTGATGAAGTTACTCCGCGTCAGAGCATATCTCTCCAATAACAATCGCTTGTACATCGGTTTTGCACAGACACCAGCTCAGGCCACTGAGATTCAAGGATATTTTGCTCACTACAAAGAGAATCTCCTGTCTCGGGGGCTTCCGCTGTCAGCGCGCATCAAGATTGAACAGGAGGAGGCGAAGCGCATCCGTATCAACTGTGAGACGTGGAACGCGTGGTGCAATTACGCCAGGTCCTGGCGCGAGGCCCTGGGGAAGGTGAAGCTCTCTCGCAACGGCGTCTGGTCTCTCCGCGGCAGGAGGACGCAGCCGACGCACAAGGTCTTGGACGGCTTTGGGATCAAATATTACATCAAGGATCTGGGCGTTGCCGCGTTCAATGTCCGTACTTTCACCAAAGATCCTCCTCCCTCGGCAGAGGAGTGGGATCTCGAAAGTGCCAAGTCTCGCGGTGTCCCGCTTCACAAGCGCGGACGTGAAGAGCGGGCTTACATGAATTACGTTGTTCGGAACATTAGGTTGGCCAAAGCCCAGGCTCAGGAGGATTCTGACGAAGACGGTGCCGATGACAGCGACACAGAAGCGGATTCCGAAGTGGCTGACCTCACCCGCCAGCACAAGCGCAACAAGACCCGCGTCATCAAGCCAACAGCGCGGCGAGCTGTTTGTGCGTCGGATTAGTTAAGCTGTGGCGATGACGAGGCGAGCAGCGACGACGAGTACAGCGTCTCTCTGGTTGACTGAAAGCCTCCGCAAGCCCAGCGCGCGTTTGCGACCGGAGACTTTGGGCTACTCTGAACCACGCGTGCTCAGGTCGCCGCGAGCGATGTGGTGCGCGCGCATCACGTTTCTGTGCCTTCAATAAACAATGGATTCTGAATCCCTTGCCTCGCTCCGCCATGCACTGGAGGCCGACATTCCGACCATGCGTCGCCATCGCCGCCGCCGCCGCCGCCGGCGCCCTTCGTTTGGCATCTACTTGGACGCCGACGACGGGGCCGGGGCCGAAAGCGACGACGAAGGCGACGCTGCAGCGGAGATACCGACTATGCACAAGTGCTCCGACCTGACGTTCTCGCAGCTCCACACCGTGCCGCCGCAATCGCGCATCGTGATGCTGCACTCGGAGACGTGCGGCCACTGCCTTGAGTTCGCCCCGCACTTTGACGCCTTGGCCAGCGTCTTCCCGGAAGTGGAATTTGCCAAGGTCAACGTCAATGCCAGCAACGTGAGCGACGCGCCCGACTTTGTGCAAGCCGAGCTGCAAACCGTTCCGACGCTGCTCGTGCAAACGCAATCCGGCGGTACGTACAAGTACGAAGGGCCGCGCGCTCCGCAGCCCCTGGCTGCAACGGCCATGTTTGCCATGGCCAAATCTCAAGCCTCCTCGCACTGACAAACAACCCTTCCAGCATAAGGAGGGTTGCTTATTGGATTGTTGTCAAAAATGGTGTCGCAATCAAGCGGTGGATCGAATGAAGTGCCTCCGGGTTTTATTTGCCATCCGACGTACAAGTACTTTGTTTTTGATGCGCATACAAGTCCATGCAAACGGCACACCTCATCGCACGTTGTTACCAGTTCGTTTGTCGCACTTACCAGCTGCAAAGACTGCGGAATGCTAGTTGAAATGCGTTGCTCCAAATTGTCCTCCCTTATCGAATTGCTAGAACCGATCTCCGCCACAGTCAACGCGAACACAAGCAAAGCCATAAGGGTTCCTGCGCCCAGCGCCAGATTTGTACCAAATTCTACAGATATCATCTCTTTACTTTAAATAAACATGTATGCCACTGCGAATTTGGCAAAATGGGCGCCAGCTGTTACATTGACAAACGCTTTGATTTGTCTGTTTATGGCGTCGACGATTCTTGCGGCCTTGGCTGTATTCGGCGTTTCTATCTTTGAGCTGCCGCTTAATCAATCTGCCGCTACTGGAGCGGCCATCCAGCTTGCCATAACCGAGCCGACAACCTGCCAGACCGTTTGCCGCAATTTCTTCAATTACATCTGTGTCGAACGAGATGACCTCACCTTTTATAATGTTGGCACAAGTCCTTATTTAATTCAAGAAACGTTACCAAATTGCGACGTTGCTACCCAAATAAACAACGGCGGCACCTTAGTGTGCGTTTGCACTCCAAATCAGGACGGTTGATACAAGATTTAACTACTTACTCCACACCTCGACTGTCAGGCTTGGGTGGATGTGGGGCCCTTGAAAAACCATGTGGAATCCCAGTATGCCTGTGAGCAACGTTTCGTAATCATTGCGTCCAACTCGGTCATCGCGTTCGACCTGCACTTGTGTGACGTGCTTGAACAGCTCTGGGTTCTTGTAGTATTCTTGCAGCAGGCAACCTTCGCAGTCGACGACGAGAGTGTCGAACGGTTTTGACACAAGCTCCAAAACATCGGAAGCCTCCTTTGGTTGCAGCACATGATCTATGATGTGGTATTGACAACCCTGGTTCGCCCTGTTTTGTCGCAACGAAGCAAGCCCGCCAAACATTTCGTTTACATTGGGCTGAACGACAACGTGGTCAAGCGGGTTGTTTAGCACCCTCTGGATAACGTAACTGACGCTGCCGCTACCTCCGCCAAATTCCAACACGCACGCATCCTTTCTTGTAAACTTGAAAGCCATGTCTCGTTCTGTGAACTCTGACCAGGCATCTCCGACGTGAGACACCGGAAGATAGGAGCGCAAAGTAAACTCCTGTGAGTTGAAGGCGTTGATTCTATCGGTGAGGGTATGTCCGCCCGTCGAGGGAGCCTTTGGCTGCCATGCTGCGGAATCATACGATTGTTTGAGCTTGAAGACAACAACACAAAGGATCACCGTCGTCACAATAATAATCAACCCTGGTGCGCAGTCCATGCGCGCGCTTTAAACTTAAATTATGTTACGAGTTTGGCGATTGTAACGCGCCTCCGTTGCAATATGTCCGTGCTGCAGCTGTGCGCTGCCGTGTGCATCTTTGTTGACTTCACGTACACGCACTACTGTGCTAAGGCTTTGAGGCAACTGCTAGGCTTAAATCGCGCGCTTCCTTTGCAAACGCCAGCAAAAATCCAGCTACAATAAACCAAAACCCCAGTTCCGCCTTTTGTTTGGCGTCTATGAGCGCCGAGTCTATGTATTCCACCTCCCGTCGCAGCTGTTTGTGAAAACGCCGACTGGAAAAGTCTACAACTGCACTCAGAACCAAGATAGCGCCAACCAAGTCCAGCGACATGCCGATTAGCAAGCACAGTTGCCAGTAAACGTCGTGTGGCATGGTTTCTTTTTCCTCAAGAAAGCAATCTTGTTTCAAACTTCAAACCGCTGGTAGTTGACCCTGCGTTCCCAAGCCTGCCATAAGAGCGCTCTGGTGTTTTTCCATGTCAAAGTGCATGGTGGTGACGTTCTCGCCCGTGCACCGCTCAACTTCTGCCTCGGGCAACAGGAGAGTGGCGATTTCCAAGTAGGCAATCGCATAGTTACAGTGCGTCAGCGCCAGCAGCGGGTCACTGTCTTGTCGAGCGGCGACGTCCCACCGCTTGCACTGGCTGATAAGCCGCTTCACAGTCTTCGCAACCCCGGTGTCGTAACCCCCCGTTGTTCTCTCGGTCCACCGCGCCAGAAGACTCAAGATTGCGACGGTCCCGACCACGCAAGCGGCGGGCTTGAGCCGTTCCATTTACTGTTTCCATACATAATGTGCCTGCCCCAAAAGTCGCGCTCGTACCAAAGGTATGCAAGAGGTGGGCTACACGCTGTTCTTCATATACTTTGTACTGACAATTCTGCTCACCTGCTGCGCGCTCTGGCACGACTCGCGCCACCTGTGACCCCTCGCCGAGCTACGCGTACAGCCCCATATCTTGGAGTTGGCCTTGCGGCGGCAAGCGTATTACGAATGGATTGGCAGGGACGTTAAACATGTAGGAGGTTACGCTGCCAGCAAGGACGTAAACCAGAATAAAGACGAGCAGAACGCTGCCGTCAAGCTGTTCCATTTAGTGTTGTTGTACATTAAAATATGCTGCTCACTATCCTGCTAAACTGTTACGCATCACTAGCTTCGGCGCCGCCCGCGGTCGCTGTTCTCTTTGTGCTGATCTACTTGGCATGCGTAGGTTGTATTGTTCGCTTTGGTCAAACGTTGTCACGCCGAAGCTGCTGCCACTGCGCCGAAGACGACGGCGGCACATACATTGACCGCTACCGTGCTCACGTCATCCGCTTGTTAGTCGTGACAGGGTTGCTAACAGCAGCCGTGCTGTGCGGATTCGGCGGACACGCCGCCTTGCACGCTCTAAAGGTACTTTCTTTGGGGTGGGCAACCTACATCCTGGCCGATATGATGCAAGACGACGCGCGCGCCGACAGTGACATCCGTGGGACAAACGATCCGTCGTATTGGCTCGCACTGTCGCTGGGGCTGTGCACCGTCTTGCTCTCGCTTATGCCGCAGCTGTTAGTGGCGGCATTGCAAATTCCAGTGTACGCCTATCAAGCACCGGTGGTTTGGCCCTAGCCTGCTTCGATCAGCTGCACCAGCGTCAGCGCGCTAAACTCGTAGCGCCGGGCGGTGTCGACCGACCGAACAAAGAAACGACTTGCCAGGTTGTCCTTTAGCAGCGAGTCTACGGCGGCGTCGCTCATCGACCACTTCACCTTTTTTTGCGTGGCGTCGGCGCGCTTGATGTCGAATTCGTGCCTCTCTTCGATGTCCTTCAATGTCGCGTACCGCTCGTTAATGCAACGGCCAAAGTCCGATTGCATCGACTTGAACAAAGGCAACGCGCGCGCGGACGTCAGCGTACGCACGACGCTGTGGCGCTCGTCGTTGAGCGCTCGAACCATCTGTTCCATAAAGACCTTGTGCTTTGCAAAGACTGTGCGAACGAGCCGTTCCGCGTCCTCGCCGCTTGTTTCGGCGACGCGCTTCACGAGCACTTTGAGGCGCTTGACGTGCTCGGCGGGGTCGGCACACGTGCAAACTTCCAGGACTTGCAACAACGGCCACTGGAATTGCAGCAAACACCGAAGGGTGCTCTCGCTCTCTCGCCCAAAGCCATTGATGATCGGCGGTCGTTGGCTCGCGGCGGCACACAGGCGCTCCAGAAGACAATACGGCTCGCTGTTGAGAACATCAGGCGAGACGCACCCCACAAGGCACTGCGCGTGTTGGTGGTAGCTGGAAATCACGACCGGGCTTGCAAATCGCATAATGAGCGAACCGCGCACTCGATGCTCCTTCGCTCGCTTGCTCGTGTCTTGTAGCTCCGCCAGCAGCTGCTCTAAGAACGACGTGTGCGGGTTGCAGTCCGCCATAAGCATGCGCATACCGCTCGCAAAGTGCTTGCCTAGCACGCCGCCGTCCATCGATGTTCCATCCGCCGCTACAAAGTTGGCATGTGCCGTCGGAGGCGCCGCGCCCGTCTGCCATCGCAGCTTCGCATACGAGCGAGACACCTTTACGAGGAAGGCGCCGATGTTGTCGCGCGCTTTGTCCTTTAACGAGTCGTCCGACTGACGAACGCTGCGATTAAACGGAAACGTGGCAAAGCGCCGCGAGATGGCCCCGCCCGCGTCCTTGTTCTGCTGCCATGTGGATGGCAATCCGTTGCCGAGCATTAGCATTTGGAAGAGAGGCCGACGCACAACCGGCTTGCCGTTTTTGATGGGGGCGTTTGTTGTTTCGTGCGAAATAATTGACTTCATCTGGTCAAGCTGCATAGGGCCGTCGCCGCCGAGCTCCGGGCATATGCACAGGTGCCGCATCGGGTGCATCACCGCACCCAAACCAAATGTGCGTTCCATGTTGGACGACAAGGTTCCAACGGCTTCGTCCGGCAGACACGTCCGCATAATGTGCTCAATGACCGACTTGCCCGTGGCCCCCTTACCGAGGAGCAACAGCGCTAAACTGTATTCGTCGTTTCCGCACCAGTGCAACAGCCGCCCCAAGAGCGCGTTGACGGCGCGCAAAGACGTTTCGCCATCCTCCTCCGCCTCTTCCAGCTGGTACGCGAGCACCTGGTCGGAGGGGTTGCTTACGATGAACCACTCATCCGGCTCACCTTCGCTTACCATCCACCCGTCGTCGCCGAGACTCAGGGAGCGCGGCAGGCAGCCCACCACGTTGTAGTTGTACTGACCTTGCTGGAAGGCGCAACGGCGCCAGTACGACTCGAGGCGCCCGCTACTGTTGATCGAGCGCGCGCTGAATTTGCGCGGCCGCCGACACTCGGTCGGAAAGTAGGCGATGCATGCCAACTCCTTACAAAGCTCTTGTTTGGGCTTGTTGTTGTGCGGCAGAAAGCGCTGCGTGGCCGACGTGTCAAGACAGTGCTGGAAGTAGTGAAAGTGCTTGTCTCGAAAGCTGGCAATTTGATGCTCTTTCCAATCGCGGTTGCAACCGCCGTTGTCGTTGTAGAGGTAGGCCCCAAACGGCGGCGCCGACGCGCTCAGGGTCGCACCCTGCTTGGTGAGTGGCTCCAAGAACCCCAGGTACGTTTCAAGCAGCCCAATTCGCTGCTCGGATGTGCTATACGACAAGAAATGGCTTGGGATCGACGCGGAGCGCAGTTGTAGCGCCAGCCTACCGTGAAACAGCCTCGGCTCCGCCAAGACTTGCCGTTTTGGCCAGGCGGTGCCGACAATTGTGATTGTTGACGCGTCTACCGTGACTTCGGCCCCGTTGGCCCACGGCCCTCGCCTTGTAAATGGGTAGGGATTGATCACCACCGCCTTTTCACCCTGGACACTGACCACGTCCACCTGTTGCACGTTTTGCAGGGCCGCGCAGTCCGACAAAGGGTTGACGGAGGCGAGCTGCGTAGCGCCGTAACGCGCACAATCGCCGTGCAATAGCTGGTTCATCTCATGCAACAGGCGGCGCTCCACGTGCGTTCGCACGGCCTTTTCATTTCCGATTATGCCGATCTCGCGCTCGGTACACAGTTCTTTCAGTTCGAACGAAGCGGACGTCGCGTGAGTGAGCGTGGTGATGAGCTGCAGCTCGCGGCCATCCGCCAACTGCAAAGAGGCTCGATTAGATTCTCCGACTCTGTCGGCTACGGCAATCGTGGGAAGGCCCCACGCGGGACTTGGCTGACACAGGGGGTCGCCGCGCATGTGTTCCATGATCGGTACCCGTACGAGCCGCTCCTCCGGAACTGCAACTCTTTTGCATTGCCCGTTTGGAAGCAGCAGCGCCGCATACGGCATACCCGGCGCGCTAAAGCAAAGTTGACCGGGAACCATGTTGTTAACGGGCGTTTGCTCCTTCTCTTGCACCAACATGTGCAGGTATTGCTGGTAGGACACAATGTCGCACAAGCACAGCTCGTCGCGCAAGACCGTTCGACGGCGTTTGGTCGGATGGTCTCCGTTCAATTGATGGCGCAGGGCGGCGCCGGTCACACAGTCAAAATGTTCAAACAGCTGTTGATTGCTCTGTCCCGCGTTCTTCCACACTCGCAGCTCTTCGTCTGTGATAGCCTTCTGACCCCCATCAATGGTTTTGTCAATGTTGGCAATGTCCCAGCAAACTGCGAGGGCCGTACAGTCAACACCGCGTGCCAGCAGCTTCTTTTTTGGGCAGGCCAACTTGATGGCCTCGACGTGGAGTTGCTTGCGCACATCGTGACTCCGCAGCTGCTGCCAGTGCGCGCTCAGCGCCAACAGCTCACCCGCAATTAGCCTCGAAAGCCGCCTGTATTGGCTCTTTTTTCCACGGCGAAGCTTGACCGAACCGCATGGGTGTGTGCGGCATGCATGCTCCAAATTTTCCACCGAGTTGCTTACAATCGCTCCCTGCGAGGTTACAAAGCTGCACGGAGGCGGCTCCGTGTACAACTGGAAGTAAAAGTCACGCTCTGACACCGCCGCGCTCTGTATTGCAATCTCCGCGTAGATGGTTGTTTTGACGCGCTCTAACAACTGCTCGGCGTGAAAGCGGCATGGTTGCCATGGAAGGGCGACCGCTCGCTGCACCTGTATCTCGCGTCCATCCACTTGCAAGGTCAAATCTATGCTCGTGCGTGCCAGCGCTTGCAAATTGTGATCACTCACCTGCCATACAGCGACATCGTCGCGCTCGTGCAAGCGGCTTGATCGCGAAGTCATTGAGGCCAGACGGTACGTGCAACCTGTTTGGAGCCGTGGATCGAAAAAATAGCACATGTGTCGGTAGTTCCCGAGGCCGTTGATGAAGTCCTTGTAGAACGGCCTGCTTTGCGCCGAGGTCAGCTTCTCCGCCATCTTGTGAGCTTGTGGATCGAGGGGAAAGTGCGTGCATAGAATGCCGTCCTCGAAGCACCACATGTTCCGGTGCGGAACCAGCTCGGGAAGACGCGGCACGGAGGTGTTAGTTCGCAGCGACTTGATTAAATGTTGTTCTCCGCCTCGGTTGAGCTTTTTTTTGAAGAGCGACAGCGTTTCCCCGCTCGGTTTGAAGAAGGCTTCGACGTGCGACTCCAGAGTGCTGCAAACATTGGCAGTGTTCGCAAAGCCAAACGCATCGTGCGGCTCGTAGTACCTTGAGTCGAGCACTACCTGCCCGTTTCGGCGCAGCTCCTTTTGCGAATAGATATGTATCGTGTCGTTGGTGTGTTGATCGTCGTACGATGTCTTTCGCCAGTTGTGTAGCTGTGCCTTATTTAAGAAACTTTCGTAGGCACTATACCACAGATCTGTGCCGTGGTTGCATTGCAAGTCGTGCGACCCAAGTTGATCCTGCAAAAGCTCCGTCTGGCGCGATGTCAAGCCTTGTTGCTTGTTTGGGTCGACAGCAATCTGTGCCCAGTGCAACCCCTTGCAACACATGTGGAAGGCGTTGATCATATTGCGGTTGTGCTTGTGCGCACTCATTGCCGTCGCATCTTTGGTGTTGTCGCACAGCAGATCGTGGGTGTGCTTGAGTAGCTCGTTGAGCGTAAGCCAGTCGCGCAACCGCAGCTCCACGGACGTGGTCAGCTCTTCACCTGTGGGAAGCGCTCCGCCTAAACGCGTAAGCTTTGTCTCGACTTGTTTGATAAACGACGCGTTGTCGGCCGCGCCCGGCAGAGCCAGAAACTCGCTCAGCTGCTGGAGTAGCGCCGCACAATGGTTGGCCATATCTTCCTCGCCAATGTTATGCTGTTGTTGGGCCACTTGAATTGCCTCGCAAAAAAGAACAGCGACGAGCTCCCCCTCCGGGTCGCGCCCAGCTACAACGTGCTCAAACACGTCTTCGAGCTTTGGCAATACCGGGCGCTCCATCGCTGCCCTGATTTAATATATGTATTTGGTGACTGTGTTAGCGTCACCCGCAATCAATCAAAAAAATCAGTGTACGATTATGGACGAACCCCTCCTAGCACATACGGAGATCGAAGCGAGAATCGGTCGACAGACACCGCAAGGTTTTGACGCGTGTTGCACATTCGAGTTGTTGGACAAGCTTCTCGTGAAAGTTAACGCTGCTTATCCAGGGCAAGTTTCCCCGTGGACAGAGTTTGTCGATTACCATTACACGTTATCTGATAAGCGCTGCGTGCGGACTCGAGCTATTACAGACGAAGCTGTATGCGTTGTGAAAGCCACAACCGTGCAAAAACATCGGGTCGCTAGCGAACTTTTTTGTGTTAGCCCGCACAATTCTCTCCTGTCGCACGTCCGACTGGCCCGCAGTGAAGAGGTTCCTGTTGCAAATGCGGACTTACCGCAAGTGGTTTCGACAAACGAAATTCAACGCGTTTGTATCAAGCAACGCGCATCATTGACCGACGGTGACTATCGATACGATTTCACGCTAAGCTGGCCGGCTAGCACCCGCGAAGAGGCTGAGGCGAAGCAACGCGACCCTTCCGCAATTCCGCAGTGCTTTGTCGAGATAGAGTACACAGGCAAGACATGGCCGCTTGGGAAGCACAAGCTTCGAGCCAAAGTGTGCAAAATCATAGCCGCGATGATCAATGTTCCCAACATAACGCTGAGTTGACAGAGGCGTGCTGCCAGTTTCCAGTCAGCTCTCTCAAACAGTACGTCCGCGGTGAGGCCAAATGCTGCGTTCGCGCGGTGGAGCGATTGCAGCGCTTTGTCGCTTGCTTTGAGCACCGGTACATTAGAGCGTACTCTCTGTTTGGCGCAC
>WLWG01003161.1_pt1 | contig 11530 bp, 3 predicted proteins | sample 6712871 | NCBI WGS metagenome assembly WLWG01 (sample SAMN12718693, study PRJNA515312) | sponge metagenome | isolation source: marine sponge | host: Mycale hentscheli | place: New Zealand: South Island, Marlborough, Capsize Point | collected 2003-05-01 | reverse complement strand
AACTACCTTTAGCATTTTTCTTAGTTCCAGGAACTCTTTCGTAACCGTCCCAGCAATCTAAAGGTGATTTTCTTTTCTTTTCTGCTTCAGAAAGACTAGCGTCATTACCTTTACCTCTTCCAGCTGCCGCAGCTGTTCTACTACGCATCTTATTCCAAGGTTGCGTGTGCATTACGTTTGCCCAGCAATGCCCTAGAGGCGAATCTGTTTTTTGTTTATAAGCCATTAGCACTTACCTTTTTTCTGTTGCTTTGAAGCCCACATATTAGCATAAGCGCTAGGATATACATCAAATTTTTTTCTTGCAGCTGCTTTACAACCTGCGCTTAGTTTTGCATATAATGCTGATCCCAGTTTAGCAGGTGTTTCAAAGTCTGATCCTATATCTTTTGAGCTTCTTGGAAGTTTAGGGTATTTCTTATAAACGTCCTGTTGTTGATCGTAGGTTAAAGTATCAAAGCCAAACTCGCCATAGCGTTCTTGAGCTATTTTTTCTTTATTAGCTTTCATACCAGCCTTGTACATAGCCTTAGCCGTTTTAGGGTTTATTTTTGCCATCTTTATTTTTGTTTTGTAATTCAATTATTTTTTTAACTCTAGCGTCTTCATAACGTAATGCTTTAATTTGTTTTTTGTCAAGACCTAGATCTAATAGCATTTGTACTTGATCAGATGTTTTAGTGTCTTTTTTCATTTTATCAAAAGCCTGTCTTTTAATCTCTGACTCTGTAGGTTCAATTGGTTTATCCCAACTACCATAATAAGGTAAGCCAACATCATAAGAAGAATAACCAAGAGCCATTGCTACCTTTTGCCACATTTGCGATTGCTCACTTACTATACCTCTTACGTTATTAACTTTTTTCATAACGCGATCAATAGGTAAATTTGTAAAAGCCGTAATAATTTGAGCACCGGCTAAGTAGGCTGGATTGTCAAGACTGAAACCTTTTTCTTTCATTTCTTTCATGTTCCAGCTAAAGCTTTTTAAACCACCAACAAATTTTCTATACTTAGAACTAATAGCAGGTGAAAAACTTAAAGCTTCAATAGATGCTTTTTCATATTCAGGTCTTTGTTTGCCAGACTCTTCGTATATTTTCATTAAAGTGTTTTTAACAGCAACCATACCCATGCCAGCAATACCTAAACCTTTTAGCTGAGAATCAACCATGCCGTTTGCAACTCTAGCTATTCTTTTATCATCACGAGCTTTTTTCTTTGAATCTTCTTCTTCATCATCATCACCAAATCCTATTGCAAATAAAGCTTGTTGTAAAGCATTGAATATTAAGTTTTGAATAACACCATAATAAGCTATTCTAGCAATTTTAACTTTTGGATCACCACGACCTGCTATTAAATCCTGTAGATCTCTTTTTTGCAGTCTTACATATTGCATTGGAGTATTGGCCCAGTTAAGTATAACACGACCCGCGCCAGAAGCTTGTTGCATACTAATTTTAGAAGGATCACTTGACTGCTGGCTTTCTTCTGCTACATCTTTAAAGTCTTCAAATGCTTTTTGTTCTGCAAGCTTTTGGTCCATACCTTCTTTTAAATACTTTTTAATTCTATTTCTATAAAAAGTAGCACCACCTGTTGCAATAGCAAAACTATCTGCATATCTAGTAAACACAAAGCCTTTACTAAGTAAAAACGCTATAGCTGCTTTAGGTTTATTTTGAGAATCTTTTACAGCGTCTGCTATTTCAGATTCACTTACGTTTATTTTAAGACCGTTACGACGCTGTACTAAGTAATCAGAGTTTATTAACTTCATGAAGTCTGCCCAGTATTGCTTTTGATTAGCAAACGCTTGACCTGCTTTTATAATATTATTATCACCCCAATTTAAAAAGTTTACAGCAGATATAGTTTGAAGTAGCGCAGATCTTGTATTTAAGAACATTACTGCGCCAACAGAGTTGTTAACCCAATCAAGAACAGCGTTACTAGAATCAGTATAACCTAGCCTATTTGTACCGGCTTTCATACGAGCTAAACTATTTTCTAAAGCTTTACGCCAACGAGTACCATAAGCGGCTTCCATTTTGTTTAAGTTCTCAGTTGAAAATATAATATCTACATTTTCTTGCCACTCTTGTTGATATTCTTTACGGTTAACTTTGTTAATACCACCGATAATATCTGTAGTTAAATTACCACCTAACCACTCTTTACCAGGCTTAGGATATGGTTTGCCTTTTTGTATACCTATTAATCCATCAGCAAAAGATTTCAACCTAGCATCATCAGTTATAAACTTATTAAGTTTTCTAGCATCTGTTTTTGATAAACCAGGTATTGACATACCTTGTTGGGTCCATATGTAAGTGCGAAGCGCATGTTGATACGTGAATTTACCAACACCTGTTTCTGTTTCTAATGTTTTAGGTAAACCTGGAAACTGCTCTTTTAAAGCCATGAAATCATTGGCAGCAGATATTTTAGCTTGTATTATAGAATCTTCAGCTCTATTGTATGGATCAATAAGGTTTGTTTTTAAGAACTCATACTGAGCTTCACCTTTTTTGCCATTACCTAACAAGCTATATAATAAACCTTTAAAATCCTCAGCAGATGAAGCTACTGTTAACCAATCAAATCTACCTTTATCTCTACCTACTGTTCTAGCTTTTGCAGCAGAAAAAGTTTTATATGATTCAATACCTGAAGAGTCTTCAATCATATCGTTTACAATATTATCAAACGTTCTTCGTTTGCTCGCTTTAGCCTGTTGAACCTTAGACTTAACATCTATTTGACCTAATACTTCTTTAACAGCTTTAACATTTTTAATAGCATCATCTGCAAAGTAAAAATCATTATAACCTTGAGCGGCTTTATCAGCTACCCACATAGCTTTAGCTTGCGCCGTACCATCAGCTAGGCCTGTTATATTCGCTAAAGGTATATCAACACCTAGAGCCTTCATAAATTTTTTTATAGGACCAGCAGCTTCTTGAGGTCGTGCTGTAAGTATAAATAAATCTTCTGTACCTCTTGCGTCTGCTATTTTTTTAGCTACATCAAACAAAGGTCCTTTCTGTCCTTCAACAACCTTGCTGAATTCTGTAAAATCAAATGTAGCACCTATTGCTTCTAGGTCTGCGGCTTGTTGAGCAAACTCTGTAGCGTTAATTTTTATAGTTTTACCTGGAATAGATTGAAGCACTTGCTTTTGTTGATCTGCATTTAAACTTTTAAACGTTTGCTTGTAGCCAGGTAGGTTTTTAAACTCATCTTTAAACATACGCCTTGCAACCACATCTGCCATTTCGTTATTAGCATCTAAGAAAGGCATGTTAACTATGACCATGCTCTTAGATCTAGCTAGAGTATCATCAAAATCAAATATTCTAATCTTCTTAATAGGTGGCGCTGTTCTTCTACCCATTGATAAAGCATTATCTAAAGTACCTTGCTGGTTTATTTGTTGCTGCGTAGATAATTTACGCTTGCTTTGTAAAGCGGGAGCTACAGAACTATTGTTTTGTTTTTCTACTGCAGGTAAACCTTTTTTAGTAGCGTTGTTTATAACAGTTCCATCAGCCATTATATTAAATCTACTTAGCGCAGACTTACCTTTACCAAACATAATAGTGGCAGGATTTATACCACCTCCGTTTCTAATTACGTTTAAGTTAAAGTATCTACCCCAAACGCTATCAGTATCTTGCCAGAAATCAGGCATTTGTTCTCTGTAATCAAAGGACTCTCCGTTAGCTTTTTTACCTTTTAATTTTTTGTCATCAACTTCTAATAAAGGTCCTTGTACGTAATTATCTTTTATAACTTTAAACTTAGCATCAATATCACCTTCAACAGCGGCCATAAATAAATACTTACCAACTAAAGTAGCAGGCATAGTATGTTCTATAGTTACGTTAGATGATCCTCCAATATCAGAATCTCTATAGCCTTCCTGATAAAACCTCATTGGTGCAGCGTTTCTTAAGAAGTGAGAAGTTCCAGCTGAGCTAGAAGAAAGCATAGCGCCAACAAATGCAACACCTTCAAAGTCTAAATTACCGTCTGCATCTCTCATTACTTCGTTTTGAAGAAATTTAAAAAGCTCTTTTAATTCGTTTATTTTAACATCTTGACTTTTTACAAAAGCCGGATCGTCTAATTGAGTTTCTAAGTTGTTTTTATTAGTAAAAACATCTGTTTTAGTAAATAAATTGCTGAACTCTGAACTTCCTTTTTTAGGAAACAATGCGTCGGCTTGCTTTCTTGCTTCAGCATCTGTAAGGTTTAAATCTTTGTCGTTTTTTAATCTATTATATTCTGCATCTATAGAACCTGTTATCCACTGTCTAGCTTCAATTGTATTTCTAAAAGGTAAATTACCTGCATATCCTCTAGGTATACCTGTTGTTGGAGATATAAAAGCGCCTTCAATTTCACCAAAAACATTATCACTTGGGTCTTCTTGTAGGCTTTTTAGTAATTGTAAAGTTTCTTTTACTTGTTTACCGGATTTTTTAGTAGTATCTTTTAAAAGATTTTCACTTGTAAAAGCCAATGAGAGCCATAATTTTCTTGGAACTCGCCTAGTAAGACCGCTACTTATAGCGTAATCTAAAAACCTTTTTACACCCTCAGGCGTTTTCATGTCAAAAGCTTTTGCATCAACCTCAACATCTTTTCCGTTTTTATCTTTTACTATTACTTTTTCTCCTTTTAATAATTGAGGTATTACTTTACCATATTCATAATTAAAACGATTAAAGCCTAAAGCGTCAGTACCGCTCATAGCTGCTTGAAAAACATTTTCTGCTTTTCTTTTCTTAGCCAGAGCGTTAGATTTACCAGCACCAGTATCTGCTTTAGCTTGATCCGTAGTAAGCTTAGATCTGCCTACAGTGTTTATAAGATTGTCTACATACATCTTAGACAGTCCAGTAAGTAGAGAACCAAACTCTGTTCGAGCCGCTCCCTTAATAGGCACGCTCAACTCTCCTTTAGTAATACCAAGGCTTTTTTGTAAACTTTCTATAGTTTGTTTTGTTATTCTACCTCTATACTCTGGCTTTAATTCATACACTTGAGTTTGACTAGTGCTACCCAAACTTCTACCGCTTTTGTTTGATATGCCTTCTATAGCTCTTGTAACTGGTTGATAAAACTTTTTTAACACCGTAGGGTTTATAGCCACAGATCTACCTCTAACGTCTTTAGAAACATCTATTTTTTTACCTTGTCTATCTATTACTGTTTGACTTGTAGCGACATTATAAGGAGGCATAGCTTTTATAAAGCTTCTAACGTCTTCAACATTTTTAAAAATATTTTGAAGCTTGCTAGCCTCAGAAGAACTAGGTTGACCCTTAACATCAGCATACTTTAAACTAACATTACCTCTTACTTTTTTGCCAGGCATGCCAAACAATGCTTGTGAAACTTTGTCAAAGTATTTAGAAGCTAGTTTTTTAAATGTTAATCTTTCCTTATCATTTACTTTAACTATACCTTCTACATCTTTAAGTTTATTACCTTCTGTAACAGGTCCAAACTCTCTAGGATCTACTTGAGTAGTAGCTACTTCTTTTTCTGGTTTAGGTTTAGGGTCTGATCCTTCTTCTGTTGTAGATTCAACTTTTCTACGCACGTTGTCATCTGTCATAGACTGAGTTATGTTACCGTACTCTGGCACGTTTTCATAAAACTCTTGTAGCCTAAGATCTAAAAGACTTCTACCTCTTTGCTTTGAGTTTAAATAACCCATAATACTATCGTTTATAGCTGGGTCGTACTCTTTTAAAAGACCTACTAAGCCTCTATTAGTGTCTCTAGCAAAGTCTAAAATAATTTGCTCTTTAACTTGAGGATCTACATTTATATTCAATCTACGATCAACCTCTGTGCCTTGCGTGCCGCTGGTTTCAGCATTAACAGCTAACATATCTGCTATTAAAAATGCTGTAGCAGCTTTTGTCTCAGGATCTACAAGATCATTTTTCATGTCTTCAACCTGTTGATATATACGTTTTTTAGCAGCTGCTTTAAGTGGTTGCTCTTCTACTCTATTAGCGTCTTGCTCTGTCAATATTTCTTGAGCAGCATCAACTTCTGCAACACCTGTTTCAGCCGCGGCTATTGCTGCAGCATCTGTAACTAAAGCCCCTTCTGCACCTTGCTTAGCTACATCTAATTGGGCTTGTGTTAATCCTTCACCCTTAGCTATTGTTTTATTGTAGTCTTTTAAAAAAGCAAAGACATCAGATCCCTTATCGAATCTTATTTTTAAAGGTTTTTTAGCTTTGCCAAGTAAGTTCTGTATAAATTCTTTTATTTTAGCAAGTACTGTATTTAAATTACCTTTTACTTTTATGTCACCATTGGTTAAAGCCTCACTAACTAGCGGTATAACTTCTTCCCATGTGTTTGCAGCGGTGTAATTCTCATCGTCTAAATACTCTTTAAAATCTTCTTTAAATTTTTCATTTATAGTAATATCAGGATTACTTATAATCTCCTGCATTAAAGATTTACCAAATGCTATAGCTGCTTCAGGGTTATTTTTAAATGTTTGCTGAAGAAAAGGATGTAGTATTTCATGCTGATCTGTTGTAAAAACATTGTCTTGCGCAGCGGCTCTATCGTTTATTAATACTACAGTGCTACCATCTACTAAATCTACAGCTTGACCATAATCTGTAGCTTTTCCGGGTTTAGCTCCTTCTTCTACTAACTCTTCAACTCTTTTATTAATAGCGTCTTGAGTTTGAAAGTTTTCATATTTATAACCTAATTGCGCTGCTACTTTTGTAGCCGCTTGTCTAGCTTTAGAAGTTGTTAAGGTTTTTATGTTAGCTTCTTGCTTAACTAGTGACTGTATTTGACCTTTAACAACGCCTAGTTGTAGTATTTGAGGAGCTGCTAAATCTTTGTCGTCTATTTTATTTATCTCCATTTCTAGAGCATTTTTTTGAGACATTAAATCTAACAACTGTTCTCTTATTTCTGGCGTAGCATTACTTGGTATTTTAAGTCTGCTATTATAAGTAGTACTAATGGCGTTTTTATCTGCTTCATATTGCTCTCTGTTATATTCAGGATTATTACCATTATCAAAAATAGTATCTAACCTTTGATTGGCCATTTTAAACCAATTGTTTACAGCTAAACTAGATTTTGCAAAATTACTTTCAGAGGCAAAATTAATTGCTAATTTTCTAGCAGTATTTCTTACTTCAACAGCTGTCTGAGTCACGACACTAGCAACACCCGGCATTAACAGGGCAACATTACCTCCTTGAGTTCCAGCTTCCCAACTATTTTTCCAATTTACATATTCACTTCCTAGACCTAAAGACAAACCTTTTTGAAGATCAGCTATTGTTGTTTGACTAAATTCTGTTCCAAACTCAGCTGTATAAGCTCCAGTTTTATTTATAAATCCTCTTGCAAAACTTTTACCAGCTTGTTTCCACTGACCTTTTACTAAAGAAGCAACACCGTCTTTGCCTAAGCCTAGTGCTTTTCCAAATGCTGAAAATTGTTTTTGCAAACCAAATCTTTCAGTAAAAGTCATAAGAGTGGCTGCAGCCGCCGCGTCTGCAGATTTGTCGTATCTTCCGCTTTCTAAAGCTTTAGTTAAATAGTTTTTTCTTTCATCGCTTGACATGTCTTGAAGACTAACACCTTCTGTTTCTGCTTGATTTTCTACGCCCTGCATAAAAGTGTCATACCATTGTTGACCATAAAAATCTAAACCCATATACGCAGAGCCTAATACGTTCATTCCAGTAGCTATAAAAGGAGCTGCAGTACCTCCGCTAAAATAAGTAACAGCTGTACCGCCTAAAGCAGCAGCCATATAAGGAACCGAAGCCGCAAACTGTTGGGTTGTTTTAACTAACCATGGGGCATCTTGATCAATTTCTGCATAACCTTTTAAAGCTTTTTCTATTTCAGCTAGATCGTCTAATTGTTCAGCAACTTCTTTTAAGTCTTCTTTTACATCCTCACCATATCTTTCAATAAGATCATTTATTGTGATATTACCAGCCTCGTTAAATTTTCTTACAAAACGCGGTCCAAGCACCGTATCTCCACTAATTTTACCTTCTTTAACAGCTCTTATTAAAGCCTCTCTTTTTGATTTTGTTTCATCTAAGTCGCTAGAAGCAAAATCTAATTGTATTGCATTAAAAGCTTTTTGATTAGACTTAAAAGTTTTAAGTAGCTGTTCGAAACTTCCAAAAGCTAACTCTCCACCAGAAGTGCTTTCTTTGAGAAGATCTAAAGTGGCAAAAAAAGGATCATTTTCTCTTTGTTGTTTTCTTAATATGTCTTGTTGAGCTGAACCCCCAACAAGTAATAATTCTTTATATCTTTTTTGATATTCTGGATCAGCTTCTAATTTATCTTGTATTAACTCTTTTGAGTAAGCTTCATACTCTTTAGTAGCATTGTCATAACCTTCTTGAGTTGACGTATCGTATTTAGTTTGTAATTCTTTTGCTTTTTCTCTTAATAAAGGTCTTGCTGCTATTTTTAATTCTATTAATTTAGCGCCTATAAATGGATCGCTTTTAACTGTTTGGCTAAACACGTTTTTAAATATAACTTTATCTTCTATACCATAGTCACTAAGTTCGTTATATTCTGCTTGAAGTTTTGATTCAAATAAAGCTGTAGCTTCTGGAGTAGGTTGTAATACGTCTTCTACACCTTCAGATCCTCCATATTTTTTATTTAATTCTAAAAGACGCTTATATTCTTCAGATTTTTTAAATTTTTGCAATGGTATAGTTACAGCTGCATAACCTGGTCCAGCTGCTCTTTGATCCATTTTACGCAAAGAAGCTGTTTTATCTTCAACCTGTTTAGATAGTTTAGAATATTTTTCTTGTATTTTAAACATTTCTATTCTATCTTTTTTCTCTTGATCTGATATGTTTAAGGTGTTAAAGTATTCTTCAACGACAGGATATTCAAATTCATATTCAACGTCACCTTTTATACCTGTCAACTTAGCCTTTTTATTATTTTCTAAATAATTATTAAAAGATCTTTGGTCTTTTTCACTTAGTGAAATTATTTTTCTTCCGTCTCCAGTATCTGTAACTAATTGTATAGAATTTTTTTGTTCCTCTAAGAATTTTTGATATTGTCTAGCTTCAGCTTCTAATCTTTTAGATTTAATTCTATTTGTTTTTAATATAGCTTCTACTTGTTCTTTTAACTCGCCGCTTAAATGACCTAATTTATTTACAACAGATAAAGCTAATAATCTTTTTTCATCATCACTAGAATTAGGATCAACAAGTGTAAAATCTTTTTGATTGTCCGATTTAGAATAATAATCAATTTGATTAGTATCTTGATTTATTTCAAATTTATACTCATATCCATCACCTGGGGCATACACTTCACCAAAGTCTACTACAGTTGTATATTTCTCTCTTTCTTTTTGAACTTTAGCCTTATGATCATTATACTTTTTTTCAAATTCTTTAATAGCATCTATGTCTACATATCCTGGATTTTCTTCATTAAACTTGTATATATCAGTAAAATCTCCTGTTTTATTTAGATCTTCTATTAAAAAACCTACTTGTTTTACGTTTTTTTCGTATGTTTCTTTAGCTTTATTTCTAGCTAGTAGATTTTTTATTACTGGAGATTGTGATGCTGATAGTCCATCTAAAGAAGGTGAACTCTCTGGTACTAATTCCGTATTTGATGTAGGGCTCGCACCTTGTGTCCCTACATCGCTTGTCTTTCCCTCTTCAGAAACTTCAACTTGTTCTATTACTTCAGATGGTTCTTGACCTTGCGCAGGTGTATGAGTTTTTTTCCACTCTTGTGCCGCAGCGTTTACTTGTGGCTCTGTCAGGCCTAAGTTTTGAAGTTTAGTAATATACTGTAATAACGTAATGTGACTCATTTAATTATATTTTATAAATTGTTATCGTCAATAAATTTTTGTGCTTTAGCAGATCTTGCTTCTTCTAAATCAAATACTCCAGCATCTTCTTGAACAGTTGGTAATTGATTAGTTATAAACTGCTTTAAATAATTGTTCATAAAGTATTCTTTGTATTTGCTTTCAAATAATGTTTTTTTATCTTGAGAAAGTGGAAGATCTTCTTTATAACTCCAAGCATCAGATCCTGCATTTGCGTTTTGAACCATTTGATCGTCTTCTTCAATACTGGTGCCTTTAGCTATATAAACGTTCCAAGCAGCTACAGTTTCTTGTTCTGAACTCAATAAGCCAGCTACTTCAGCGTTTATAAAAGGATCTACTTTTCTTTGTATTTTATCTAAATCAAACTTCAAGGTATTTCTACCTTTACCGTTTCCAATGTCTACTATCATATAGTCAAAACTACCATCAACATTTTTAGCAATAAATTCTTCTGATATCATAGCGTTAGGAGATAAAGTACCATTATCTAGAATATCACTTTGAGCAAATAAACCTACTTCTGTTAAAAGTCTTAACATTTCTTTTTCAATATTTGGAGTAGGAGCTATTAAAAATGTATTAGAGTCTAAAATAGATTCCAAAGCAGCGCTATTTATAATTAAAGGTTCTTTAAACATAGGCCCATTAAAAAACATTGTCTGCGTTCCGTCTTCGTTTAGATTTAAATATAATTCATAACCATCAGTTTTAGAAAAACCAGGCCTAGAATTAAACATAGAATTAGCTACTAAGTATCTATAATCATTATTTACATCGTAATTATTTGTATCTGTAGTAGATAACTCTGACATTACATTTTGAATAAAATCAATAGATAACTTTGGAGCTTCTTCTAGTTGTTTTAATTTTTTGTTTTCATAATAACAATTAGAAGTAGTACAATTATTATTTTCTATGTTCATTTTTATAGACGCGTAGAGAGCAGCTGTATTAGCGTAAGCAACTTCTAATATTTTAAAATTATAATCAGAGCTTTCGGACAAATAATCACTATTATACGCTATAGCATTACTTTGATTTATTTGCTTAATAATTAAATTAGTAGTTATATTTTTGTTTTCCATATTAACTTGTTTTACCAAATGCACTAGGTGCTAATTGTGCTAAACTACCAAACATACCTGTTATAGCTTGTGTTTGATCAGCTCTAGCTTGAGCCGTCGCCTGTGTTGCAGCACCTAATAAAGCCGCTGTTCTATCTAACTCTTGCATTTGTCTTTGCTCTCTTGTACTAAACATAAATTGCTCGCCAGCTACTTCGGCTTGTTGTAATCTCATTTGTTCTGCTCTTAGTTGCTGCTGTCTTTGCTGTTCGCCTTGAGCTCTCATTTTTTCATTTTGAGATTCTTGCTGTTCTATGCTAGCAGCTACACCTTTTTTGCTTCTTAATGCTGCTTGAGCAAGAGCTGTTGCTCCACCCGCAGATGCTCCAGTTGCTCTAAGAGTATCTAGCGTGCTAGCTAAAGCAAGATCAGCTTCTTCTATTTTTATTTCAGCTGCTTTTGTAGCTACTCCTAAATTTGCAAAAGGATTAGTTATAAGATTAGAAGTATCTTCAACTGCGTCATAAGGATTTATAAT
>WLWG01003158.1_pt1 | contig 11542 bp, 20 predicted proteins | sample 6712871 | NCBI WGS metagenome assembly WLWG01 (sample SAMN12718693, study PRJNA515312) | sponge metagenome | isolation source: marine sponge | host: Mycale hentscheli | place: New Zealand: South Island, Marlborough, Capsize Point | collected 2003-05-01 | reverse complement strand
TGGAATTTGGTGTAGGTGCAAGATATATTGTGTCTTGATCCCACATTGCGTAGTATTTAGGTTGCGCTTGAGATGTTCGATCTGGCCAATATTCATTCATATAGGAAATATCTTTTTGCTCCAAATAATCACGAGTAGGTGTTCCTGTTGCTGGATATATCTGAGCAGAGCGAATAAAGGCTAATTGCCCTGTATTGGCGCCTGGTAAGGTGACAAAAGGATTGCCTTGTGTCAGACTAGCAAATTGATAGGACCTATATACATCTAAATCAATATCTCTAAATATACGTTTTTCTGCATGTTGAATAAAATCATCAAGAATAGTATCTGTTAAAACATCACTAGATGTCTCTGTGTAATCTCTGATTTGTGTTAATAATTCTGAATAAGTTGTCATGTTATACTCACCGTTATTGTACCTAAAAATGATTTAATTTCTATATCTTTATTCTCTTGATCTGTCCCTTCTAAAGGTTGCATTGTATTGACAATCACTGTCTCATAAGCCCCTGGAGATGGTATTGGATTAAATTGTGATATGGTTTGTTTTTTAACACCAAATATATTTCTAGCATAAAGGTTATTGGTCAAAGGAACAATGGCACTAATTTTTTGAGACTTAGCATATTGTAAAGATTGAGGGTCTGTTACACGTGGTAGTGGTTCTAGCTGCGGATGTTTAGGTTCAAACTCACTGGTATGTACCCATGATCCATTCCACTCTTGCACCATTTCATTATAAGGAAACGCCATACCTGAACGATCCGATATTCGTAAAGCAAATTTACCTGATGCATATCTAGCCATTTAAACTCCTGGAAGATATGTTTTAGGAGTCAAAAATAAACTTGTTCTCTCACCATCTTGATCAGCAGCTCGTTGGAACTCATCTTCATAAATTTGTTTTAATAATTGAATTCTGTCTGGCGCTTTTTTCATAGCTATGTAATAAGCTAATCCAGCAGATAAACATGGAAGAAAACGAAAAGGAATCTCATTATTATTCGTGTAATCGCCCGAATCCTTCATCCGAACAAGAGCATAATATATTAGAGTGTATGCTGAGTCTGCAGCAGGATATAGATATAGTGTTGGGTTTATCGTACGTTCAAAATAGTATTGAGTTGGTCGTCCGCTGGTCGTTTTAACAGTATAGTTCCAGTACGTAGCTCTACTTATACTTGATGTTGAATAATCATTATTACTTGAATCACGAATAATGACATCAGTAATATCAACAATCTGTTGACTGTCATCTGCGCCAGATCCAAATAAACTAGTTCCTGTTAAAGCTGTTGTATTTGCCGCTAACGTTTTTTCTTGTTTTTGAATTGTCCAAAGGTTCAATCCTCTATTAGCCCATTCAGCTAACATTAAATTAAGAGAACGTCTTGCGGTCTTTATATCGTAGCCACTACGAATTTGTAGACCGCAACGTTCAAAAGCTTCTTCAGATATATCATCAATCGATAGATTGAAATCTGATGTTGAAGAATAAGTAGGCATCTATTTCTTTTTCTTCATCATGCCGCCACCACGTTTTTTAACAGCGCCACCAACTTTTTTCTTTTTAGGACCCATCATACCGCCACCCATTTTCTTTTGAAGCATCATGCTACCACCACCACGTTTTTTAAGAACTTGTTTTTTCTTACCTTTCATATTAACCTCCGAATATTCGTCTATAAGTTTTTTGTCTTGATACTACAACGTCTTGATAGTACCCAGTTGGCCATTTCTTATAATAACCAATTCTGTGTAATTTATCAGAAGCTTCTTGTAATTGCGAGAACTTTTGTGCTAGCATCATAGAATAAGCCAAGTCACTTTCTACAATAGGGGTACTCCCATTAGGAGTGACCAAGAATTCTTGCTCCTCCTCGTTGGCTGGATTGAGGGGATGAAAACCCATAAAAAATATATCTTTTTTATTATACCAATCATTATAGTCATCTATAATGTCTTGAAATTGATCTAATGTATAGTTAAAATAAGGATCACAAAAAATTAATATTTCATGCACTTTAAAATCAAGCTGTTTTAGATGAATATTAAGTTCTGATTTATATTGTTTAAATTTTCTTTTTACCTCAACAACAGCTTTATTATCTTGCCAAGTTTTTTTTGCAAAAGGGCAAGCAGGTATTCCACCCAAATGTTTATTAGGTATCTCTAAAAATTCTTCTGACCACTTACGTACGTCGTTTTTTATTTTTTTTTGTAAATGTTGCGACATTAGTTGGTTTGCCACCGGGATTACCTGCAGCTCTCTTTCTGCTGACAGCACTCGCCTTTTGCGACTTTGTCATTCGTGTGGCTTTTGCAAGTGGAACGCACTTTGGATATTTTCTTTTGCTTCCCTTTGATCTTCCACAGGGTTGATATTTTCCATTCTTTTTTGGGGCTCCAATATCCACCCACTTCTCTTTGACCCATGCTCTTAATCCTTTTTTAGCCATTATGTAACAGCAGTTACTTTACGTCTATTTTCCATAACTCCACCACAACCTTTAGCAATACCGCCTTGATTAAAATTAGATATTTTTTTACGTTGTTGAGAAACTTTATTAATCATTCCACCACTAGCTTTTTTCTTTGGTTTCTTTTTTCCACCCGGAGTTACTTTTCCAGAACAAACAGCACTTGCATACATGTTAGCATAGGCAGAAGGATATACTTTAAATTTTCTTTTAGCTGCGGCTTTTCCTTTTGGACACAATTTACCCATGACCCTGACCTCTATATCTAACGTGTTGTCGTCGTTTGTTTTTATTCTTCGGCCTACTGCGTGAAGAATTACCTATACTAGTTCTTTTTTTTACAGGTGTAAAGTATTGGTTATTTGGTAACTTAGCCGCCATTATTTATTCATTTGAGATAAAGGATTAGCAAGAGTCAGCTTAATTTGTTTATCAATGCTCTCTTGTAGCTCTTTCATTTTCTCTTCTAAATCGGTTGTTAATTTTGTCATATCTTCTTCAACAGTATCTATAGCAATCTTTAGATCTTTTGAATTATCTCTAGCATCTTCTTTTACTTGTTGTTCTACATCATTAACAATTTTCTCAACTCTTCTTACATCTTGACGAAGGTCGTTTTTGAGTTCGTTTGCCACATCACTTACTAAGCGGATTTCCGACATCATCATTTCCATTTCTTGCATTATCATTTCAACTTCTGCTTGTATTAGATCTGTCTTGCTTTTCATTTCTTCTTTAGTCAAAGCAATAGTCTTATCAAATCCTGAAAGATCCGGGCTGACATACGATTCGATCTGCGCAGACATATCTTGAAATTTCTTGAACATCTCAAAACCGCCATACAAAACACCGATACTACTTCCTAAAGCTAGTATCACTGCGAGCATTTTTCCGCCCTTGAAAGTTATGCCTCCTATATTTACTTCTGCCATTGTTGCATTATCATTTCATCCATAAGCACGTCACTCCCTCCAAATAGAAAATATTGTGCTATGTTGTTAGTTGTTAGTTCAGCATCAGGTATTGCATTATCTGTAAAAAATCCTTGTATATCGTTTAAACTTTGTTGACCTTCAAAGAATGATTTAGAATTACCTAATACTTGCATCACAATTAATGTTTTTAACTGATTTGCAGAGTCATATCTACCTTTATCGCCCATCTTCTTTAATATTTTTTTAGCTGCAACTTCTTTTTTACTCTCTTCTTTTTTTACCTCGTCTTGATCCTTATCCTCTGTTTCTTCCATATCTTCTTCGCTATCTTCATCTTTAGCAACCTCTGATGGGCTTTCTTCCTGCTCAGGCTCCTCTTTCGTAGCAGGTTCAGTTTCCTTAGTATCTTCTTCAGTAGGTTCATCTTGTACCTCCTCTTGTTCTGGCTCAGAAACTTCTGGCTCTGGCTCAGGTTCTGGTTCATTTACTTCTGGTTCTGGTTCTGGCTCAGGTTGTGTTTCTACTTCAACCTCTGGCTCAGGCATTTCCATCTCCATTTCCATCTCTATTTCTGTCTCAACACTTGCCATTTCCATCTCTGGTATTTCCATCTCCATCTCTGGTATTTCTATTTCCATAACAGGCATTTCCATCTCCATTTCCATCTCAACCATTTCATAGGAAACTTCTGTATCTGGTTCTTGTATTGGCTCTATTTCTATTTCTCCACCAGGCTGTTCATTAAAATCATTGTGATCAATAATATTTTCTACAATATCTATTACTTCTGTTTCTGTACTACCACCATATGCAACCCACATTTCTACTGTTGTAATTTGTTGTTGCACGATTGTAGATATGACATTGTAAAGTACGTTTATGGTAATATCATCAAAGAGCGGGCCGATTGCCATATTGATATCCCGTCCACCAATTTCGATTATCAACGTTGTTATAGTTCCTGCAAAATCAAAACCATTTTCATATTCTTGATAACCACTAGCTACACCAGATTCTGATAATATATCTGTACCACTAAATACACTTGTGTTTCCGTTCTTGCCTGTAATATGCATATAGATACGATCCTGTGCATCTCGTTTATCCACTTTAATTGTGTAATTAGTTCTGCCTCCATTTTCTATATCAAGTGAAGATATATCAACTGTATTAATAAAGGTCGTTCCCATTCCACTCACACCCATGGTGCTTGTGCTGTTACCTGAGCCTGTAATTTGTGCACACTTATCTGTGCCTAAATTATAACAACCACTTCCTGAAGGCATGTTTGCAGGCCCTTGGCCTCCAAAATCCTGATCCATATCACCTTCAAATCTAGGCTGAACATAACCATTGTCTCCATCAAGAATATCTCCTGAGTCTTGATTACTTACAGTTGTCGTTGTAGTATTTGTCGTTGTTTCTGTAGTTACAGTATAACCATCAGCTTCATATTCTATTGTTTCTGTAATCGTTTCATCTATAATTTCTTCAATAGTAGGAGTACAAAGTCCAACTGTATCTGTTGAACAGTCTACAGCGTAACTAGAAAAGGATAGGGAAGCCGATATACAAAGCCATAGCGGCAATAATAAATTTCGTAAATTCATCATTATTTACATCCTCATTTACATTAATCTTTAATACATCTTCGTCTTTAAATACTATACTTCCTTCTGGTATCATATCTGGATTTGATTTCCATTTCTCCAAAGCTTCAGAACCAATAGATCCCATGTATGGAGGTGGAGTCCCTGCCATAACTAAACTGTCAAAAACCCGTGGGTCAGTTGCGAGCAATGAAATTGAGGCAACTTTAAGCCCTGATGCATACAACTGGCGAGAAAGCTTCAAAAGCTGACACAGCTCATCGTCCACTACTACGCCTGTAGCAATACCAAGTATGTTGGTTTGTATTGCACCTGACGTTGCTACTTTACAAATATCAGAATTGTTTACAACGACACTTGGTGCATTTGCGGTAGGTACACTTTTATCCGTCACTACCGTTGAACTGACCGTGTTTGTATCTGCACCCAATGCTGAGTTCATCATGCTATTTAAAAAAAATATTATTATTGTTGCAAGAATAATACCTATTACTGATGGTTTTAACATTTCCAACGTCTTCTTGCTTGACGTAATCTTGATTTAGGATTAGCTGCTGCTTTTGGAAACTTTTTCATTTGTCCTGCACTTCTTGCACAATAAGACTTTCTTCTTTTAGCAGCTTTAGATCCTTTTTTAACTTTACCTGTAACTGCTGTTTTTAATTTAGAACCAGGGTTCTCACGTCTGTAACGTGCAGTTCCTGCTTTAGTCATTCCCGCCCCAGATTTAGTGGGGCGGAAGTATTTTTTTGTTTTTGGTGGTTGCTTATCAGCCATATAAAACTTCTACATGTGTAGCTTGATTAAAGAAAACATAAAGATCAGTTTCAAATCTTATTCCAGGATCTGGAAATGTAACTTGTAAAATTTCATCTTCACCTGAACCTATAGCTGGAGTTGGAATTGTAAATTTGACAGTGCCACTTGCACCATCATCTCTTAAATCAACTTTACCTAAAGTGCCACCACATCTAATGTTAAGTCCAACAACTCTAGCTGGAGCACTAAGTGTATTAGTGCCTGCCGATACTTTAGTTGTTACTTGACCACTAGCTGTTAGTTCCTTGTTCTTTAGAGCAAACATCTATTAACTCCTATCTTTCAACAATCATATTGATGTAATCAATAGTCATAGTGTTACCAGCAGCTTCACCATTCTGAATACCAAAAGATATTGTTAACTCTTCGTCATCAGGTAGTTTTGCATTTGATACTTTTACTGGAGTTGCATTATTAATTGAATAATAAACAGCAGATCTATCTGGATCTACAAACCACGTTACAGTAATGAAAGTATCATCTTCCATTGTAGCAACTGTAGTCGCATCTACAGAGTTATCTTTTTCAACATTTAAAAGTAAAGCAGCAGAACCGTCTACGCTTATGAAATACACACCATCTGATACATCTAATGGAGTTGTATCAGTAATTTGTAATCCCATAATAAAGTCGTTTTGGTCTACATCATTAACTTTAAACCTAGCGGAAAAGTATGCTCTTTTGCTTGTGCTTAATTTAAATGGTTCACCTTTTAATTGTAAAAAGTCTGAATCACTTGCAGCGTCATCATTTGAAATTAATAATTGACCGCCTGCACCTGAAGTAATTCCTTCACTTGCACTGCCACCGCCAGCTTCTGTTGTAGTAATTGTCCAATCACTTGCATTGTATTGAACAAAGTCGTTAAAATATCCGTAGAAAGTTTGATCTGACGGATATGGCATGAACATTGGTTGATCCTTTTTTGCTTCGGTAGCCTCATTGTTACCTGCCCATAGGATCATGTTCTGAAAATGTGGGTTAGCCATATTGCCTCCTTGGTTGTATAGCCCTTGTCATGCAGTCTCTATACACGTCTGCCTAGCCAGTGTGCACGACTAAATTAATCTAGGATACTTACAAATAGTATAAAATAAAAAAGGCGCTCTTACAAGCGCCTTCTTTAATCCGGGAGGATCCAGAAAATTTTATGAACCTTGAGATCCGTATACACATCTAGGATCTGAGAAACCAAAGCTGTATCTCTCTCTTGCTTTGTATCTCATGTTTCCTGTGTCGAAATCACCTTCCATGCCTGTAGCAAGGGCAGCTCTTACGAAGTGTTTAAATCCATTAGGAGCATCAGTTTTAATGAAGTATGCATCTGTATCAGATAAGTAATGGTTAATTGTGTAACCATCAGGTAACATACCCATATTTCTGAGTGCATTGATATCATTGTCAGATGTACCAACTCTTTGAGTAGAATTTAAAATTCTATCAGCTACAAATTGAATGTTTACTGGGATGATTAGTTTTCTTCCCTGCATTGCAACTTTTAGCCCTCTTTCGTCGATAAAACCTGCAATATCAATCATTGCTTGCTCTAATGAGGTTTCGTTCAAGTCAGCGTCAGTTGAACTTCTGTTTGAAAAAGTTCCACCTAAAGCAGTTGGGTGAGCAGTGTTTACTAAAGAAACACCATCTCCGCCAGCAGTTGCGAATGCATTATTTAAAATGTTCGCAGCTTTTACTTGCTTTGTGTATGCCATTGAACGTGCCAAAGATTTCGTGTAACGAGCCGATAAAGTATCGTACAAGTTGTCTTCAACTGCTTCCTCAGTCAAACTGAATGCTAATGCAACAGTTTCGTGAGAATATCTAGCAGTAAAAGATTCTTGAGCTGTATCAAATTGTACAGCAGAACCTTCCTGCTTGACCGCAGCTTCACCGAAGCCAACTAACATTACTTCTTCTTCAAAAGCTCTGTCACTTGATTCTTGGTCAAATATTTCAGCATGCTCGTTCTCATAACGAGAATACTCCATTCCGAACAGGGCGTTTAGGCCCGGCTCTAATTCTTTCGCCAGTTGGGCTCTATTAATAGCCATAATAATCTCCTATACGCCTTGAGTTCCAGTACCACCGTTCATATCAGAGTTGTTAAGTTTTATAACAAATACTGAGTTGTTCGCTGTTGCGTCATTACTCGGTGTGTCATAAAAATCAATTAACTTCACCTGAAGTGCTGCAGTAGTATTTTTAGAACTTGAATCAATTTCTACACCAGAAATACCCGTAGTGGTAGAACCAGCGCCAAAAACTAGATCACAGTTTTGGTTTAAGTCGGCAGCAACTAGACTGCTTACCGCTGAATCTTGTTGAGCAATATATAATTGATCAGGATCATCAGCGATGAATGCAATTGCATCACTTGCAACAGTTCCGTTAGGGAACGTGTTATTGTATCTAGGTTTGCTTGTGGATGGATCTGTGTAGAAACATCCCATAAATACTCCTCTTATTGGATCGCCAGCAGTTGCTACGACGATTGAACCGTCGGCAGCAGGTTTAACAGGATCGCCTGTAAATAAGCCACTTGCGCCACTTGTGATAGAGTATTTAGTAGTACCAGTTGTTCCACCAGGGGCAGAACCAACTTTAGCAATTGGTCTAAGACCGAATGCTTGATCTATGTTAGCCATAGTAGTCTCCTAAATTTTTTAGAGACATTATGATCTTACTTATTAAGATTTTTTGCCTCCAAAAGTTACTCTGCTTTGCCTCTCCTGATGGATTGGCATCGCTGGATGTTCTTCTTTGTGGAGATCATTTTCAATTGCTTTTGTCTTTGTATCAGTGAGAGATCTGAAATACTCGTCTCTATCCTCTTTCACTTCAATCGGACAACGCATTAGTAATAATCCGCCTATACCTATAACACCTTTGTATTTTCCGTCAGCGATAGCTGGTAGATCCATTCTATCTGGATACTCATCTGCTTTCACAAATTCATAACCACTTCGTAATCTGCCAATGATATTTTTTTCATCAAGCATACCACGATATTCAGATCGTACCCACCGATGGTGAAAACCTTCTGGTGCTTCTGGTGCTTCTAAATTCGAAGGAGGAACCCATCCTCTTTTTCGAACATCCTTTTCACGGGTTTCTAATTTGCGTGAGGTTTTTTTAATTGTTTCAGTCATTTACGCCTCCTTCACGTGTTTTGCGTACTCTTCTAGTGGCACATTGAGTCTTTTAGCTATTGCAACTTGTGAAGGTGTGAGCTTCACTACTCGGCGTCCAGATTTAGTTTTTCGTACGGCCGACGCTACAGTCTGAACGGGCTGTTTCGTTTCGGTTTTCTTCTCCTCTTGAGCTTGTTTAAACTTATGAGGAAACTCGCTTCTTATATAAGAATTAATCTCAGTATAATACTCATCGCTCGTTGGGTCAAACCCTTCTTGCAATAATTCGTCATGATAAGACATCGCAGTAGCAGTCATAGCTTTATCCGTTCCAAACCATGTATTATTTGCAGCCCAATCTTCTGCTTTATAATCTACAGGTTGATAGGCTTGTTGTTGAGGTGCTTGCGCTTGTTGTTGTTGATAAGCTTTTTGAGCTTCTTCATCTCTTTTTTGATTAGCTTTTAAATTACCTAAACGTACAGCGTCTGCTTTTGCTTGTGCTAATTGTTCTTGTGCAGATACTTGTCCTTCCGTATCATTATCTTCTATAGCTTTTTTAAGTTTTGATTTAGCAGCTTCTACTGAAGATGTAACTCTACCTTCAAACTCAGATACATAACCTCTACCTACATTACTATATTTCTTTTTAAGATCTTCATTTTCTTTTTGTGTGGTTTCATAAAGTCTTTCCATTTCTCGCATTCTTCCTACGAGATTGTTAATTCTTTTCTTTACACCTTTACTGTAGCTATCAAGATCACCTGTTTCATAAGGATCAGCAGGAACTTCTTTTTCTTCCTTAACCTTTTCTGGTTCTTCTTTTTGTTCTACAACTTCTTCTTCTTGTTGAACTTCAATTTCTTTCTGAGGTTCTTCTTTAACCTCAACTTGTTCTTTTTCGTCATTAAGTTCCACTTCAACGGGATCACCTGATGTGTCTATTGGAACCATTTTCTCATTAGCATTTTGCATAGAGTTCTCCATGTTTATAAAATATTAGCTGGCAATATATCTCTTGGATCATCAACAACTGCCAGAATTTCATCGTCGTTAATAATTCTTAATTCGCCCCCATCTATTTTAATTCTAGATCCCGCATATCTAGTAATTAAAACCCAATCATCCTTCTTGCACCAAGGGCCATCAGGATATCTCTCTTTATCTTTATAGGCACTAGGACCTATCTTTAAAACTTTACATATATTTGTTGTTATTTGTGACTCACTAATTGTTTCATCTGTAAGATGAATACCACCTGCAGTTTTATTTTCTAATTTAAGTGGAAAAAGAACAATTCTAAAGCCTGTTGGTTCAGGAATCTTTTCCAACTCTTGTTTCTTTTGTTCAGCTTGTTTACCATCCCAAACATGTTTTGGAATTATTAGTTTTGGTTTAGTCATCTTCTAGCTCCTGTTTTTTTAGCAGGTCCGTGAGTTCCTGTACTTCTTGTTGTAAGGCATGTAACTTACCCGTCAAATACCTATATTCGTTCCAATCTGAAACGCCTTGCAATATAGCTTGTTCTACTGCTGTTTGTCTATTTAATAATTGATTTTTATAGTAAGTAAAAAAATTTTCTATTCGCATGATTTCATTTGGTCAGCTAATTTTTTGCAGCGATTTGGAGTTTGTTTATTCCATTTCGAGTCGAGCATCTCGTAACTCGCACCAATAAAATTGCTTTCCTGCAGGGCCTTCCACATATTACGGAACTTGGAAACCCCTGACTTTCCAAGCTGAAAGCACATTTCTGTGATAGTGTGTTGAGCAGTAGTAGGCAAATCTCTTACGTCATTTTCTTCCATAAGTTGTCTTGCCAAACCAATTGCTTTATTTAAATCTTTTTCAAATACTTCTTGTAATTCTTCTTTTGAATATGTTTTACCTTCTTGAAAATTATCTTCATATACTACTTTATGACCCCACCCTATCGTGGCAAAACCTTCGGTATCTTTATATATATGATCCCGGAAGCCTTCTGATAATTTTACTGAATCAGCTAATTCGTTGTATGTCATTAACAAGTGCTATAATCTATGACTAATTTAAAAGTCCCTGTTTGACCATCATTACCTGTCACAGTTATTTTAATATCAGTTTCATCAAAAAAATTTGTTGTAACTTTTTTAAAATCAAAGTCATCACCTTTGTTAACAGTGTAAGTGTGATTATAGTCATCACAGTTTGTTTTTATTTTTACGTCGTAGCTGCCATCAGGTGTGTCATCTACAAGAGTTGCATGTCCTTTTACAGATACACCTCCAGTGTATGCACTTTTTTCCCAAGTATCGCCTATGTTACCCTTAGCTGTATAGTCACCGCTTTTACCTACGATGTGTTCTTCGTGTGAATGTTTTTCCATAGTCTTCTCCTTTTTTATTTAGTTAAACCTTTTGCCTTCTCGAAACTTCTCATCCCGGCGACTCCGAGCATTGAGGTGACAATGGCCAGGAGGGGCCCAGTTTGAATTTCAGGAGCTGTTAAATTTAATCCTGCAAACTTAGCGTACCATTCTATGCATGGAGATAAAATGAATTCGAACATTAATGCAAGGCCGCCGATCC
>WLWG01003157.1_pt1 | contig 11544 bp, 10 predicted proteins | sample 6712871 | NCBI WGS metagenome assembly WLWG01 (sample SAMN12718693, study PRJNA515312) | sponge metagenome | isolation source: marine sponge | host: Mycale hentscheli | place: New Zealand: South Island, Marlborough, Capsize Point | collected 2003-05-01 | reverse complement strand
GGCTTGGTGTCTCCTAATTCGCAGCGCAATCAACACCGAGGGCGACGGCGACTTCACCGCTATAAAGAATCAGGCACTCCAATGGCTCAACACGATCAACTCAGAGGACGCCATCAGAGTTGAAAACCTCCTCAGCGAAGCGGAAAATTCCCAGCCGCACGACTTCAAGAACAACGGCTGGTCGCAGCACGCAGTGCAAGCAGCCTGGTCAGCGATCACGACAACACCGATTGACGTAGACGAGAAGCAGGCAGGGACCTACCGAGCGAGCCACCTACAGCGAGCCCTTGAAGCCTGTTGTCGCATTCACAATGACACCGACACGGTTGCATGCATCGCTGGTGGCGTCCTTGGAGCGACATGGGGACTGAGTGCGGTGCCCTTATCGTGGCGACGCATGATCCATGGCTGGCCTGGATTGAATGACCGTGGACTGATTGAGCTCACCGCTCGAATCCTGGGGCGGGACGAAGGCGAATGGCCACTACTCGATCATTTCGATTACACCGGTTATGGCGACATCAGCAGCTTCGCTATTCATCCACATGACCCAGGTGTCGTCCTCGCTGCGGTAGGAGCCGTCACCACACCAGACCCGCGAGCAATGGATGTCACTGCTGTGGTGTCGCTATGCCGCATGGGTCGAGACGACATGCCACTCCCCAACGTAGAGGCCAAGAATTGGATTCAGGTTCCACTGGTAGACAGCCCGAATGGGAATGCTCACACTCAGTTTTTGGTGGATCAGGCAGCTGACGCGATAGCTGAATTCCGTGCTGAGGGTCATCGGGTCCTGGTGCATTGCGTTCAGGCAATGTCCAGGACGCCATCAGTCGCGGCTCGCTACTCCGTACGACACCATGAGAAAGCGGCAGCGGATGCCTTGCGTGATGTGAGCGCCACCCTCGCATTGAGCAATCCAAAGGATTTTCTAGTGGACTGCGTCTGACGTCGACACAGCATCTCGGCGGAAGCTACCATCACGATGATAGGCCTTCTTGGGCGTAACCGATCGATGTAGAAGACAAAACAGAAGGAGATGCAAAGCGTGAATGCAGCCGTGGAATGGGAGTGGCGCCAGCTTTCAGCGGAAACCATCGAGGCTCATGAGGGGATCGATGGGTACGGTGCTTATGCATTGGGAGAGGAAGTAGCCGTCGTCATCTGCCACCAACGCAATGATGACCATGAATTCGACCCCGAATCAAAGCCAACTTGGGAAATTTGTCTCACGCTCACTCAACATCGCGAAGGGATATCTGGCTACGAGTCAATCGACTTGCGAGATTCATTAGAGGAAGCACAGCATTACATCAACGAAGATAAAGACAAGATGATCCAAATGGTGAGGGATGATCCTGCATGACAGGAAAACGCATTTAGTCTGAGCGCCTTCTTCACACAGTGGATTAATTAGTCTTCTGCATCAAGACTGCTCGATAGGTTGAAAAGCGCATGTGACCTGGGCATTGCTCTTCTTCGGTTTGTCCATGCCCTTGTACCTCGTGTGGAACGTAACCACATCACAGCTGTTGAGCGCGTACTAGTGATCACCTCGATTACACAAATACGGATACTCATCTTTGGATCGATGTTGCACAACAGGACCTGGCACCTGTTGGCCCCGAAGTAGCGCGTTGATTGGGTTCCGTGACCCCCGCGGCTGGCCCATGGACTGGCTCCCGGGGCTCGAAATGAGACAAAGTGATCGACTTTGTCTCAATCTACTTTTCTCGGTTTGGCTTGTTTCGGAGTTGGGCATACCAGCACTGCGAGAGCAACTTGGGGGTTCTCGCGCCACGGCCTACTGAGACGGGAGAAACGGCAGTGAACTTCACGAGCGACGACTGGGCGGTACGAATTACCTTCACTGAGACCGGAAGCACCTTTGAAGGCAAAACCGCCACCGAGGCGCTGGAGCGTCTCGCAGAAACTCAGTGGAATGTCGAAGACCGCGAGAACATCAAGCGAGCCCTTGCCTGGCGGTGGTTTGTCATGAGTCAAGACGGTGATCCGCGGACTCTTCATGAGCTCATGAGCGACGACAAATTTGTGCGCACCTTGCATTCGCTGGGTTTTGTTCAAGTCGAATGGCGCAAGGGTGCCCCCTCAGGCCAGCGTGACGCTGCGTGAGATGCAACCACGAACTTTCTAATGAGAGGCGGCGACGTTAAACGGGTCCTCATTTCCCCGTAAGGACGGCCACGACGGTGTTCCTTTCCACCTAGTCGTACCTGCGTCAACGCCTGGACTCCACACCGTGGAGGCCTCGACCAGCGGCACCTGAGTGCAAGCCTCAGGCGAGGCACAGACACCTGCTAAAGGGCCAATCAGATGGGAGGGAGATTTGGCCTCCATGCGAGGTGTCCAGCAACTACATTTTCCTGGTGAGTCTCCCTTGGGACTCATCGAGACGTCTTGTGTAACGGGGGTCGGTCAAGATGACCGCGACAGCGGCGAGCAGCTCGATTCCAGCGCCGGTAGATGGAGCTCCGGAGTGGTTACGCCTATTCATGCTTGCTGCTGGGCGCCTCCCTTTGGCGTCGGTGGCAGATGGTTTTTCTCCTCGCGCCGTAGTCGCAGCCCCCACAACTCGACACTTGCCTGTGGCTTTCGCTGCGTCCGCTGTTGTGCCGCCAACACCGCAATGGAGTTCACCGATAGCGCCCGATCAGCGAGTAGCCACTGTTCTGTCAAAGAAGTTTCAAGACGTCTCAGTCGCTCAAGGTGCAGGAACCCGACTGAACTTGAGTGGAACACAACTGGACCCCTCGCGAACGCCGCTGCCTCCGGCTGCGACGCTGCCTGACGAATGGGACATTGAAAGGCAACCACGCCCGCTACCAGACGTTGCAGTAAAGAAACTAAAGCAGGGCTTTTCACCGCCACAGGGAGAGCGACTGCCTGTGGGGGAGTGGCTTTATCAGCAAATGTGCCTCGAGCCGATCGTGATTCTCACCCAGCGGCCCGGCCGGGTCGTGGATGACGCGAGTGAACTTTGCTCAGCGGAAGATTGGTGGAACTCAACCCAAAGTATTGCGCTTTTGGACCTAGTTGAGGGCGCCGAATGGTGGTTTCGACGACCAATCATTGTGGTGTCTCCTCAAGCCCTATCTGCACTCCCATGGGCTGATCAACTCCCAGTACGCCTCGTTGTGGTCGTTGGCTTTTCCACGTGGATGTCGCCAGCGCGTCAGCGCTGGAATGCTGCTCCGCAAGTTCTCATGTTGAACCAGCGCAGCACAGATGTATCGGACTTCCGCCAATGGTTCGACGGAACATCCTTTGGAGAATTCACGCTCCCGGGGCTACGAAACACCAAAAAGTATGGATTGACCCTGACAGCTTTTGGGGAACCCAGCAGCCTGACAAGTGCCGCCGACGAAGATGACTGGGATCTGTGATGACAAGCGCAAATCTCGATGTGACGTTGGCGCTACTGGACGTCACCGCGCGAGGAAAAGTTTCATCGCGGCGAATCCGCTGGGAGTCGATGGCTCGTGTTCTTCAAATCTTGCGCCGATCCTTTCGTGAATCACCGGATTCGCCTCTATCGGACCGTGAAGTGGAAGTGGCGCAGGCTGCATGGACGTGGGCAAGTGTTTGCATGGACGGTCCCGTTCCACCTGATCACGCCACGACAGGGTTCCACCATCTGCTGAACTTGATCAGCGAGGCTGATGAACACCTCCAGTTGCCGAAGCTAAAGCGACTGCATGAAGCGGTAGATCAGGTGGCGGAGGGCCCACATCCAGCCGCAGACGCCATCGTGAGTGCCATTGCTGCACATGCCAGCGAAGCCAGGGCAGAAGATGACTCCCACCGACACGTCATGGTTCTTCGTGGTGACGGGCTTGAGGGTGTCCGCGAATGGTGCGATCAGCAAGGTATTCCTGTTGATGTGGTGAAGGTGAGCGATGCGAGGAAGTCGAAACCCTGGAAATGTCTCGCCTTCATTTTCGGCCCACCGGAGCGGTACACCGCGTCCGTATGGGTGCAAAGCTCAGAAGCGGCTGCCACGGCCGGATGGTTACTCACAGCGCCCCCCGCCCCTGACGTACGCATGATTTCTTGGACGGGACACCGGCCAATGGCAAAGGACGGGTACCAACCCTGGCTTGGAGCACCCGAGCCGACAGTTAACTCTCGTGAGCCTGATCTACTAGTGGAAGATGACTTCCTTCCCGAATCTCTCGACACATTCACTCCCGTCGCTACCCCGAAATTCTCGAGCGATGAAGACGAGACAGAGGAAGCATTTGGACTTCAGTTTCATGTCCATGAGCAGACCGTGCTTGCTTACTTCAGCCCGGAGGTTGGACCGAAGCCCACCACCGTCACCTTCAGCGATGACGAAGTTCTGGTCTCGCAAGTGTCGCTCCGATCCATTCACTTGGGCAACTGCCTCATGTTGAGGACGAGCTCGGCCGGTAAGGCAGCCCTAGATGCCGCAACTCGCGAATGGTTCAAGCAACAGCCCGCCGGATCCACACCCGACGCCGCTATTGGTCATCAACAAGCACTCAAGAAGGCGATACAGAACTACGTCGGTCTCTACTCCAGGACCGATCTGGTCGATGCCCTAGAAGCCGAAGGCGTTGAACGTGACTACGCACGAGCATTTGTTGGGCGTGCCCTTCACCCAGATTTCATCGCTCCGCAACGCGAAAACGTCTACGACAAAGTGTGTCGCGCAGTGCGACTGGAGAAACCAGAAGAAGCTTTCCGTCAACTGAAAAACCTGCGCACTGGTCGCCGCCAAGCTGGACTCGCAATATCCTCACGGATTGCTGAAAAACTTGAATCCATGACAGACCTCTCTGACCAGTTGCGAGATACAGGTGCAGTACTGCTCTCTGAGCCGGGAGTGGAAGGTGTCGCACTTCTGGTGGTGCGAAACATCTCATCAGACCCAACAGAAATTCCCACATGGCGATTAGGACAGGCACTCACGAGCGAGGGACAAACGTGGAACCCCTGACACCAGAAGAGGCCCGTGACCTCACAGCATCGATACTCAAGCGCGCTATCCACGGACCCACGGGAGCGTCAGACACTCGATGGCCTGGGACCGTCCGACCTCCCATAGTTGTTGAACCTGACCAATTCTTCGCAGACTGGAAGGAATTGTCAGACGCATTGGTGGATGAAGCTGGTAACGAAGTTCTCACACTGGATCCCATACACGTGTACGGCGTCGGAATCCTCTTCCCCAAGCTCACAGAACGTCAAGAAGAGGAACTCACCGAGCAGCAAAGCGAATTTCAGAGCACGTCAGCGAGCCAACAGGAAGAAGATGAAGTAACGCCTGTCCCAGAAGTAGAGCAGAGTGGTGGGGAGGCAGAAGAAAGCATCCGCGTCTCATCAGGCGGCAACCGCCCACGATCACTTGCAATGTCCTTCCACCTTCCAACCGCTACCACTCAATTAAGCGTCAAGCTCACCGGTGGCCGCTACACCAAGCTCCCTGTTGCTGTCGGTGGCTCGGCGGTTGATTTTTGGCAACGCACACCAATTGTTCAGGAGTTCACGCTCGACGTGACATCTCCTCAATCGCAAACAAACAGCTACGAAGCACTCACCCTGGCGGTTGGAGTTGATACGCACGCCCGCACAGCCGACGGGCGACTCGTAACTGTGTACGTGGCGAATACTGGTGAATCAGAGGGAGATCCCACGTCGCGGTCTCTATTTCAAGCACAACTTGTTGTCACAACCCCATCCGTACTCCCTTACCCAACGAAGCGAGACAGCGGTCAAGACGACGCAAGTCTCGATTTGCTCTACAAGGATCATCCCGTCCAAGTCGTCGGCCACGGAACGGATGCGACAGCGCATTTCGATGAAACGCAAAGCTCATGGATTCTAAAATCCGAAACCGTCCCCACTGTGACTCTCCCCGCAACGACCCCAGACGTCGCTGATTCACATGGGGTCCCTTATGCGATCGGCATGAACGATCTCGCCGAAATGAATCACGATGCAGTGCACTCCGTCAATCGAATCCTCAACGACTATGCAGCCTGGATCACAAAACAAGAAAGTGAGTTACAAAAGATCACTGATGAGCGTTTGCACCAAGCCGCAGTGACTAACCTCTCAGCATGCAAGGACTTCCTTGAGGACATGAGGTCCGGCTGGCAGCTCGTCCAATCGCGAAATGATGTACGCACAGTTCTGTGTTGGACATCGCGCGCCATGAACCTGCAAAGGCGAGCATCAATGGCGAGCACTCGACCCACCACCATCGTGGTGGAAGGCAAGGAACGAGCAGTAACGGTAGAGGGAACGTCACCTCACGCCGGGCAGCCTGGAGACCAAGCTGCCTGGAGACCATTTCAGATTGCTTTCATACTCGCTGCCCTACCCGCTGCGATGGATCCAACTCATGCAAAACGTCACGACGTTGACATCATTTGGATGCCAACGGGTGGTGGGAAAACTGAGGCATATTTGGGGCTCGCTGCTTTCACGATTCTGTGGGAGAGAAGCCAGATCATTGCTGATGGAAGAAAAGTTGTTCCCTCTGTCAATGTACTGATGCGCTACACGCTTCGTTTGCTGACCGCACAACAGGTGCAACGAGCGTCTGCCCTCATGTGCGCACTGGAAATGCTGCGTCTTCAACACCTACAAGAGCTAGGTGATAAGCCCTTCCGAATCGGTGCCTACCTCGGTCGTGCTGCCACCCCCAATACGTGCAAAGACGCGGCACGCCTATGGGGATACATGGACAAGAACCCCACGAAGGAAGTGAGTGACGGGGGTCTTTTGCTTACTCGCTGCCCGTGGTGTGCGGCCCAAATGGGCCCCGTTGAAGGTGGAGTTGCGGGGTATCGGAAAGTGAATTCGAAGCGCGCGAAGGGAGGTGTTCGTGTTCAAGCATGCTGCCCAGACACGAGCTGTCGTTTCTCATACTCGGGTAATGCTGCTCAGCCAGGCGGCTTGCCCGTACTGGAAGTCGACGAGGATATTTTCAATGCCCGACCAGTATTTGTTGTTGGAACTATTGACAAGTTCGCACAGATCGCATGGAGGTCCGACACGCGAGCACTCTTTGGACTAACCGCGACAGATGGTCGCGTCCATAGAGTAGCTCCAGCCCCATCCTTGTTCATCCAAGACGAGCTACATCTGATTGCTGGGCCTCTGGGTTCCCTTGATGCGCTGTATGAAGTAGCTCTGGAGCACCTATGCACCTACGACAATGGACACGCACCACGGATCGTTGCTGCTACGGCAACGACGAAGAGCTACGAGCAGCAAGTCTTGAGGTTGTACGGGAGAAGCAATTCTCGACTAGTACCCCCACCGGCGTTGAGTATTGAAGATTCCTTCTTCTCGTACGTGGATCACTCAAAGCCAGCGAAAACCTACGTCGCAGTATGTGCACCTGGGTACGGGAGCAATGTTCAGGCCCAGCTGCGATCGCTCAGCGCTCTCGTGCATGCAGGCGGCACTCTGGACACCCTCGACGCGAATGCAGATCCGTGGTGGAGCAATCTCGTCTTCTTCTCAAGTCGTCGAAGTCTCGGTCTGCAGCTTGCCGCTTGTGAAACGGGACTTCGAAAGTCAAATTATCGACTGTCCCAACTATCGGGACTTCGTATTGGGCGGGAAGCAGAGTCTGGTAACCGTCACGCGACGCGTGCCGTGCACACAATCAAAGAATTGACGGCGACATCGAGAGATAACGTCACTCAAGTACTGGCGCAGCTGGATATCCCCAAGGATCAGAAGAAGTCGATTGACCTGTGCTTTGCCACATCAATGATTGAAGTTGGGGTAGACGTACCTCGCCTAGGGCTCATGACAGTCATGGGGCAACCAAAGAGTTACAGCCAATACATCCAAGTCACAGGACGCGTCGGACGAACCGATAAGTCCCCCGGACTCGTTGTCGTTGTGCTCTCACCTCACGCGGTGCGCGATAGATCGCACTACGAGACATTTACGTCTACTCACCAGCGTCTCTATGCCTCTGTCGAGCCCGTCAGCATCACTCCATTCACGCCTCAGGCCCTCGAGCGTGGCCTCGCGGGAGCCGTCAGTGGAGCTCTGCGCAACACGCACGACCTCGAAGACCCGACACCACTGATCAAAGACAACGGGCTGCACGTGGCGCTCGGCCCCTGGCGAGATCGAATTGAAGCGGTCGGAAACACGCGCGGACAAATCACTCTGAACGAAGAAGAAGCGCGCCTGGCTCGCCTTGCTGCTACAGCCAGGCAAGACTCCCCGTACCTGCGATGGGGAGATGCTGGCAAAGAAACAGAGCATGCGCTCCTCACTCCCTTGGGCGAAGCAAACTTCGACACTTCTTTCAAGGTCTGGCCCATCCCGCTGTCAATGAGATCCGTGGATGCCGAAACAGCCGTCAGGGTTACAAGGAGTGCAGCCATACCCGAGCCTCGGCCGAGCGATGCCGAGACCAATGCGCAAAGCCACGGTGATGACGACGAGAGTGACCTATGAGCAAGAAACCATTCTTCACGCCTGTCCGACGCAATCACATCGTTGGCCCCGCAGGCGTGGGATCCCTCATGGTGACCCGAAACGGCATCACTGCGTTGGTTTGTGGACTACCCACCTGGAACAGCCAAGCACCCCGACGAAGCGCACATGAGCTTGCTAAGAAAGAAGAGCTCGTGCAGTTGCTCGATCAGCTCACACTTCACGACTCGAATGCTGAGCATGAACTGAACGTCGATCGGCTTATGCAGCCACCGGTGTACGTGGATGAAATAGGAGTGACTCCGTGGTTTATTCCATCGATTCGATTCCCGTTAGCGGAGTACTGCACCTCACCTCGATGCCGCGTGCTGCAAGTCGCCTCGCCGGAAAGTCCATCCGTCAACTATTGCCAAGACGCCGAGTGCAAGCAGAACCGTAAACGCCAGGCACCTACCCAGCAGATTCCCATCGTGCTTGCCTGCCCAGACGGCCACCTTGATGAACCCGACTTTGAATCTCTCGTCCACCCCAATGAACCGTGCAACTCGAGGCCACGACTGCAGTACCGGCCAGGTCACATCATCACTTCTCCCGAGATCAAATGTCTCGACTGTGAGACTCAAGTCCGATTCACTCGAGAACTAGCCCCGCAGTGCTCTGGGCGCCGGCCCTGGATTCCCGGATTTCCGCAAGATTCTTGTGAATTGCCCACGAGCATCCTTGATCGAACGGATACTCGCACCTACTACCCAGACGTACGCTCGTACCTTCACATTCCGGCTAGCAGCGGACTACGGGACACCGTCTTGCGGTGGCTTCAATCTGATCACATCGCCAACGCATTCCGTCAAGTGGGCGCTAGCGCGATACCTCAGTTGCTCGAACGCGCTGAGTCAATCTTTCCCGACTTAAGCGAAGAAGAACTAGTTGCTCACCTTCAGCATCTAGCAAATCCAATTGGACAAGAGACGGGCCCAGCTTCGGAAATCACGGCGTTAACCAGCGGCGTTCGAGGAAAACACACGAGCGATGGCCCCCCCATTTTGGATGCTGAGATTATTCCGGTCGGTGAGTACGAATCGAGTTTGATATCTCGAGATGCGGCTATCACCCGTGTTGTAGCGGCTCACCGGTTGGCAGAAACTCGCGCACTTGCTGGCTTCACACGAATTGAGCCTCCCAATCCGAGCGCTGCGAGAGCGCTGACTGGCTACCAGCTCCTTTGGGGGCGCTCTTTGCCGGAGGACGCTACCCAAAACTGGATTCCTGGCATGCGGATATATGGCGAAGGCATCTATCTCGAACTAAACCAAGAGCACGTAGCAACGTGGGCCCACCAGGCACGCGATCATTTGCCAAATATTGACCTGAGCGGTGAGAGTCTGACGGCAGAGTTCCAACTCGCCCACACTTTCGCCCATTTGCTCATGAATGCGGCGTCGCTTGAATGTGGCTACCCGATCGCTTCTCTTCGCGATCGTATTTACGTCACCGCTCAAACAACGGCTCTACTCATTTACACAGGCGAGGGAGACGTGCTGGGAACACTCGGAGGCCTGGTTGAGCTCGCACAACCAGGAGCCCTCGAGAGTCTCTTGAGGAAGACCTATGACGCCAGCCGCTGGTGCAGTCTCGATCCCGTGTGCCTCAACCCGGTGCAACACGTGAAGCAGGCCAGCGCGGGGGCTTGCCATCAGTGTTGTTTGCTGCCAGAGACGGCCTGCGCCTACTGGAACAAAGGATTGGATCGAGCAACCCTGATTGGTCGGGATCAGCTTGCCGGGTTTCTGAACATGTCCTACGCGGCTTTGTGATCCAACCCTGTTCGCGTGGGTGAACGCAAGCAATAATTGTACGGTGAAGATCTGCGTCCAAATGCTGGGGTGTCACAGTGTTTCGCAAGAGCCCGGACACCCCTTGAGAGCTTGACTGTCACACCGGTGACGTCTAATCAGAGCAGCACTCAAACGCGAGAGTTGTAGGAGGCGAAGATCATGGGTAGACGCTCATGTCCCACCACAGGAAAGATTCGATTCTTTGACCACAAAGACGCCGTCCAAGCCTTGCACTCCATCAAGGGTGAAGCTGGGTACGGGTCGGGCAAGCGCAAAGAGCGCCGTTCTTACGAATGCCCCTTTTGCAAAGGCTGGCATCTCACCAGCCAGCCCGACAAGGCAGGGCTGATCGACCCAGCTCAGGTGGTCTCCCCCAACGCACTACTCATGGGTGGCTGCTCGCGGCTGACCAACACTGCAGAGCACGACTTTGATCTGGATGGCGAGCCGGCTTTACGAGAAGCCGGGTGACGGATTTGGAGAACGATGATTGGGTCGGGGATAGAACTCATCCTCAACATACTTTGGTTCGCATTCATCGGCGGGGCGATCGCGATCGGTGCCATCACCGTGATCGGCATCATGGTCATGTTTGCCTACCATGCGGTGAGGATAGGGCTCGCAATTCTTGTCGTGCTTCCGTTAGGTATCGCCTGCGCAGTGGCCGGCCTATTTTTTGAGAGCGACCAGAGTAGATAACGTGCGGGACCCCAAAACCATGTGTTCGTTATCGAGGTACAACGACCCAGTCCGGAAGCCGCGTCTGACTTTTACGTTGGCAGCACGCGCTTCAGGTTTACAATGCTCGGCTTGAGTACGCCGAGCAGGAACGGGAGACCGTAGGTGCCAGCTGAGGATTTTTCTTTCCGGTTCCTCGCTCTTTGCCTATTGGCATGCATTCCTGTAGTCATTATTGGGTATGCATTAATCGACTGGGTAAAGCAGAAGCTCACGCGTAAGGATCCGCAGATTGGACAGCACTCGGATGACGTCCGCGAGTGAAGAGGAGAATCCAAGTGGAGACACCAACACCACCCGAGAAACCTGACTGGATCATCGGCCCGCTCCATGAAGAGTGGGACCTAGGTGAGCAGGCGGTGCGCAAGAGCAGGCTCTTTGGCTACTTCCCTCCATCGCTTGATGGCTACGGCTACGACACCCCAGGCCAGAAAGCCAGGGTCACTGCGCTACGCGCATGGATCGCCTACTACCGGGAGCTGGATGATGCCCAAAACTAAGCGGCCTTCATGCCCAG
>WLWG01003148.1_pt1 | contig 11568 bp, 4 predicted proteins | sample 6712871 | NCBI WGS metagenome assembly WLWG01 (sample SAMN12718693, study PRJNA515312) | sponge metagenome | isolation source: marine sponge | host: Mycale hentscheli | place: New Zealand: South Island, Marlborough, Capsize Point | collected 2003-05-01 | reverse complement strand
ATGCTGCTTCCATCGATGACATTAAAGGTTCTGGTTCGATTAAGCAAATCAGCTTTGATATCATCTCGTTCGCAAGGAACCTTGTAGCAGAGAATGAAACTGAAAGATCAACAGTGAACTTCAGAGTATTGAAGTCTAGATTTACAGGTTTAACCGGTGATGCTGGTTCAGCTATATACAATCAGAAAACCTCTAGATTAGAAAGAACAGGAGAGTTCGATGTTAAAGAATTTTCGTTATGATACGTTATATATGCAGATGGCTCAACTAGTAGGCGAGATGTCTCATGATGAACACTACAAGGTAGGATCTGTCATCGTTAAAGATGGTCAGGTTCTATCACAAGGATGGAATGGTATGCCAAGTGGTATGCCTAACGACATGAGGTGGGGTGACGGTGAAACTAAACCCCACGTAATACACAGTGAAGCTAACGCTCTTATGAAGTTAGCTAAACATGGAGGGAATTGTAATGGAGCTACTATTTATTGTACTTATTCTCCCTGTTGGGGATGTGCTAAGCTTATTCTCCAATCTGGTATCATAAGACTCGTATATGATAGAATATATGATAACGAAGCATTGGAGTTTATGAAAGGAAGGATAGATCATGAACGTTTACCCGCAAGTTGTAGATTACCTACAAGAGAAGATAGCAAAGACCAACATCAATAATCCTAAAGCTAATACTGGATGCGTCATACTCAAAGAACATGATGAAGAAGTAAAAGACTTAGAGTTATTAGTGATGATGTCATTCCAAACTCTTCAGTTATTATTTGTAAAACACGAATCAGGATCTCCTGCAGGTACAGCTACTCTTACTTATACTTCTACTAGTATAGGCAAGAAGATAGCAAGATGGATCAATCAGGAGTTACCATGGTATAAGAACGTAAGACTAGGTGATCTATTCATTGAAGCATTTTATAATGTAGGTCTAATAGACTTATACTATCCTGAGATAAGAAATGGAAAACATGTAGTCTTAGCAACTGCTATGTGGATGGAGTTAAAGGATATACCTGAAGCTCGTAAGCGTGCAGCTATTATTGGATCTTCAATTGACAAACCTAAAGTTATTACAACTATGATGCAGTCGTGGTCTTATAGAGATAACTCTGACATGCAAGAACCTGTAATAAAAGAGAAGTCTGCTGCTCACAACTATATCATTGATAGAAATCAAGGTAAGACATGGTTGAAGGCATTAGATAACTTACAAGGTATAGGTTGGAGAGTAGATAAGAGAATACTTGAAGCGGTCAAGCGTGTACCTGAAGAGGAACCACCAGAAGACAGAGATGATAAGCAACGTATGCAAAGGTATCATTCAAAAGTTATAGAACGTGAGTTTATTATATCTAAAGCAGATGAACTATCAACTCATGATGAGTTCTATCAGTATCTGAACACTGATTATCGAGGAAGACTATATTATATAGAACCCTTCTTTAACTTTCAAGGATCTGATTGGGCAAGAGGCATGTTGAAGTTTGCTAGAGGTAAACCAATGACTAAGGATGGAGAATTCTGGTTAGCGGTACATACAGCTAATTCATATAACGAAAGTTATGATATCAAAGAAATACCTAAATGGTGTGAAGCAGATTACAAATCACATCTTGAGTCAGAAGGTCTAGAGTCTATATCAGTAGATAAATTTACTTTAGAAGACAGAGCTAGATGGACTAAGGAAAGAATAGATCTCATCTTAGAGGACGCTAGAGATCTAAGCTTCTATACTAAAGCTGAAAAGCCTGTGTCCTTCTTAGCCTGTTGTCTTGAATGGTTAGACTATGAGACGGCTAGGAGTCGTAACACAATACATATGACTCGACTTCCTATCCCAGTTGATGGTAGTAATAATGGCTGGCAACATTTAGGTGCTATATCTAAAGATCCTAAGACAGGAGATTTAGTTGGTCTTATTCCTAGAGAAATCCAACAGGACTTCTACGTTCAGACAGCTAAGAAACTTAAAGAACTAACTACCGACAAGAGACGTCTATCTATCTTAACTTCTATGCCTATGAAACATATAAGGAAAGGGATATCTAAAAGAGGTAGTATGACTAGAGCATATTCAGCTGGTGCTAGTAAGATCGCAGATAACATGTGGTTAGACTGCAGAACTGAAGGATTTCATGACTTATATGGAATTGAGGAAGAAGATTGTAAAGGATTTGCTAAAGATTTAGTTAAAGCTATTAATGCAGTCTGTCCTGGTCCATTAGATACTATGGAGTTCCTACAGGAAGTAGCTAAGTATGAAATAGGCGTACATGGTAAGTTCTTAAATGATGAAGCTGCTGATAAAGCATACGCTAAGTTACGTAAGGATATTAAAACCAGGTGGGAGAAGTTTGATAAGTCGGATGCAGATAAAGAAGAAATAGCTGGACTGATCAACGAATTGACTACCTATGAAACACGTCTTATCTATGGGAATGGTGTAGGTAATATTAAATGGGAAACTCCATCAGGATTTCCAGTAGAATATGAAGCACCACAAATGAAATCAGTAGAAACTATTAGCACAATCAAAGGTTACGATAAGTATAATAGTAAAAGTCAAGTGAAGCATAAAGGTCAAGAACCTATAGATGCTCCTGATATGAGAGGATATATGTGCGGGATTTCTCCTAACTTAATTCATTCAATGGATGCTAGTCATATGGCTAGCGTTATTGCTAATTGGAATGGAGAATTCGGTGCAGTTCACGACTCATTCAGTACTCATGCATGCGATATAGAGAAGCTCTTAGACGAAACTAAGAAGCATTTTGTTGATATGTATAGTAATGGCAACTTCTACGACTATATAGAGGAGCAACTCTTAACTAATAGAGAAGGCTTTGAAATTAAACAACCAGATCGAGGAGATTTGGATATACAGGAGATATACGAAAGTGACTACTTCTTCGCCTAAGACTTATACTAATCTGTTCGCAAGATCAGGTCAGGATTACTCAGATCAATATATAATTAACAAGCTTAATCTAGATCCTTCTCTACGTGGAGAAGCTCTAGACGAAGCAGCAAGAGCTGCAATGAAGGCTCATAATCTTGCGCAGAAAAATGATGTGTGAAGGTAATTGTAAGGAAAAAGCTGAGTGTCCTATATGTAGCGCACAAGCTGACGTGATTCCTTTCACAGAAGACGACATTGGATATTCTAACGGAGATTATGATAAGTTTCTAACTGATGATCAACGTCAATATAAATAATGAATATGTTAACTAGTTTCTCAGGGGCCCCCTTTGGCCCCTTAACGTTTAGCAAACGCTAAATAAATTTAAAACCCCAAGAGTTTCCGAAAGGATTCTCTTGGGGTTATTTTTTTTTAATGAGAGTAATACTGATAGACTTTATTACCATCTCTCTTGATCTTAGCTTTAAGTTCCTTTTTCTTTCCGTTAGTTAGATTAATCATCTTATTAAGTCTGTTATCGACTTGAAGATGTTTATTCATGATACCTAGGAATGATTTAAGATGTCCTAAAGTAGTAACAGCAGGAGGATTAGCATAATCATATCCCGCTTTCTTCATCTCACCGACAATGTCGTACGCAAGCTTGAAAGCAATCTCGCTACGCTTCTCAGTAGTAATATCTACTGGAGTCTCAATTAAGTTCTTCAGAGTCTTGGATAGATTTCCAGGATAAATAACGCCCTTTGAGCTAGAAAGGGGACTCAGCAAATGAACCATCATTTTCTTTTCATTATCAGAAAGGACAGTATCGTTAGTCTTACCCTTGTTCTTCTCTACCCACTTCTCCCGTAAGGAATCAACAGCATTCTTAGCCTCTTCTAAATAAGACCAATTCATACCAGCATCTAACCAATTGTTATTTACCTCATTGAGTACAACATCGTAGCCCATAGCATCTACTTTGAATGCATCATAGATAGTATGCAGATAAGGATTACCGTTAGACGCACTACGTAGTTTAGCCCATGACTTTCCACTAGCAGTCAATGCTACAGTAGCAGCATCAAGAGATTGGATAGGTCCAACAGCAGCACCACCAATAGCAGTTCCACCAGGTATTAAACTTAAGTTACCTTCAGCGTCTGTTAATCTCTTATCAGCAGCAGCACTAGCTTCTTCACCGTAAGTGACTGAAGCTCTCTTAGTTCTCTTGCCGTCTACATTAAGAGTATACTTCTCAACTACATTCTCTCCAGTATTCTGTTGACCACCGAAGTTCAATGCCATTCCAGTTTGTGACTCCATAGTAAACAACTCATTAGTAAGAGCGTGTAGTAGAGCAGCAGACTTCATGATACCTCTAGATTTAAGAGCGTTAGGGTCTAGTACTTTCACCAATCCACTAACATACTTACCATGTAATGCCTTAATCATTTCCTTATGCTTAGCAATATCTCCATCAGTAATACTATCGATAGCAGCTTTTAAATCAGGATCAGCTTCAGCCATGATACCAAGATGTTCATCAATAACTTTATTGAAACTCTCTAAGTCCATACCATATCCGAATGTCATAGTAGTAGATTTATTTAGATCTCTGTTAGCATATAGCTTAGAAGCTACAGCAGGTAAAGAGTTCTTAAACTTCTCTAATGCGCCATCAAATCCTTCTTTATCAACTGATTCTAATAAGACATTCTTAAGATCATCTCTTAGATCTTCATTGTTATCTAATAGACTATCTTTCTGAGATCTTAAAACTCCAGTCTTATAAGCTACATTCTCTGATCCCATCTGTATACCGTTAGATGCTAGACCGTTAGTCTTTCCATCCATGTATGCATTGAAGTAAGAGTTATGAGGTAGACCTTTAAGCTTCTTCTCATAGTAGTTAGTGAAATCGATAGCACCATCAATGAATGCCTGACCATCTTCACCCTTATCTCTGATAGCTTTGATCAAGTCAGCATCTGCATTAGGATCTAGAGCTAGAGAAGGGAGTTGAGGAAATTTAGGATCAGTGATAGGAATACCTTGAGCTATAGCATCGGCCGCAGCTTCAACTTGTGCATCAGATATCTGATCTAGTGCAGCCTTCAGTTTCTTACCGTACTTAACCAGAGTTGGTGTGTATAGTTCAAGAGCTTTCTCTCTTCCTTGAGGAAGTTTAACGTCTGCTCCAGGTACTAACATCATAGCATACATCTGTCTTAGGTTTCTTTCTATCCTTGAACCAGGAGAAGCCTTAGATGGTACAGCATTACGTGTAACAAATCTAACAGTCTTTGAAGTAGTAGGATCAAAGTGTGTTTGTTGAGGAGCTATCCTCCCAGTAAATGCTTGGGTATAGTATGTTAAATGGTTTGCACCTTTTCTTTCTCTTGCTATTCCGTATACATCCTGAGCTAACTGATCTATTAGATCTGTATAGTTCTGAACAGGATCAAACTCTGCATCCTTACTAGCTTGGTAAGCAAACTTATCTGTCTTATCTTTACCAACGTGGTTCAATGCAGCGAAAGGATGTGATGAATCTGTGATCTCATCTTTTAGAATAGGTAAGGCAGTCGCGAATAATATCTTAAGTCTCTGGGGATCTACTACGTTAGCTACTCTATTTAAATTAGCCATAGCTTGACCAATAACTTCAGCGCCAGCAATAGGCTTCTTAATCTTACTAGATACTCTCTTAGTATATACTCTACCTTCTCCTACTAGTTGTCCACCAGGAGTTGGTATTTTAGCAGGACGTACGTGTTGCTTAGGAAACATTCTCTTTCTTTTATGAGAACCTTTCTTTAATAAGTCAGCACCATGTTTAGTAAGAGTAAAAGCTACTTGCACTCCATCAGGAGCTACATCACGTAACAAAAACTGTTGTCCTTCAGATACTTTATTAGCTTCATAGTATAACTCTTTAGATACGTCACCGAGTATCTGAGCCTGTTCCTTAGATAATGAAGGAATCTCAGCATCAGGATTACCTGCAACTCTATTCTTATACTTATGCCACTCTTTATTTAGTTGTTGTCCAAGGTTTACATTCCCTTGAGATTTAGAAACAGATGATCTACCTTGAAGCTGCGACTTATCTAGTGTAGCACCAGCAGGATCTCTAATCAACTGTATATCTTGTTCTTGATCTAGACTTTCATTGAAAGCTATGTCAGCTATAGTATTCTCAGTAATAACTGAAGCCATCTGTAAGAATCCAGAGTCTATTGTGCCAGTCTCATCTAATACTTGAGCAGTATTTAATGCTTCTTTAACAGGACCTTGACCATGTATACCTAAACCTTGAACAGATAGGTTACCTTCTTTAAAAGCTAATGCTAAGTTCTTAGCACGAGCAGCTAACCCACCATCAGATGAGTCAACTTCAAGTTGCTTTCTCTCATCTACCTTACGATTATATGTATCAATACGTTGAGTATCATCCCTTCTAGTAATAATATCAGGAACAGCTTCACTTTGTTTCTGCTCCTCTATCGCTTGTTCTTGTTCTATACCAGCGTTTATACCTTCTTCAACAATACCTGCTATCTCTGGATCAGGAGCGGCGTTAGCGATACCTTCTAAGATACTACCAGACCCGGAAGAAGGAGCTGATGCTCCCTCCTGAGGTCCAGTAGGTAAATCGACAACGGCTGCTTCTTCCAAAGCTTGGATTTGACCACCGCCACCTGTATTTGTATTAAATTTACCCATAATATTTATCCTTTAAAATTCCAGTTATCACCAGTCTCTTCGACTTTATCTCTAACGAAGTTAAGTACACCAAACAATGGCAAGAACCTTGAAGCTTCTTTAGCTCCACCACCGACGTCACCTTCAAGAAACTTACCAGATCCTTTGAATGCTTTGGTAACAAAACCTAAAGCAGGCGATTCACCTGACACAGTATTCCATGTCCACTCACCAGCATTCTTAGAATTCTGATCGTAGAGTGGGAAGAACTGATCCAATACTCTTTCACCTGTACCTAATAGACCTGAAGCTCTAACTCCACGTTGTATGTATTCAGATGTATTTAAGAATGGATGCTCGTCAGGTCCAAACTGTCTAGCCTCTCCATATTTAAGAAGATCTTTAAGATACTGTGAAGCGAATCCCATCATGATCATAGTAGTCATGATAGCAAAAGCATTATACTTCATTGCAGGACTACCACGTTTTACATACTCACCCCATAACTTAGGTATATGGTTAGCAGTGAACGTAGCTATGAAACCTTGGAACTGAGTGAACAAAGCAAACCTTGGATCTTGATAGATCAATGGTCTGTTAGCAGCTTGAGGTAGAGCAACTGCATCATTGACGAAGTTGAATGTACCTTCTCTGAAGTTCTTCTCTAAGATATCAGCAGCATTAGGATCAAATGTCCCACCATTTCTGTAAGCAGCAACCACATCTTGAACATTAACTCCTAAGTTACGTAAAGCTTCTTCAGCCTCTTGTACCTCATTAGTTCTTGGTTGACCTTGATTGTCAAAGATAACTTGTATCTTATCTATCATATAGTCACCAGCTATACTACCACGCACAGCACGGGTATAGTTAGTCCAACCTTGTAGTCCAGTCCACTTAAAGAACTGCTCATATACTTCTTGTTGCCAAGGGTTAATCTCAGTAGCACCTGTTGTAGTCGCAGCACCAACGTCCCACTCATAGAAACCTAGGTTTTGGATAGCTTCCTTACCTTTAGTTGCTGCAGGAGTTACTGCCTTATTTGTAACAATAGAACTGAACTCTTCCATACCGTTCCATAAGGTATGTCCTAGTTCTGTACCTAGTGCTTGCAATGATCCTTTCTTTCCGAAGATCTGACTCAGTACTAAACCTCTAGCAGACAATGCGGCTTCAACAAATGAAGAGATTGTAGCTAACGGAAGTCCAGCTAGAGTTGTGACCATCATGAAATGTCTTTGTATCTTCTGTAGATTTCTACCAGCTTCAGATGTAGGTCTCTTGTAGTTACCTGACTCAGCTAATAAGTAATCGTTAAATTGCTTAGCGACTTTATCAACAGTAGCAGGATCTACTCCTTCATTCTGCATGTCTTGTAGTAACCTATTTATGTTAGCATTGTTCTCACCTGTATACTCTTGCTGAGCTACATATCTTGCAGCTGACTTAGCAGCAGTTGATACGTTAGCGAACAGATCATTCTCCATAAACTCTTTGAATGAATCCTTCTCAGCTAAGTTTAATGTTCTCTTCTTATGAGCACCAGGATTAGCACCAGCCTGAGTAGCATCTAATGCATCAGCTATGTCATTAATCTCTGTACTATCAGTAATAGAGTTAGCAATCTTAACAGCTTCTGAATCAGACATGTTAGGAAACTCTGTCTTCAGTGCGGTTATGAAACCAGTCTTGTTATTAACAATAGCTTTCTTGTTGAATGCTTTGTATCTTAGTAGATAGTTATTTATGTAACCTAACTTAGAGTTATGTTTAGACTGATCTTTATGTAACTGATCTCCTAATCTCTTCAACTCTCCATGTAACTGGATAAGAGTAGCTTTGTTAGGATCAGTATCAGGAATAAGATCAGGATCAAATGTACCATCAGGTTTTGTAGCACCTTTATAAGCATTGTATATCTTAGTACTTATCTCACCACGTTTAAACCTGTTAGCTTTCTTTCCACCGTTGAATGCATTAAAGATCTTATCAGGCATGCTTACCATACCTTTGTAGATAGAAACCTTATGATGCTTAGCGTTCTCAAATGTACTACCACTGAAAGTCTTCTGTAAAACTCCACCAAACGCATTGGCAAGAATCCTTGCAGATCTTGATTTCTCTAGTAGTTCAGGAGTAAAGATGTTTCTAACTGATCCTCTCCATAAAGCTGGAGCAGATACAGCAGCATCGAAGATCTGATCTTGTATGCTTCTTCCTTTCTGTTTAGCCTTATGCCTCTCGATCCTCTCTTGTAGAGTAGGAGTAGCGTTAGGTCCATCAGCAGCAACACGATTAGCTGTCTCAGCATTTAACTCTTCAATAGATTTAATTCTACCATGTTCTTGTACTTCTCTCTCAGCAAACTTACCAGCTTGAGATCTCTTAGCAAGATCTGCAGGAGCTTGTCTGAAAGCTACGTCTGCCCATGCACCAGTATTATATATAGTACCAGGAAGGGAGAACGTTTTACCAAGAGCTCCACCAGCTATGACACCAGCGATAACTCTTTCATTTAATTCTTCAAAGTTAAACCCTGACTCATGATGAGCAGCAGTATAACCAATCGCTTCCTGTAATCCTTCAGTAACAGCTTCACCACCACCTGCAATCAATCCACGCTTAGTAAATTCTTTGAATATAGCTTTAGCTTGTAGTTGATTAGCAGCAGTTTTAGCTACATCACCCATGAAACCACCAATCTCTTTACGAGTAGCTGAGAAGACTTGCTTCTTAGCCATCTCTTTAGGTATTCCTTGAGCCACTAGCTTCGATACAGCAGCATTAAGTAACTTAGTTGGTGCAACACCAGTCTTAAACAAGAACCCTAATCCTAGACGATCTAAGGCGGCTTGAGCTATACCAGATCCGATAGCAATACCAGCATGTTTGTTGTCACCTTCTTGCTCATTCCATGTCTGACCTGCATAAATCGCAGCCGGAGCTGCTAAAGATGCACCACCAGTAACAGGAGCAAGTAGTGTTCCACCTACAGTAACAGCCATGTATGGTAAAGAAAGGGCTGCATTGTTTGTTATGTAATCAAACGCAGTGCCTATGTCTTCTACTTCTTTCCAATCAGTTAATGCCTTACCGTAATCACCGAGGTCTGTTCTTGTACGAGCAACCCCAGCTTCTCCATATTCTGTTAAAGAATCTATCCCAGTCTTCTCACCAAATAGATTGATGATACCGAATGCAGATTCTTTTACACCTAACCAACCCTTATCCCATGAATCTGAGAAAGGATTCTTCGCTACGTTCTGTATCGTTCTATCCTTAGATCTAACTTGTACGTTAGATTGATCATACAAATGACCTCGGTTAGTAGCATTCGCAGCGGCTAGTTGAGCTTCATCTATAGCAGTTTCTTTAAAACCATACTGTTTAAATCCTTCTGCTAGAGCTCCTTCTTCAATTAGTTTTCTAGCTTTGTCCCACTCACTATCAGCAGGAGTACCAGCTAAGTTTGCTTGTTCTCTTCTTAGCTGACCTAACTCTGATGTAAGTCTATCCTCATTAGTAGTAAAGTTAGTAGGATCTAATACTCCAGACTCTAATAGTTTAGACTTGAATGATTCACCTTTGTCATTAACTAAATCTGTTATGACACGATCATACTTATCTTTAACTTCATTACCGTCTGCATCTAGCACAGGCCTCACCGTAGTGAAGCCTTGTTTATTTGCTAGATTTCTTATAGTATCAGTAGTGATTTGTCCAGCAGCTTCGCCAGTCTTGTACTCACCATCAATTACTTTCTCTACTTCTGGAGCATTGATACCTTGGATACGATACTTAACACCATCACTACCCTGTAAGGTATCGGCGTCAATAAAGGTCTTGTCAGTGTTGATCAATCCACGATCCGCACTGTCAGCTATTCCTTTTAATATTGACATATAATCCTCCTATTTTACTGATTTAAAAACGTCGTCCTGAATAAACTTCATGAACCCTGTCTCTTCTTTAGTAGCTTTGTCATTCCATAGAGATTGAGCCTTAGGATCTAACTTAGACCACGCAGCTCTGTATCCTTGTAAAGCTTGAGTTGTAGATACTTGTTTACCAAATGCGTTAGATGCTGTTTGAGTAACTGTACTCATTAACTTACTAACGGCAGGTCCACTAACTGCTTGACCTTCTGAATTAGTAAACAGTAATGGATCTCCAACTTGAGAAATAACATACTGATTATTTAAGAATGAACTTAAGTCTCTAACCTTCTCACCCGTAGCTTTACTATGAGCGATCGCGCCATGATAAGCATTCTCTACAATAGAACCCATGTACTCTGGTGGAACCTTATTATCTAAAGCCCACTTAGCAACTTTGTTACCGGCGATAGAAGGAACTAGATCAGTAGCTAAGTAATCAGGTTTCCCATCAATCTTAGTTGTACCGAACTGATCTCTCAAACCTTGAATCATATCTTTATACTGAGCTGAATCCGCTTTAATCCTAGCGCCGTACTCTTTAGTACCGACTACTTGAGAAGCATCATCATTGTAAGAAGAGTTAATTCTCTGTCCTTGAGGTCCTACCCATAGAGTTTCTTTACCACGTTTAACCTGCTGAGCTCTAACCTTCTGACCTTTAGAATTATAGAAAGTTTTGAACTGACCAGTAGGATTAGCGGGTACACCTTTTGGTGCTAGGTCTGCTATGTCTTTAGACTTATTATATGCAGAGATAGAAGCTGTAGTATACTTTCCAGACTTAGCTAAGTCTTTAACATACTTATTGTGGTTAGCATTCTTAGTATCTACTCTATTGACATACTGTTTAGCAGCGAACTGTAAACTTCCACCATGAGAGTATCCTAATAGTCTAGAACCAGCATACATGATACCCATTCTAGCTAACTCTTTAGAATCAAACAGATCTCCGAATGCACCAACCAATGCTGACTTAGCTTGATCAACGAATCCCTTAGGAGCTTCTT
>WLWG01003147.1_pt1 | contig 11569 bp, 8 predicted proteins | sample 6712871 | NCBI WGS metagenome assembly WLWG01 (sample SAMN12718693, study PRJNA515312) | sponge metagenome | isolation source: marine sponge | host: Mycale hentscheli | place: New Zealand: South Island, Marlborough, Capsize Point | collected 2003-05-01 | reverse complement strand
TCGTTGTTCCAAATGTTATACTATTGTTAAATATTTCGCTACCTCTATTTTGAACTGCTGCTCGTTGATCTGTAAGAGGTGGTGGATTTAATTTTGGTTGTACTCCAGCTGCCGATACATTAGAAGGCTGTAATTTTAAAGGTTCTATAATTTGAGTTTCTTGTATATTTATATCTTCTACAGGTTTAGTTTCTGGAAATCTTAATTGATCTTGTTGTAAATCTATATTTCTATTTTCATTTACAATTTTTGTAATGGTAGGTAATACTTCAAAATATGGATTAGGTAAATTAACTTTTTCTTTTTGATTTAAATCTCTAGTTATTTCATTCATTCTTCTTACAAAGAAATCACTAGGTCTATCGGGAGTATATACTCCTCTCATTAAATTATTAAAAACTTCTTTACTAATACCTTGTCTCTTTACTTTTTGTCTTATTCTAAATTCAGGCACTCCTAATAATCTTGCAGCTTTAATATTTTGATCCATCTCTCTTACTTCTGCAAATTTTCTAGATTGAGAATATTCATATGTGTCCAATAATTTTTGAGGAGTAACTCTACCCCCTCTTAATAATTCTGCATTAAATAAGTTATTTGCATTTTTTAATTGTCTTCCAAATCTAGTTGTCATAAATATTAATCCTTTTTCTGGATTAACTTGTATTGGTCTAAATCCAAATACACCTTTTATTTCATCATCAAGTTCAAATGATTCTCCATATTTAGGATCACTTTTTCCAAGAGCAGCCCTGCTTACTCTTTTTAATTGTTGATATGAACCTGGTTGAAAAGATTCTGCTACATGAAATACTCCTTTTTGAATTTTTACAAAAGGATCATCTGCTTCTTGCCAAACCCTTTGACCACTTTTGCCAATACCTCTTCTTATAGTAGAATCAACTAGTGCTTCAGTAAAAATAGATTCCGATGCAAACGGTTCTAATAACTCTATAGTTCCCTCCATCATTCCTTGTCCCAATGCTTGTGCTAATGAATCTTTTGTAGAAGTAGTATCACCAATTTTATTTAACACTGCTCTAAAAGGTCTTAATAAAGGATCATAAGCATTGGTATAACTAAAATCTATATATTTAATATATCCATTTTCATCTCTATCTACAGGAAGAAGCGTAGAATTTTTTGACCATTCAGGTACAAATTTTCTTAATGCACTTAATTCTTCATCACTTACATTATTTTTAGCTTTGTAAAATTCTGTTAAACCTTTTGGTAAAGCTAGAATTGTAGAACCAAAACCTAATAATCTTTGATAACCTATATTTCTAATTGCAGGAATACCACTAGTAATTTCATCAATAGCTTGAGCCATTATATTATTACCAGTTCTCATAATTTCTAATGGAAAAGCAATAAAATTTCCAAAAGGAGTTTGTCTTAAAGCTTTACCTGTTCTACCAATATAATTATAGTTAGGAACTAAATTTCTAACTAAACTACCACCAACTTCATCTAAAAAACCTTCAAAAGATTCGCCAACCACATCTGTTCTTTTAACTAAATTTCTAAAATATTTAGAACTATTTTCTAATACTTCAGGTGCCATGTTTAATTTTGTAGCTAATTGCTGAAATGTTGGATTAATTTCTCCAGTAGGTAAAAGTCTATTAGGAGCGCTTAAAACTTCTAAATAATTTTTTCTATCTATTCCTAGTCCTTCAACAATATCTTGATATCTACCTCTTTCTACACCCCATGTTAATGATTTCCAAAAATCATCTTCTTTTAAATAAAGTTCTTGAAGTTTTCCGTAAACTCCTCTTAAAGCTCCTGTGCTTTTACCTGCTAAATTACTTAAATTTTGATAAGCTCTTTTATCTGCAGCCGCAGGATCTGTAAAAACATCTCTAACTAAAGCATCCATATCTTTTCCAACAACAGAACTTCCTAGTACATCTACTCTTTGCATTCGTTCTCTTAATATTTTAAAAGGAGCAGAAGTTTTACCACCAAAAGTTCCTTTAAAACTTGTTCCATAAGCTTGACCTACTATACCTTTTCCTCCTAATATTTTAGGTGTTAGTGCAGATATATTTCCATATGTAGGAAAAAATATACCATTAGCACCTGCAAAAGCACCTGCAGAAATAAAATTTCTGACGTGAGTTATTGGAGATAAAATAGTTTTAGCAACTTGTGAAGCTGCTTTAGGTAGTAAAATTCCAAATTTATAAGCGGTTCCTATACCGCCTTTATTTAACATATTAGAAGTTACATTAAATATATGATCATACAAAGGTGCTCTAACATATTTTTGATCAAGTGCAGTTAGACCTGCAGAACTTCCATCTCCAACTGTAGGAGAAATATATTTTTTAAATCTTTTAGAATCATTTAAAGCACTAGATCCAAACTCATTTATAATTTCATCTTTAGTGTATACAAATTTACCAATTCCAGATTTAGATCCTATTTTATCTATTTCATTTAAATACTTAATTGTAGAGTTTAGATTAGCCTGTTTCATAACAGTAGCATAAAAAGTATAAGAAGGATCTTTAATAACTCCTGCTATTTCTCTTTGCCACGGTTCTAAAATTTTTTCTTTTAATGCTTCGGTTTGAATCCTTATTCCTTCTGCTTCTTTTTCAACAGTGTTGTTCATTCTTTTTTCTTTAATTTTAGGAGCAGTAGCCTCAATATCTTTTTTGGTAGGGTTATCCATCACAGTTTTAGCACCGTTAGTAAATTCTTCTGAAGCTACATTAACTTCATCTATAGATCGTGTTTTTAAAAAAGAATCTACTTCTTTTACTGCTTTTGCTTTTGCTTGTTCTACTACCTCTATAGGAACTTTATCTGTTGGTTTTAAATTATATTTTTGTCTGTGTAAGTTTTCTTGTTGCTCAACAAATAATTTAATAGCATTATTATATTGCTCTCCTGTAATTTTATATTTTCTAATAGGCATTATTCTATTAAATATTTTATATTCAGTAGTAAAATAACCTCCTATATTTTGTTTAATCGTTTTAGCTATTTCATCAGGAAGACCTAAACCCAAAGTATTCAATGACATATTATCAATGTCTCTTCTTACTCTTAAAATAGAATTAATTAAAGGTTGAGCTGCATTCTCTCTTCCAGTTGCCTCCACAACAAATTTTTTAATTTCTTCTAATTCTCTAGTAAGTTGATAATCACTTTTTTTTAACGCTATATTTTTTCCTTCTTTAATTAATTTAAGAGCTTCCTCTTTACTTTTTGGTTTTAATAAAGATGCCTTGCCTTCATCTGGCTCTATAATTTTTTGAATACGTTCTAAAAATTTTTCTTGTTTTGCTTGTGGTGTTAAATTTTCTCCTACTAAATATTTATCTTCTATTATTTTATAAGTATTTCTTAAATCTTTATTAAACCTTTTTGCAACACCTGATGCTACTTCATCAGTAATTAAAACTTCAGCTGCAGCTGCTCTTTGAGATGCAAAAGTTTGTTTTGTTCCTGTAGTTTGAGGTCTTAATCCTAACCAATATTTTTGTAATACTCCACCTAATCCTTCTCCATATTCTTGTAAACCTGTTTCTACAAATTCAATATCATTTTTAGGAACACTTAAATCTTTTATTTGTCTTTCACTTAAAACTTCACCTGTACTTTTTCTAATATATTTTCCAGTAGGTTTTTGTAGTTTAGATACTCCTTTACCAAGGCCAGCAATAGCCGCATTAAATAATGCACCTTCAGTGCCAAACTTTAATCTATTTAATAATCTTCTACTTGCTTCTTCTCTCCCTTCTTTATCTGTGCTTTTATCCATCATAGTAATTGCATATGGTTCTAATGATGTGCCTCTAACCATATCGGCAAAAGTACCTATATCTTCATCGGCTACTATTGCTTCACCAATACCACCTCCAACAATAGCTCCTGTTTTAGGACCTATTATTTTTTGACCATACTTGGATAAACTAAAAGATTTATTTAATTGTTTAGCTGTTACAGCTTTTTTAGCTAATTTTTTAGCAAGAGCTTGTCCTGCTCTAATACCTAATGCACCACCACCAATTGCAGTGGGAGCTATTTGAGTTATAGCTTGAACAACTTTACCAACGGTTCTTGCTTCTGCTTCATCATCAAAAGGATTAACTTCATCAAACCATTGTTCAACTTCTTTTGCTTTGTCTGTATCACCTATTAAGTCATAAAGTTCTGCACCTAAAGATACAAAACCTTTTGGTATGTTCCAAAGACCAGTTGCTACACCTGCAAGAGCAGATTCAAAAAAACCTACATCTTCTTCTTGTTCTTGAGCGCCATATATTTCTTCAATACTTTGTGGCATTTAACCTCCTAAAATTAAGTAGATATACTTTCTGCTTCAGTTACAGTTAAAAATTGTTTTTTATCTGCATCATAAACAGTTAAGTCACCTTCTTCAGTAAAGTAATAATGTTTTCCTTTTTTAGGAAGATCTTTAGGATCAGTTGGTTTTTTCTTATTAAATTTACCAGATAATGAGGATTCTCTTAATCTTAAATCGTCTAAATTATTTGCTACTTTGTAACTAGCATCTGCAGATAAACCATAATTAGTAATTAAATTTTCAGCAACTGCTTCTATTCTTTTAGCAGTAATTCCTAATTGTGTAGCTGTTGGTCCTTCCATTCTTTTTATTGCAGCTTGAAGTGCAAGAAGTTTAGGAGCTTGTTCAGCTTGTTCGTCTTGTGCCATTAAAGTTTGTAAATTAGTAATACTTGGAGCAGCTGCTTTACCAACTACTTCACCTAAAGTTTGTCCACCAGGTTGAGATAAAATACCTAATCCTACTTTTGCAAGTTCTAAAAATTTAGCACGTTTAGCTGAATCACTGTCTGGTTTTAATTGGTCTTGAATAACAGGTAAATATTCTTTAAAATATTTTTCAAATTGACTAGAATCTGCTCCTGTTTCAGTCATACCAGCTAATTTTAATTTTTCTGCTTTAATTCTTTTTTCTTCAGCTATTTCTGCTTCAGTTTTTGGAAAAGCAACATCTGTTTCTTCTATTAAACCTTCTTTTAACAATTCTTTTTCTTTATCTTTACTTTTAGCAATTTGTTCAGAAATAAAAATATCTTTACCTTTTTCAGATCCTAACGTATCTCTTTCTTCTTCAATTTTTTCCATATAAGTTCCTGGACCAAATTCTTCTACTCCCATTCCAAACAATAATTGATCGTCTAATTTTTGTAATTCTTTATTATATAATTCTTCTATTTGAGGTTCTGTTAAATAAGGTTTTTCTTTTCTTATTTCATTTTTCTTTTTTTCTTTTGCTGAAAACTCTTCATAACTTTTAACTTGACCTGCGTCTGCATATCCCACTCTACCACCATCATTATATCCTAGGCCTGTAGCGATCCCCGTTCCATAGCTAGAAACCGGACCTCCTCTGAACATTGGTCTTCGTAAAATTCTACTCATTAAAATAAACCTTTAATAGCTCCACCTAATCCTGCTGCACCAATACCTAGTCCTAATAATTGTTGCGTTGTGCTTGGAGGAGGAGTTGATTGAACTTGTGTTGCAGCTGGGAATCCACCAATAACAGATGCTAATTGTGGACCAATTAATCCTAGTCTAGTGTAATCTGCAAACGCTGCTTCTCTAGCTGATTCTTGTTGAGCTGCTAAATCAGCTTGTGTTAGTTGTCTTTCTGCACCACCTAATTGTGTTTGATATGTACCTAAACCTTGTTGTGCCGCAAGATCTGCTGCTCTTGCTTGTCTTGCATCTGCAAAACCTTGTTGTCTTAATTGTGATTCTTGAACTGCTCTTGCAACATCAGCTGCCGCTTGGTATTCACCCATCATTGCTGATTCTCTACCACCACCAAAAGCTCCTGCTTGAACTGCTCTATTTCTTAATGCACCTAAACCTCTAGCTTGTTCTCTATCTAATGCAGCTAACGAAGCATCAATTACTTGCTCCTGATAAGGAGACATATAAGATGCAATAGAACCTGCACCTGTTCCTGCACCTGTACCGGTAAGTTGACCGAGATCGGCTGCAGCTTTTGCAGCATCTTGTTCTAATTGTGATTGGCCAGCAACAAATTGTTTACCTGTGTATGTTGCAGTAGGTAATGTTTGTTTAAGTAATCTTAAACCTTCATTAGTTACACCTAAACCGGCTGCTTCTACAAATGGTTCTCGATACTGTCTAGTTTCTGTTATTGCCATTATACTCTAGCCTCTAGGTTATTCATTAAATCATACATTCGTTTTGCTCCTTTATTAACACTGCCACCACCTGCTGCTCTAACAGCATCTGCTGTCATTACAAATTCGTTTTTGGAAAGTCTTGCAGGTACATCATCAGCTCTTTCCTTTTTACCTATTGGTACAAAACCACCACTTCTTAAATCCATTTCTTTACCACCAAGGTTCATTATACCACCTTCTGCAGCTTCGTATCTTACAGGAGGATTACCTAAATTGAAAGTCCCTTTTGGTCCTAATGGCTTATCAAACTCCATACCATCTCTTTTATATGTTTTTTTCTTTTTCTTTTTATTCTTTAAATTAATTCTTCCACTAACTTTACCACCTTTTTTCATCTCTTGACCTAATATTTCTGTCTGTATAAATTCAAATTCTGATTTATCCATTTCACCGTTTCTATACATTTGTGGAGCATATAACTCATAAAATTCATTTTTTCTGTCATCTGGCATTACACCATCAATGTCATTGTACATTGCTTCTATAATAGCTCTCATTTCTGACTGACCTGGTTGTTGAGTTACCTTTAATTTATCTACCAAAAATTCTTTTGGCTTTTCTTCTATTGTTTCGACAGCTTCTGTAATACCACCAAATCCACCGTCCGCGAACCTCATCATCGGCATTGGCTTAACATCACCCTGTAACATACCTAGACCTTGTTGTGCGTAAGATAAACTATCATCAATAGATACTTCGTCATCTTTACCACCCTTCATCATTTCTACAAATTCTTCCATAGACATTTCTTCTTCACCGTCATCATCATTTACTTCTGCGTCTGTTTCTATAGTCATAATACCGGCTGAAGGAGTTTCTTTCTTTTTAACTTTACCACCAACTGCATAACCATATGTATCTAACATACTATTAATCTCATCGTCTGTATAACCTGCGTTACTAAATATACCAAAGATTGCATTTCTTCTTGCAGTTTTATTTTTAATACCTCTAGATAATAGATCTGCTTCGTATTTTTCTAATGCTTCTTGATCTAGTTCTATTTGTTTAATAGCTGCATCAGTTCCTGCTTGAATACCCATTGTAGTTAAAGGTTTATCTTTTGCAAGACCTGCTAGTTTAGCAGCTCCTGATTGAGCTTGTTGTTTAAAGAAACCAGGGTCACCAAATTTTAATTTATCAGCTCCTGTTAAAGCAACTTCATCTACAACATTAGCTCCTGAAAATTGATCTAAAGTCGAAGGTGCTGCAGCTAATGCTGCCGTAATACCAATGTCTTTTAGATCTGCTTCATCATCTGTAGCAAATCTTGTACCACCAGCTATTAATGCTTTTGTTACTGCAGGGTTAGAAAATATACCAGAAGACGCTAAACCAGCTGGTCCAAATGCTGCTGCAATATAGGGTACAAAAGGTCTAATTTCTTTAGGTATTAACTTCTTTACACGTTTCCTAGCGCTTTTAAATAATTTTTTAAATGGCATAAATTTTCCTTAAATTAAATGATAGCAAGTACGCAACGCTTGTAAATAGGCGAGTGTATTGCAATTTACTAGGTTTTTCCATATTCGTCAATCGCTGATATTAAAGCCAGCGCCTATCTTTATCTCTTCTACAGTAACATTTACGTCTCTTCGTATATGTTCAGATTTTGTAGCTGTATTAGCATTTTGAACGTCTGCTAAAGCCTCGGCATCTGACATATATTCTTGGCCTGTTTCTGTGTTAGTTAGTGTTACTTCTGTTTTAGGTGTAATTACTGGTACTCTTTTACCATTAATTGTTTCATACCTAACAGAAGCTTCTGTTTCTATAAACGGCATTATTTATCCTCCCTGTTAATTTCTAATATAGATGCAATAACATCTGTTGCACCACTACTTGCTTGTACTTTCAATGCTTCACTTTCTTTCATAATCAAAGGTTCTGTTAACACTTGTTCTTTTTCATTAGCAGCTAAACTAACATTATTATCTACTACGAAAACAGCTGCAGCTGCATCTACTAATGTTACTTTAACAACTGCTGAACCTGCTGCATCTTCAGTTATTAATAAAGACTTAACAATAGCTCTAGAGTTTGATGGCACTGTATATAGTGTTGTTAAATCTGTAGTTGTTAAACTTGTTTTTTCGTTCTTATATATATTTGCCATTAGCCTAATCCTAACCAAGTAAATCGTTCTTGGTCTTCTTTAAGTTGTGTTAAGTATGTAGAGTTTAACTGTTCAATAATATTAGTTAATGCTCTGTTAATTTGTCTTTGGTTATCTTCACTATATTCTTTTTTAGGTTCTGGTAATCTTACTACTACTTTAGTCATTATCTTCTCCCGTCTGGTTGTAGGTCTGCTTGAAACGTACCAAATCTCCACGATTCAGCTGCACCTGTATTTTCTATTTTTACAGCTGCGTATCTTCCTCTAGCACGTGTATCTACTTTAGTGGTACTAGATGTAACTATAAAAGGACTTAATGTAGTTGCTGTATTTGGATCTGCAGGATAGTCCGCTACAGATATTGTAACATTTGCGTTACCTTGTAAAATTTTAAAGTTAGGTAAAAATCTTCTCATTGCTAAAAAGTATTCAGCAGTTCCTTGATCTGTTTGTAAAGAGAAATCATAAGACTGCACAAAAGAAGTTAAAGTTGTAACACTACCATCTGGATTAACTTGATCGGTCCCCGTTTCGTGTTCAAACAATACGCTTTGGCCTAATCCTGTTTCACCAATGATTGCAGGAAAAGAACCGGTGTTAGAACTATTATATGCTGTTGCATATGGTTTAGGATATACAAGAGAATCTATCCAAGTTGTTCTAATAGAATTTGTATTTACACCTGTGTACCAATTACCCATAGGTATTTGCATATTAGTTTGACCATAATTATAAACTACATATCTATTATTAAAATCTGATCCTGATGTTGGATACCACCAAGTAACTTCTGTAAATAGGTTATTGATACCTGCACAGATTTGTTGACCTTTAGTTGTATCAATGTCATCGTAAACATAATCTTCAACACTACATGGTAAAGTATTAACCGTACCATCAAACGAGAAAAAACCATTACTACCCATCCAATAGGCAACACCATCAATTTCAATAGCTGCATTCTTACCAATTAATCCACAGTTTGTACCAACTTGTTCAAAACCAAATGTAAAAGGTGCACCGACAAATTTCATTGTGTACAATGCATTATCAGTCCAAACTAGAATATTTTCTTTGGCTACTAAAGCTCCCATAATTTTTGTACCATCTTGAAGTCTTTGAGATCCAGCCGTATTAACTGCAGTAATGGTATAATCATTAATATTTTCTTGTTCTGAAAATCTTATAAACATATCATCTTGTGTTGCAGTTGATCCAATAGTTACTTCAGTTCCAAAATGAATTAAGTGACGTGTTGTTGGTGAAATAAGAGTTGTTCTTGTAGCTGTTGGATTATTAGTTGTTTGAAAATCAGTTGTTGTTGTAGATGCTCTTACACTCAATCTTGCTGCATCTCCTGCATTCCATGTAAATGTTTTACCGTTAGCAATTGTTGCAATTAATACTTGACCAAAATTACTTAAAGACCAAAGACCTGGTTCAAGAGTTATAGTTCCTGCATCAACTGCATCACCCCATCCACTAAAGTCTGATGCGTTTGTGACTGTGTCACTTGATGAATGTGCTTGACCGTTAGATGTACCAGTGGTTGCTGTACCTTTGGCACCTCTAGTAATACCTAAAAACTGTGTTGAACTTTTAGATGTGTATGTAATTAATTCGTTAGCTATCGCAATTGTTCCTGCAGCAGGAAATCCTGTTGTGCTTACAACTGTAACCGCGGTTCCCGATCCACCTGTACCAGCAGTGTCTGCAAGAAGTGCACCATTTAAAGTTGTTGTTTGAGCACCTTGAACTGTACCACCATACTGACTAATACCAAAACCATAACCATAGGTTTGAGCTGCAGGACCAACTCTTTCATATGGTTTTATATCTACACTACCACCAGATGCTGCTGAACCAGAACTTGTAAAAGTTATAGTAAAAGTATTTGCAGTTGGAGTAGAAATAACTTGAAATAGTTTATCTTCAAAGTCTGATGCGTTTAATCCTGTACCACTTGGTAAAGTAACTGAATCTAATAAAACAATATCACCATCTTCTAAATTGTGAGCAGCTGATGTAGTAATTGTAATTGTTGTAGAACCATTAAAAGTAAAAGTAGCTGCTGAAATAGTAGTTGCTAAAGGAGTTACATCAAATAACTGTCCTTCAAAAAATATAAGTAAAAATTTATCTGTACCGATTGCAATATATCTATTGCCTTCTGTATCAACAAAGGCATGTTGTTTTCTAGCTACACCTACAATAGAATCTGTAAGTAATGACTGCCAACCACCAACTTTTTCTGGTAATCCATATCTCCATCTAACATTATCAGAATCTGTCCAACGTCCAATAGCGCCGACACTTGTGTCTTGTTTATCAACTCCAGGTGCGAATTTGATTTGAGTGAGAGCCATAAGTTACTCCCTAATCTGTATCAGTTTTGAATTGCCAGCCCTTATTAGAACCAGTGTAGAAAAGTGTGACTGATTGATTGTTATTTGTAAGATCTACTGAAGCAGCTGTTCCTTGAATTTTGTCTGATCCATTTGGTGTTACAACACATTTGTTGGTTCCAAAACCATTTGATGCTGATACATCCATAATAACTATTTCATCACCAACTGCTCCTGCAGGTAAAGTAATAGTTACAATATTAGCTACTGTATCTACACCTATTTGATCGCCTGGAACGGCTGTGTATGTAGTTTTGCTTGCAGCAGTAACTGTAGTAAATCCTTTTTGCAACATTCCTAATGATGTTGCTGGAACACTACCTCTAGAATAAACTAAAGCTGTTGCACCTTCAGGTAAAGGCACTTGTGTAGATGCACTTTGGCCTGTTGTTAATAAAGTTACTGTAAAACTATCTGAAGCTAAACCTCTAGTAGTTCCGTCTTCGACAAAAAATACTCTGTTTGCATTACCACCTGTTGTTGATGCAGGCATAGCTAAACTTGCATTACCAGATAAAGTTCCTACAACTTTAATATAAAGGTTTTTACCATTTGCGCTTGACGATCCGTCAGCCAAACTTAATGTAGTTGTGCCAGTGCTTAAAGTTACTTCTACATAACCCGATACTGCTTGTTGTAATAATTGTAAATTAGTGTTTGTAATTGATCCCCATAGACCAGCTTTTTCACCGGTTGCTACGAGTTCTAATGATAAATCTGTTGAATAACTTGATGCCATATTAGTACGGTTTTATTGGTGTCCAAACCATTGTTGCTCCTGGTATTATATCGTTCCACGTAATAACTCCTGGTTCTACT
>WLWG01003146.1_pt1 | contig 11570 bp, 17 predicted proteins | sample 6712871 | NCBI WGS metagenome assembly WLWG01 (sample SAMN12718693, study PRJNA515312) | sponge metagenome | isolation source: marine sponge | host: Mycale hentscheli | place: New Zealand: South Island, Marlborough, Capsize Point | collected 2003-05-01 | reverse complement strand
ATATTGTATCCAACTTGATATGCTTTCATTAAATCAACTAAAGACGTTGATCTAGTATTTCTATCAGAAAATACTCTACCTTCTACAGGTAGTTTGCAACCATAAAGTGTATTATTACCTTTAAATTGAAATGGTATTCTTCCGGGTTTAGTTCTATTTATACCAATATAAATTGGGTTAATGTTATCAGCCATTGTTGACCGCCACATAGCAGGTAAATTTGGTCCAATTTTAACACCTCCCCATACTTCGTTAATCCATATCCAATCAATATGCTCTCCTTGAAGTAAAGTTTCTTTTGATTTATTTTTAAAGATGGATGTATCATAAACAGCTTTTTCTGTTATTTTATATGTTTCATCAATAATCTCTTGGATTACTGCACCATCCATTTCTATTTTAGTAAGATGCCCAATTTTTCTCTGCGTCTTCCAATAAATAGTAGAAACTCTCATTAGATTTCCTTCATCAAGAGGTTTCATATCTTCAGAATTTTCTAATATCTGAGTAACAATGTCACCACCTACTGCCGGATTATCCCAATAGTTACTTGTATACTGTCTGTATGGTAATCCCGGCATATTTGTATTCCATTCATGAGATCTTGTTGCATCATAGTATGATCCATCATTTTGATAACCATTTACTTGATACTGTGCTGATCTTGCTGGATATATTTTATCTAATGACTTTAATTGTTTTTCGTCCATTAAATATCCATATCTATCTATTACATCAGCAACAGTCATAAGATCAATTTTACCAACATAATTAGAATCAGAGATATATCTTTGATCAGGTGACTTTTGGTAAAAAGTAAGAACTGGATTCCATAATTCTACATCATAATCATCTTCTAACATTCTAAAATGCCAAAATTCTCTATCAGAAATTAACATATCTCTAAATGCTCTTTCTTCAAGTTCTTGCATATGAAATCTTTCTTCATCTACTGCAAGTTGATGAGATGCCCACTCTTCTACCATACTTCTATAGTTCTTGCTAAAGAAGTCTTCTATTTCGGGTAAAGTTTTTAAGTTGTCTGGATTAAGCTGTTGCTTAGCTTCTTCAGATGCAGGATCTAATCCCATTTCTACCATCTTCATAACTAAGTTTCTTTCAGCATCTGCAAGTAATGACTCTTCTATTTGCATTCTTTTTTCTTCTAACATTTCATTGTAAGAAGTATCATCAACAGCTCTGAACTGTACTTTAGAATATCTTTTTGCAAATTCACCTGTAAGTACATTAACAACATTTGGAATAATTGGGTAAAATTTAAGTTCTAAAGCTGAATTATTTTCTTCAGTTAAAACATCCATTAATTCTTTGTAATCATTGTCAGGCTCAACAATGTAGTCTGATTTATCAATTATACCTTTTGCTAACTTATAATTTTTTAAAAGTCTTCGGGCATTTGTGCGTAAGAATTCAATACCCTGTAGTTCTAGCCAATCAAGATTCCAAGCAGCCCAATCATCTGTTTTTTTAGAATAAGGAAGAAACTGAGTTGGTTGTGTAAGACTAGAAAAAGTAGGTCCTCCTTCAGCCTTAGCACCATTTTTTAATTGCATTGCATTTAATACTCTCATGTAAACAAGTTTTGGCTATTTAATATTTTTAAAACCAGATCTTCTAATTTTTGGTCCCATACCAGATCTATTACGCCCTAAATTTTTAAACGCACTGGTATACTTTAATTTACTGATTTTTTCTGAATTAACCAAAGAATCATTTTCTGATTCACGTCTTTTAGTATAACCTCTATTAGATTGCTGAATTTTAACAAATGCAACAAGAGCACCAAAAGCTACAAGTCTATCTACGTTAAGTCCAGGATAATAAGCAAGCATCTCTTTAATTAGCATTGGATCAGGTATTCTTTCTACACCTAAAGTTTGGGTCATTACTTCTCCCTCATCGTCTAAATCTTCATTAATTACTTCTCTTATGTATTCTATTGCATATGATATAAGATGACTTTTAAATAATGTACCTGTGTTTTTCCAACCATACTCTTGATATACAGTTCTATTTGACCCAAGGTCTTTTAAAAAAAGTATTTGTTGTTTTGGTACAAGATATCTTTGTTTTTTTCTAGCAATCATATGTTGAATAAATAATGATATATTATTCTCTACAATTGTCCATGCATTATACCATTCAATAATTAATTCTAATCTTTCATGAGTTTTATTAATATCATCAAATCTACCACACCATGCAGCTACAATTTTATCTTTTTCTATAAATTGTTCAACTCCACCGCCTTGTGTTTCTCTTGTTACTTCTACTGCATTTTTATAAACAAATATGCTGCATAATGAGTCAGATGTAGTTGTTTTTCCTTCAGACACCGGGTCAATAGATGCATAGTAAGAACTAAATTCAGGACGCTTTGATGCTGGTCTCTCCCATACAACAATAGATCCTGTTTTATCAGTAGCTTTTTTGTCTACAGGAAATTGTGATATTGGTAGTTTATTTGTTCTTTTTGCTACAATGCCTTCTTGTTCACGTTCTAAATCTATAAGTTCATATGAGTATTCTTTTTCTTCAATTTTTTTAAGTTGTTTTGAAAGTATCCCTTGTGGAAATATAGATGCTTTTCTATATGCAAATGCTTCTGCAATATTTTTAGGTTTTTGAGATATTCTTAATTGATATTGTTCAGGGGATAAATCATTCTTCCATCTTTCCCTTTCAGCATTTATTGCTTCTAATGCTTCTTCTATTTGTGAATTACCGTATTTATCAATATAAGGTGGCATAGACCACTGTTCTGGAATAAACAGACCTGCCATACCAATTGTACCATCAGCATCCATTAAATTAGTTTCTACGGCATAAATATCATTAGCACTAGGATTCATAATCATATCCTTTAAAGGATTACATTGTTCAAGATCACCAACAGATCCAGCAGCTATAAACATTCCAGTAGTTACCATACCGGATGACATTGCTGGACGTAGATATTCATAAGTCTCCATCATTTTTGGTGCAATACCAGCTTCTTCATGAAAAAAATATGTACAAGGTCCACCTACACCTGTTGTTGCATTTTTTTCAAAAGATGCACCTTGTATCTTTGATTTTAAACCCCTTGATGTTTTTCTATTACCAACCTTTACTTCAATTTGTTGTTGCCATAATAGAACCTTTTCTGGATTACTAGGCCTATACCAAGCTGTGTGCTCATTTAAAAATGTCTTGTATTCCTCTAAAAATTTCCAAGATCCTTTATCATTAATATAGTCTTTTAATGATGCTCCAATCTTACATATAGAACCTTCTTCAAACCAATATTGATTTACAATTTTTGCCATATGGAAATAAGATGATGCAATCTGTCTTTTCTTTAATATAGCTGAATGTTGATTATTTAACTCTGCAAGAAGCTCGTATAAAGCCATATGGTATTGTGCATCACGTACTTTTGCAAAGCCGTATTTTTTTTCCTCTTTATCAAAAATAGGTAAAAAGTTTAACCACATGTAGTAATCTCTAGTCAAATACCATTCTTTACCTTTATTTTTGTATATAACACCATTCCTACATTTATTCTTTTGATCATTCCAATAAGCTATATAATCTTTTGATCTAAAAGGTGAATTACAATAATAACCATCTTTGTTAAATTTAGATGCTTCATCATTAAATCTCCAAGCTGTATGATCAAAATCATACTCACCCGGTTCTTTAAAAATACTTTCTAAATATTCTCTAAATTCTAAATCTGTATCAAATGTAGTTTCAGACCATTTGTTATTCTCATATGTAGGTATAACTCTACTCATACCTTATAATAGCAAAGACATCACCAGCTTGAAGAAGTAAATGTTCTTCACCTTCATGTTCCATTGGTGTGGGCATTGCGTGTTCTGCATATTGTACTACATCACCTATGCTTATTTCTTCAACTTCTGCACCAACTCCAACAACAGTTCCTTTGAACTCTTTTTTCTGTGCAATTTCCGGAATAATAATACCACTTGCTGTTTTACTTTCAGCCCTATGTCTTTTAATTAATAATCTTTTTCCTACTGGTATGATGATTTGCTTCATAATTTATTGTTGTTTTTTTAATATATTCATTTTTATTTTCACTTTCGTACCATTCATCAATGTGTTTATCAAAGTGCAATCTGTAATCATACCCATTACAAAATGTTTCATTGCAACGGCTACATTGAATAATTGGTTTGCACATTACATTTGATCATATGCAAGTCCTGCACCACCACGCACAGAACTTTCTTGTTCTTGTTTCATATCACTAAATGCACCTTTGTATGATTGCCTTATTGATTCAAATTTAGCAGCAGCATTTACCATTGAATTTATATTACCATCTCTTCCATGTTCTATTGCTGTAACTTCCATATATTTAGCTAATCTATCTAACATAGATTTTATACCTACGTATGCTCTATAAGTTGGTGTCTCATAAAGTTTTTTACACATATCTAATGCATATCTAATAGTACCATCTTCAACAGATTCTTCTAAACCTATTTCTTCAATTATAATATCTTCTTTTTCATTTTCAGGTAAGTTGAAAAATGGATTCAAATCTGGATTAGGACAACTCATATAAAATACATATTTATAGACATCTAAATGTGTATCCGGATACTCATCCATTACTTTCTTTAAAAAAGGTAAAGCATAACAATGTTCTGTTAAAATTAAATTATTGTTCTGTATATCAAATAATTTTACTATCATAATGCATTAGGATTAAAATGTTTTTCCAATTCTTTTTTAAATTCTTTATAGCTCATCTCTAAGTATAACGGTACACTCTGACCAAAAACAACTACTTCAACATGAGTATCCATAAATTTTTCAGTCCCCGGATGATAATATTCTCTAAAATAAATTACTTTACTTAGATCAATCATTACTTTTGTTTTTTCAAATCTAAAGTCTGTTGGTACTTTTGAGTGTTTTGATTGTACTGCTATTGTTGTTATAAACTCTTTCATAGTTATTTTTTATCTTTTAACCACATCATCATAGATATTACTTCATCTTTCAAATATGGTAATTCATAAATTTTAATTTCTTCAATTACTGGTTCTCCGTTAACATGTTCATTTATTGGATATCCGTTTTTATCTTCTCCAACTTTTTTAAATTTTACATGTTGAATTACTAATTTACCTATTTTAAGTTTAGGATTGTGCTTTTTAATAATATACGCATAAATACTGAGTTGTAAATTATAATGGTTTAAATTACAATCATCCAAATGACCAATTGGTTTATACATTTTTTTTGTAATGCCTTCCCAATTAGTAAAACCTTTTTCTTTTATTTCTTTATTTGTTTTGTAATCAGTTATATTAATATACCCATTTACAACTTCAACTAAATCAGCTTGACCACATATACCTAAAGATTTTAAATAAACTAAATGCTCAGGATATATCCCTTCTTTAATTTTTTGATCTGGTGCAATTTTTACACCGGTTTCTTCATTGTTAAGTGGTCTAATAATAGGTAATTCAACACCTTGCCTTGATAATGTATCTAAATCACATATATCAGCTTCACGTTGATTATGATAAAAGTTACCAAGCTTTATTGCCCTTTCAGTTTCACTATCCCATGCAGCAAGTATTTCTTTTGGAGTCATACCATACCACTTAGATCTTTTGTTTTTTGAAGACTTTTTAGCTTGTCCTTCTCTGTCAAATTTAGGTTTAAATTTACCAACTAAAGAAGTGACGCTAGTCCATTCTATTTTATCATTATCATTACTCTCGTAAACATGACCCTCTTCTTTAAATATAATTGCCATAGTTATAGTGTTGTTGTAGTATACCAATAACCTTCGGTTTCAGTTACTACTTTTGTTGTTTCTTCTTTATAAATATAATTAATTACCATTTTTATTTATTTGATTAGTTATTATATCTTCTTGCTCTTCTGTTACAAGAGCATCCCAATATCCTTTTGGACATTCTGATGATAATGATCTTACTTTAAATGCAAGGCTACAACCACAATCAGAACAACATGGTTGTGATCCAGGAGCTACACAATCATCTCCTTTTGCATCAAACAAAGAACACCTAACACATATTTGAAATCTATCAGTAGCAACCGCTTCTATATGTTCTTTTTTAAAAATATTGTTTTTAATACCCTCAGCTATTTTATTAATATTCTTAAATGCATCTACATATTTTTTCCATTTATTTACCATCTCTAAATTTCTTTTTATTTAATATTTCGTCAGTTATTTTTTCCAAAGCTGTCTCCATTTGTAAAATATCTTTTACAATATTCTCACTTTTAGCATAACCATTATAAGTTCTTTTGGCAATATTACCAAGCAAACTTTTATTCTTAAGGATTGCTTTTTCTAATTTATTTTTTCTTAGCTAAAATGTCCCTAAACCTTCTACATATATTTTTGGAAAAGATAAAGTTGAAAGTTTTTTTCTAAGCTTTCCGTAGTAAAATGTTATAAAATCATCAACTACTTGAGGATGAACTCCCACCTCATCTGCTATTTCCTTACTAAACTCCTTGTGTGATCTCGGATGCATTACCTAAAACTTTATAATCTAACAAAACTAAACCTTCATTTTGAACATTTATGTTTGGGTTAATTAATATTGTTTTTTTATTTGTTCCTTTTTTGCTAAGAAGTCCTTTTTTTTCAGCTTTTGTAATTGCATTTCTAGCTGATTGTGGGCTTTTAAATATCTCTTGTTTTACTAAATCAAGACAAAACTTTGTTAGTTCTACATTATTATTTTTAGCAAGTTCACACAAAAATTTTAAATCAGAATTATTCAATGATATATCATTGAAAAAACAATACGTAAGTATTTGATACTTTATTGAGGTATCAATATTTACTTTTAATTTTAAATCTACTTTTTTTACTAGTGCCATTATAAACTCATTATCATATCAACAAAGTCTGGATGAGGATAGCAATCTGATTTACCAGTACGAACATTACCGTGTACTAATAAACCTTTTACTTTTCCATAATAAGCTTCTTCTTGAAAATCAAAGCCTTTTGTTGGACCATACTTTTTGATAAATTGTTTTAAACCTATTCTTATATCTATACCATCTCTTTCTCCAACCCATCTTATCCACTTCTCAGTTTCTTTAATCTGTTTTTCTGAGTAAGCATGCCAGTGTAATTTACCTTTAAATGCTTCTGGTAGTCCCATAACTTGTGATTGTAAGCAAGATGATCCTACATACGTTTTATATTCAGAATCAAGATGACCCATATTACATAATTCAATTCCTACAGAATGTCTATTCATGTGCCCTGAACCTGTTTTTCCTAAATGCCAACCTTGTCCACCTGTTGGAAATGCTTGAACCATTACACCATCATATTCATCATCACCGTTTCTATGGTTAATACCACCTAAAACAAATTCTGTTGCTACTCTTCCTCTATCATCTCTGCTCCAATGATCAATGCATGCATATGGATTAGAATTTCCTGCAGTATGATGTAAAAATATATAATCATTTTTTATAGGACCTTCTATATATTCACCTTTTGGTAAATAGTGTTTGTGAATAATTTGATTCCAGGGTGTTGTAAAATATTGACTAGATGTATCATTATCTTCATCAATTTCTACTGTAGCACAATCATTAAGAGTTAAGATAAGGGACCATGTATCAGATCCAACTATTCCATCTGCAGTTATACCGTGCATTAATTGAAATCTAATTACATGTTTTTCAGTCATAGGACCAAAATCACCATCAGGTGTAATTTTAAGTTTTTGTTGTAAAGTTTTTACATCTAAACCTTTATCTCCTTTTTTAATAACTTTCATTTTATTCAATATTTGCTGAAGCTTTTTCCATTGCTTCTTTAAAAGCTTTTTCTTCATCAGATGGTCCTTCACTTGCATTTTGTTGTGCTGCAGCTTGAGCCATAAAAATTTGAGCTTGTAATCTTTCTGCTCTAGCTTTATCTATTTCAGCAAGTAAATTTTCATATTCCGCTTGAACAGTTAAATGTGGAATATTGTCTTTGTAAAATTTTGTAATTTCTTCTCTGCGTTCTCTAAGTTGTTCTTCTGAAAGCTGAGGATCTTTGTCTTGTAAATCAGAATTTACCTTTTTTAATTTTGCCATTTTGTTGATTTTAAAATTTAACTTAATAACAAATATATAAAAATAGTTTAAACTTTAAAAGTATTTTTATACATTTAACCAAATAATATTAAAATGAAATATCTTAAATCTGTTAACTCATTTATTGATGAATCAACATGCATGGTTTATGTATGTATAAATAATTATTGTGGTGACACAAGAGAAGGTGTCCATTTAAAAGATATGAGTGAGGAATGGTGGTCTAAATTAGATCCATCAGATATGGCAAGAATAGACATAAAAGGTGGGTTATTTTAACTTATTTTATTTCTCTCTAAAATGTTAATAACATTTTTAAGTTCAATATAATCATGAAATTGTATATCACCTTCTAATATTTCTACAATCCATTTACCTTCTTGAGTATTATCGTTGCTATTAGATATTAAATCAATATGACCTATTTTATATCCATAGTAATAAAAAGCAACGCCACCTGACTCTTCTGGAGTAACATCTATTCTTTCAAAGCCTAATTTTTTAATGTTTAATTCAGTCATAACAATACATTTAAGGATTTAGTGGATTAGCTTTTAGATTAACTATTAAATCATCTAATTCAGTAAATACATCAGTCTCATAATTAAGACCGTAGCTTAATACAGGCCAATTATTATTTACTATATCAATATTAAGTGGAGTTTGAAAATAAATTTGATTATTTACAACATAATAATAATCATACTCTTGAGGAGTACAACACGCATTTGTTATACGTTTAATAAATCCGTAATTTATTAAATCATTTTCAGTCATGATCATTTATTTTTACAGTTGCTTTTGTGCTTTTGAAACCAACTACCACATTTACATTTGATATAATAAATAGTTGTTCCTATCACAGGTGTAGACCCTATTGCAGTCCATATATTCGGATGCCAATGTTCTCCACAAAAACCAAATATGTGCTTTAAAACTTCTACCACTTTACTCTGTTAGCCCAGTATGCAGCGGACATTTTTCCTTTTTTAATATTTTTAGCATGTCTTGCTTTAAAACTTGCACGTTTCTTTTTCATTTTGTCTGATTCACCTGCTTTTGGTTTACCTGCAGTTTTAGCACCTTGTTCACCAAACCTAATTGTTTTTACTTTATCACCTTCTTTAGCTACAACAATATGTGACTTCTTAGGATGTCCTGGTGTACGTTTAGGTTTATTATAACCAGACACTCCAGCTCTTGCTAATCTACTATCTTTTTTCTTAGTTGCCATAATTATTTTGCATTATAGGTTTTTTGTATAAAATAAATTATATCCCATATAAGTGCATCCCCACCATTAGCTGTTATCTGCCAAAAAGATCCGTTCTCTACAAAACTAGAATCCGCATAATATTGAAATACTTGATGAAAATTATGTTCTGTGTCATTACCTTTAGGAAATATTGCTTCAGCTGTAATTCTATCATATGGTGTTCCATTTACACCTTCAAATGCTATATCTAAATGAGTTTGGTTTGCGTTAGGTGCTTGGTATTTAAATACAACAGTCATGATATACACATCATTTGCATTATCTGCTAAAACTCTATTAGATGTACCATTATAATATTCTATGTTACTACCGCTTGTATAAATGGCACCTGCATTATTTGGTATCTCAACTGATGCTCCATCTAATAATGGAAATTTTTTTGATTCAATCCACTCTGTATCATCATATCTCGCCCAACCTTGACCATTTGCTTTTGAACCAGAATTAATAAATGATTTTAAACTACTTAAAGATACAAGTTCAGTTTGCACTTTAGGTTGAGGTTTTAATCTTTCTTGTGGTGATTCATATCTAGCAACAGTAACAACATCATCTGGTTTAGGTTGTTTAATTTGCTTTCTACGAAGCATTCCCATCATGTCTTGTAATATAGTACTCATATTATATATTTTTATTTTATTTATTATGGTGGGCAAGTACCCCAAACTGGTTTATTTGCTTGTGTTAGTGGGCAATTTAAACTAAAATTATATGGTTCAGAACTAATATTTGAGACACACCAATTTGTTAGATCTTGGTTAAATGAAGAAGTACCAGCAAACATACTAGTCATGTTGGTCACACTACTTACATCCCAATTCCCAATATCTTGGTTAAATTCTGGGATACCAACAAACATTTGCCACATAGAAGTAACATTAGAAGTATCCCAATTCCCAATAGGTTGATTAAATGAATTTGCTGCTTTAAACATAAATTGCATATTAGTCACACTGCTAGTATTCCAGTTATTAAGAGGTTGATTAAATGTAAAACAGCCAAAAAACATTTCATCCATGCTAATCGCATTACTTACATCCCAAGAATTAATGTTTTGGTTAAATGATTGTGCATTTTGAAACATTCTGCTCATATTAGTAGCGCTACTTACATCCCAAGAGGAAATGTCTTGATTAAAATCATAAGCTCTAAAAAACGTATATTCAAAATTAATCACATTACCAACGTTCCAAGAACTAATATCTTGATTAAAAGATTCCGCCTCCCAAAACATCTTATACATGTTAGTAACATTACTTACATCCCAGTTTGAAATGTCATCATTAAAGTCAGTTTTATCCAAAAATAATTCTGACATATCTGTAACATTTTGAGTACACCAGGTATTTATTTGACCATAAACACTTTCTGCGTAAGTTGGATACAAATACCATAAATTCACCGCTTGTTGTAATTCAGCTTTATCTGCAAATAAGTAACCCGTGCATGGCCCAGGAGGTGAGGATAAAGGCCAAACGAGTGTTTCACCTTGATATATTTTCTGTACGTCACTACTACCTAGCTTTATCTTACCAACTCCATCAGGTGTTACATTATTTAATTTTAAATCTGCCATCTTATAATATTATATATAATGTGTTAGCATCTATTGTTCCAGCGGTTACTAAAGCATCATATTCTGTTTGCGTTAAAGATATAATATTTGTTACATTAGGTGTTGATGTGTATGAATCAGTAGTATTTACAATTGAATTAGGTGCAGAAACAACAACATCTCCTGTTGTTGGTGATACAACTATATTATTACCTGCTGTAACTGAGTTTACGCCTCCCGCTGGTCCTTGTGGACCTTCTGGTCCTGTTGCTCCGGTAGGTCCTATAGCTCCAACTGCACCTGCTGGTCCCGTTGGCCCTTGAGGTCCTGTTGGTCCTTGAGGTCCTTCAGCACCTTGAGCTGCTAAAAGAGCCCAATTACTAGTAGCTATATCTGGTGTAGTTGTTCCTCCTGAAACATCAGATATGCAAAAATATGATGCTCCATTGTAAGCTACAGCATCATCTTCTACATAGTTACTTCCGGAAACCCAAGCACCTTGCCAGTTAAGTCCTGCTGGTCCTACCGCACCTGCTGGTCCTTGTGATCCTGTAGCACCAGTAGAACCAGTAGCGCCTACTGCACCCGTTGCACCCGTTG
>WLWG01003145.1_pt1 | contig 11570 bp, 10 predicted proteins | sample 6712871 | NCBI WGS metagenome assembly WLWG01 (sample SAMN12718693, study PRJNA515312) | sponge metagenome | isolation source: marine sponge | host: Mycale hentscheli | place: New Zealand: South Island, Marlborough, Capsize Point | collected 2003-05-01 | reverse complement strand
CATAGCGTCGGTGAATTGATTTGAATGTGACCCTGCAGCCTTTTTGTTCTGACATTGCAGAAATGGCTTTGTGGAGTTCGGGCCGATAGTGGACATGAAAACATGCAAGCCACTTTTTGAGCCCTCGGGCAAAGAGGGAGGGTAGATCTGCTTGGTCCCAGAAATCAACAATGAGCAGTTCTCCACCTGTTTTGAGATTCGCAAAAGCTGCCTCTAGAGCACCTGGCCAGGTTGGTACCATCGATAAGCAGTAGGAGAAGAAGATTGTGTCAAACGGCTCATCACGCCCGAACATCTTCACCCCATCAAGTTCTTCTGCCAGACCTTGTCGCAGCATGATCGGTGGATTGTTGCCACGGGGTAGGCCTGCAGAAGAGATACTTTTTGAAGCAGTCTCAAGCATTTCGTGGGATGCATCCAGTCCGTAGAGTGCACCAGTCGATGAGCGTTTTCCGAGTTTGATCAAATTACGAGCGGTGCCGCACCCTACCTCGAGAGTCGCTGTATCGGGCCCTGTCACTAGTTCTTCAAGTAGTTGGTCACGGCCAAGAAGGTAATAGTGTCGGGTGAGGTCATAGATGTGCCGCGTGAAACGATACATATTGTCCATTGCTACGGCTTGATCGTGCCCGGAAGACAATTTGTTATTTGATGAGGAAACCGGCGGTTGCGGCGGTGGAGCAGATTCTGAAGTATCGGTCATTGATTTTCCGAGGCGGCAACCTTGTTGTAGATATGGAACATGCCGTATATCGCTGATCGATCCTGTTCGTGAAGTCGGCGGGATTCTTTTGGGTTATAGTGAAAATGGGCGGCCGTTTCTGGTGAAAATGCCTCATCGACAGGAGATTTCTCTCCCGCGGTTCTGAAAATAACGCGAGTGTCCTCTGCTCCAACCTTTGCAATCAGACTCCACAATTCATCAATGACGTGTGGAGGCATCCAGTCCTGGCTGTCTAGAAGAATGAATCCGTTGAGTGAACCCGGTTCAGCAGTTCCTAGGTAGTCGCCAAGTGATGCAACATGAGTCTCGACTCGATCGACCATCTCACGAATCGTATCGTAATTCTCTTTTTTGAGATATTCCGGTAAAGCCTTCCTGTTTTCGTGGTCGTAACGGCGTCCGAAACATTGCCACGTAAAGTAGTTGTCATCAAGAGGAAAACCACATGCAAGACGACGAATCCGCTCCTTGTATGTGTCAAAAAGCTTCTGCCCGCTACCGCCGGATTCTTCAAGCATTGCCGCATGCTGACTTGGTGGGATACCAAGACTGTAAACAGCTACAGGCTGCCTCCCCATCCACCGTACAAGGCGGTTATTAAAAAGCGGGCCAAAATACTCATCAAAAATCTGCTCCTGCTCGGCAATAGAACGAGCTTCCAGAAGTTTGGCAGGATCTCTTCCCATCCGGCGTGCGAGTCCGTGTATGACGCGAAAGAACTGCCCGAGTTTTGCTTGGTTGTAGAGGCCCCGTTTAAAGTAACTAATTCGCTTCGGTCCAATTGTTTTTCCTGGCCAGTCGCTCGACTCCCAGAATGACCGGGTGGCAGGATCAAGATTGTCCCGAATGTACTTTTTATAAGCAGCAATGTTGTCCTTATGCTGTCCGTAGCCAAAAAAATTATAAAACGTGTCGTAATCAGGGAGATATTTTACTGCCGCGAGTTTCAGTCGCGTAAGACACATATGATTGGAATTCAGATCGACAGCAACAATTTTCTTCGGCTTGTGCACGAGATAATTCAACACATTGCAACCACCACTCGAAATCGTCAACAGACTTGAATGCGGACCGATATTCAGCGCCTCGGCATCAACCCGTGGATCTTCCCATATTTGGTTGTAGACAAATCCACGAAACCAAAGAGTAAATAACCGCTCAAGAAGGCCCCTCTTGCTCGCAAGGCGGTGGTGGTGAACGGCCTTCTTTAAATTGGCTCCGGTTTTGGGGCCATCAGCAACGGTCGTCATCAGCGGGTATTTTTCCTGCAAGAAAGAACAATAATGGTTTGTTTCAGGCCGTTAAGTGCAGCCCTAAATTGGAACTTTAAGTGTAACCGAGGAACAGGACCCTCGTCGATGGATGGCCCCAAAATGGCAAGACAGTAACGGAAAGCAGAGGTTCTGGGGCAAAGCAGGTGCTCTTGGTTGCGTTGCAATGTGCCCAAAATATGGGTAGCTAGATCAGGTGCTAGCGACGGGCGGTTGTTCCGCTGGCGGCGGAACTCTTTTTGATCGCTTGCTCTTTCTGTTTTCCTTCAGCCAAGAGTCGACCATTCAAATCTGCAAGCTCTGTTCGGAGTTCAGAAATTCTGGTTCGCGTATCAAGAATAGTTTTTCGTAGGCGGCTGGTCCTCAATTCCAGTCTTTCAAGAGCTGCTTGTGCAAACTGTTGGTCTTCTGCCCATGCGTCACGATCCTTTTCCAAATCACTTGCAGCTTGTTTTTTTCGGTCACGTTCTCGTTCTGTGGCAGCCTTTGCCAAGCCAATTGAATCACTCATAACACCGATTGCAGTTAACTCCTCAAGTAGGTCTCGCCTCATTCCCTCAAGCCCGCCGGATGTGATAGAGCCATTATTCGTAGTTTTTATTTCGGTGCCGAGTAACGCTGTGAGGGCATCCACGGAAAGCTCGCTAGCTGTTGGAAGATCTTCATAAACAGCCACCTTCGGATCTTTTGCTGCACGCGAGGTTAATCCCCAGTCTTTCCATGCTGCGATATCGTGCTCATCAGGAGTCGTTAATGGGGCTATGGAGAGGGAAAGAATGTTTTCCCCTGGATCGTTCATGGTTTCAATGCTGAACACGCCAAGGAACCCATGTTTGTCATCTGTCTGCAGATTGAAAATGGCAAGCTCGGCACCTTCATTGAGTGGTTTTTCGACATCTTTTGCCGACAGAGTAAGTTGGAGAGTTCCATTATTTGTGACCCTGTAAAGCCCAGGCTTTGCCTCGTCCGGTTCAACTTTCGGTGGAGCGAATGCAGCAGTTTTCCAATTACGATTTCGCCATGTTTCTAATCTGGTCTGCTTTCGTCGCGTGTTAACGATAGCCGTGTTGAGGCCTCCAAGCGTTTGAGCGACAGCATCATCAATTCCTGACTGATCAATGGCTTCAATATCCAATTCTTTCGCTCTAGGTGGAATCTTGTCTAAATCATTAACAACCACAACATCGACATCACGTCGTATAGTCTTTGCGGTGCTAAGAGTTCCACCGATTTGCAGGATCTTCTGACGGAGTTCGATCGTTTGTTTATCGGTGTCAGCCTGATCGGCAATAAAAAACTTTTTGCCGGCAAATTCCCCATAAAGGGTTGTGTCAATTTCTGCACGGGTGGTTCGGATTTTCTCCCGCCAAACACGCTCACGTTCACTAACGCGCCCGGCGAGATAGATAAATCCGGTTGTCGCAACGAGAACAAGCCAAGCAAAGACCAGCGTTGTTCGATTAATACCTTGCCTTCCGAGCGCAAACGCAGCGGCTCCCGCAAGTAGGAGAAAGATAATCAGGCCAATAATTACATAATGCATAAAGGGACTCCGCCCGAGGTAACCTGAGTATAGCCAGAGCACTAGGCTTGAGATCGAGAGCAGTTTCTGGAGAAAATTTTGGTGTTTTTGGGCAACAGACGTCGGTTGTCGTGTCGCCAAGCAGCAACACGGGACGGAATGCGGGTGCCCCGACGCAGTCACTGGAGGGGCTAAAAATCGTTGCTATTGCGGGAAAACCATCACGTTTCCTGTTTTTTGATGGTCCTTCTGCATCGGCTCGGCATAGCGAATGCACCCCGTTAAGAGATGGTTCGAAGACACGGGCGCTTGTTCGTTGTCTGTTTAGGTCCCCACTCCCAGTCCATCAAGAGAGTCTTTATGTCGCCATCTACAGTCACTGCATCAAGCCGAAGGAGTGCCCAAAGCGGAACTACCAGCCAGTCTAATCAAGCTATCGATGATCCAATACGCCTCTATCTTCTGCAGATGGGCGGAATTCCTCTTCTCGACCGTGAAAGTGAAGTAGAAAGTGCCCGTCGAATAGAGCTGTGGCGTCGACGTTATCGGAATGAATTGCTTGGGAATGATTTCGTGCTCAGGGCAGCAGTCAGGCTTCTCGAGCGGGTGGAGGCTGGGACCGTTCGGCTTGATCGCACGCTTGAAGTCTCTGTTACAAACACAGATGAAAAGAAACGTCTCTTGCAACGTCTGAGTCCGAATCTGGAAACTCTGCGGAGAATTATCTCTGAAAACCAGAAGCTTTTCCGTCAGGCAACGTCGACGACGTATGCTCAAACCGTTCGCCGAAAGGTCTGGCGACAATTAGTGCGACAACGTGGTAAAGCAGTTCGACTTGTCGAAGAAATGTGTCTACGAATTCAGAGGCTTGATCCAATGCTCAAACAGCTTCGCGATCTGGCGAGCCAAAGTTCTGATATGAGCCCTCAGGAACGCCGTCGCCTGTACGTTGGCTTGGGCGAGACGCGGCGAACACTTCGTCGGCGTTTGAGACGTTTGAAGTCTTATGAAGAACAATACGACGCCGCGAAACGGCAGCTAGCCGCTGGCAATTTGCGACTTGTCATTTCGATTGCAAAAAGGTACCGAAACCGAGGGCTTGCATTTCTTGACTTGATTCAGGAGGGGAACGCAGGTTTGATGAGAGCTGTCGATAAATTTGAACACGCCCGTGGTTTCAAGTTCTCAACATATGCGACCTGGTGGATTCGTCAGGCTATTACCAGGGCTATTGCGGATCAGAGCCGCACTATTCGCATGCCAGTACATATGGTCGATGCGATGGGGAAGCTAAGAAACCTTTCTCGTGAATTTCTACAGGAACATGGCCGAGAACCAAGTGTTGAGGAACTGGCTGAATGCTCTGGAATGCCTCTTGATGATGTGTGTTGTATCGAACGTATGGCTCATCGGTTGGTTTCGCTTGATCAGCCTTTAGGTGAGAGTGAGGAAAACGCCGCTGGTGATTTTGTTCGTGATAGTCACGAAGATGATCCGCTACGGGGTATGAATCAGCATGCGTTACAAGCGTCGTTAGGGAAGGTTCTCAACGCACTCTCTTATCGTGAACGTGAGATTCTCAGACTGCGATTTGGCCTTGCAGATGGGTGCTGTTATACGCTTGAAGAGGTAGGCACAATTTTTGGCGTCACACGAGAGCGCGTTCGACAAATTGAAGCCAAGGCCGTGGAAAAGTTACGGCAACCCGGCTTCCATGCAGATCTTGCAGGTTTTGTTGACGACGGTCTTGTAGAGAAGGTTGGTACCCTCGGTCCACACCGAGGTCGAGGGACGATTGATACACGTTCCAGAGCAACTCGTCCACCGACACATGCTATGCCGACTTTGCCTCATCAAGTGCCTGTTGCAACTTCTCCTTCGACTGGACACCCATGAATTGGTTGACCAGCTGTCCACCTTTGAAAATCATGATCGCGGGAATACTTGACACGTTGTAGTTCATCGCAAGGCTACCGTTGTCGTCCACGTTTACTTTGCCCACTCGGAATGTACCCTCATTTTCTGAGGCAAGCTCTTCGATAACTGGGCCAATCATTCGGCAGGGTCCGCACCAAGGGGCCCAAAAGTCAACCAATACCGGCACATCTGAATCAAGAACATCCTGCTGAAAATTGGCATCGGTAAACTCCATCGCATTTCCCATTGTTTTCTCCTGTAGGGGAATAAAGAGTGGTTGCCTGTGGTGCGGGCGAAGTAGCAGGTGCTACTCTATCCATTGCCACATTTTTTACGTTCATTTTTCGTAGTATAGCAGGAATGTGAAAATTGGTCGCTGGGTGGTGTCTGGGATATTTCCACAGTCCTTGTGGGCAGAATGGAGCCGGATTCAAACGAGAAAGATAGAAATGGCCATGACGAACAAGCAATCCGTGAGTGGCCCCTATGGTTGGGTCGTGAATCGAGGGCCCGATGGTGGCGTTCAATCAGGAGTCGGCACCCTGCCCGGCAGCCATCCTGAAGAGTTTGTATGTATCGATGTCGAGGCTGCAGGATTCAATTACAAAGACGCTTTGGCGTGCGATGCACATCCGGGTGTCGCCCGTACGTTACCTCTTGTGCCAGGCATAGATGTTGCCGGCAGGCTTCGGTCGTCATACGAGGCCTTCGCTGCTGGAACGCCCGTTGTGGCGACAGGCAATGGGCTTGGTGAATCACTACAGGGTGGGTTTGCGACTGAAGTATGGGTTCCACCGGCTGCAATTATTCAAAGGCCAGAAGGTCTCTCTGCCACTGCCGCAATGGCGATGGGGACGGCAGGACTTACAGCGATTCTCACCGTTGAACGGCTGCGGTCAGCCATTGACTGGGACTTTCAATCGCGACTGCACCATAGTGAGCCATTACCATGGCTTGTCACGGGTGCGAGTGGTGGCGTGGGTATGCTGGCGGTCGCAGCGACTGCACTGGCGGGATTTCAGGTCATAGCCTGCACCCGTAAACAAGTTCTCACAGATACATTGATGTCACTCGGCGCCGCTGCCGTGCGGTCTCCGGAAGAGGCTCTTCCAACCGATAAAAAGCCATTATCGAGTGCTCGCTATCTTGCCGCTATCGATACAGTAGGAGGCGAATTGCTTGCGGATATTCTTCGAGTGATTGCACCTGGTGGGGCCGTTGGCAGTATCGGGAACGCCGGCGGTTTTGATCTCCCAACGACTGTGTATCCATTTATTCTTCGCGGAATAACACTTGCAGGGATTGATGCAGCCGGCCTTCCATCTCGTGAGAAACGACGAGAAATCTGGGCGAAACTAGCCGTCTTGTGGCCGCTTGTAAGTGATTCTTTGCCAGTGCGAGAGATTTGCTTGGAAGAAGTCGGTGATTGGGCGGTCGAAATGCGAGCTGGCCGGATTGGTGGGCGGGCCGTTGTGCTCCCAGAGAAGCAGGTTGCTGACTGAAATGCACGAAATCAATCTCCAGCGCGCGTGGGAGCGACACGTTTCGGCAGATCAGTGCATTGCTTGGGTGCGTTGGTTTCAAAAGCCGTCGAATATTGACTCAGTCGAACAGGTTTTTCTTGTGGCAGACCCATGCCGTCTACGCACCATGTGGCTCAACGGCAGTTCTGTTGTTGGCCCTGAACACGAGGAAGGAAACGTGTGTATTTCCAAAAGACTCTGTCAGCGGAATAGCCTTATTTTGTGTCAGTCGGACAGGCCTGAATGCAGCACGACGCAATGGTTCGCCGAAATCTCATCGGGGCGGCTCACATCTGACCGAGTTGTTCTACCCAAAGAATTTGGGAAAGTCGGCTTAAAAATTGGCTAAGAGGTGGTACATTCAGATTCTTCAGCGACGCTGTGTGGACAGCGCAAAAACGCTGGATGGTTCGGTGTGAGCAATTCGCTCAGTACATCATGAAGAGAAGAGGGAAGTATGTCGGTCATTCGAGTTGGGTCTACGACTGATTACGCCGCGGGTTGGGAGAATATTTTCGGTAACGAACGGAAGACTACGAAGAAATCCTCAGGCAATAAAAAGCGAACTGCGAAGAAAACTGCAACGAAGAAAAAATCCGTTACGAAGAAAAAGAAAATAGCTAAGAAAAAAGCGTCCGCCAAGAAAACCAAAGTGGCAGCAAAACCCAAGACGGGGGCAAAAAAGGCAAAAGCAAGTAAAAAGAAATCTGCTACCAAGAAGACAAAGAAAAAAAAGGCGGGTCGTGGCCGCCGGTAGGCTCAATGGCGAAGTAGTATGATCATGGCCAAATAACACGCTTAGCCCTTTATGTGATGGAGCGTGCCAGTGCTGTTGAACGTTCTGCTGCTGCAGCGACGGCGTCTGCAAGAGCTCCGCGGACGCCTTTTCTTTCGAGCACTGAAAGACCGGCGACCGTTGTTCCGCCCGGACTGCTTACCCGGTCTTTTACAACCGCTGGGTGGTCGCCAGTACTTGAGATCAGAGTGGCTGTGCCAGCAAATGTCTGGACAGCGAGATCCAGAGCGAGTTGCCGTGGAAGGCCAGCCTGTACACCGCCGTCGGCGAGGGCGTCGATCAGAAGTGCAACGTACCCAGGGCCAGATCCGGATACAGCCGTGACAGCATCAAGGAGCGACTCCGGAACGTTATGAACAACCCCGACGGTTGAAAAGAGACGCTGGATTGTTTCAGCGTCTTTCGGATCGAGCTCTGCAGGAGAGGAAATTGCCGAGACACCTTGGCCGATCAGGCACGGTGTGTTTGGCATGACTCGGACAACATGAGATGTTTTCAGCTTGGCAGAAAGCCAGGATGTTGGCAGCCCAGCAATAATCGAAATGACAATCGTACCGTCCTGAAGAGCGGGTTGGATTTCATGGCACACGCTCGCGGCGTGTTGGGGTTTCACTGCTAGGATGACGAATCGAGCGGCACGAGTCGCTTCAGAAGCTGTCTTTGTCAGTCGTACGCCAGGAATAGAGTTTTGCAGATTCTTTTCTGCAGCGATACTGGGGTCGAAGGCGATGATAGCGGCAGGATCGCATTCTCCAGCATTGCAGAAGCCGCGGACGAGAGCCTGCCCCATCTGCCCTGCTCCAATGAGGGCAATGGAATCTTCAAAGGGTGTCATGGCGATACAACCTCACGTTTGGATCAATGATTTGTAGTAGTGCGTAGAGCTTCTTCGACGTTATCAGTTTTTAGTGTGCTTACATAGAGCTGACTGGTTGGCTTCCTGCCGCCCTCAGCTTCACGACTTGCGGTCCACATGAGAAGCTTTCCGTCTGGTGAAAAGACAGGGAGGACATCCGCTCCTGGGTGGTCGGTTATCCGTAACGGAGCACTGCATTTTAGAGAAAATTGGTCAGCTTCGTACTGCACGAGCCAAAGATCATAGTTTGGACGCACTGTCGGGTCAGAATGGTCTGCACCCGTCCAGATCAACCAGGGCTTCGTGGGATGCCAATATGGGGCCCAATGGACGCTTCGGCCTTTTGTGATTGCGACATCGTTTGTGCCGTCAGCTCTCATGACATGAATTTGCAAAAGGTCCTCCTCCTGTCGATCAGTGCGATAAGCAATCCACTGACCATCAGGTGAGAAAAAGGGTCCACCGTCATAACCAGGTTGGTCTGTTAATTGTGTGACGTGGCTTCCGTCCGCATGTGCGACGTAAATGTCAGGATCGCCATCCCGATCACTCACGAAAAGAAGGCGAGTGCCATCTGGGGAAAATGAACATTCGGCATCGTAGCCAGGTGTGTTGGTGAGTTGCTTGAGCGAAGCTGGTTTGTCCAGATCGGCAACAAATAAATCCATGTGTGGGTCGAAGTCCCACTTGTATCGCCGACGTCTGCCTGCGAGTGCATCCGCCTTGGCCTGAGCAATTGCGTCCTCCTCGGTCTGCTGGACATCTGGGTCAAGGTGACTTGAAGCAAAGAGCAGCTTTTTTCCATCTGGAGAAAACCATGCGCATGTTGTCCTTCCTTTTCCAGTGCTCACTCGGAAACGCTGCGTGATTCTTGGTTTTGATGATGTGAACGGCTGGATGAAAATCTGATAAAACGGTCTGTCGGCTGGGATGCCTTGGTAGCAAATGTGGCTCATGTCCTGTGCGAAATAACCCTCACCAGCCTTTGTGAGTCCGGCAGTAATTCGAACAGGGTGTGACAGAAACGTGTCTTCATATTCTGATGCAAAGGTAGGAAACGTCCCGAGTAGCATGATCGCCGGCAGATAGATCAGTGGTTGTGATCGTATGGAGAGCATATTCTTGTAAGGCCTCACGGGTATCGGCTCCAATAAAAAAGTGGTACGGATGGAGAACAGGTTGATGGATTCAACCTGACTAGTTCACAGTATAGGAATAGTTGACACACTCGGCACTGGAGAAGATTTTAGGATACGCATGAAAATTTATACAAAAACGGGAGATGCAGGGCAGACAGGTTTGTTTGGTGGTCCACGGGTGACCAAAGATCACGCACGCATCGAGGCTTTCGGAACGGTTGATGAACTGAACAGTCATCTTGGGATGGCCAGGGCGCAACCTAAGGCTGAACTGTTTGACGAACTGTTGCGGATAATTCAATGTGATCTATTCGAGCTCGGTGCAGAATTAGCGACTCCAGGTGACCATGATGAAAGAATTAAACTTTGTCAGGTGCAGGCTCTCGAGAATGCCATTGATCGATACGAAAATGACCTTGAGCCTCTCGCCAGCTTTATTCTACCGACAGGAAGCCCTTTGGCTGCTTCTTTGCACGTTACTCGGACAGTGTGTCGCCGTGCTGAACGACGGGTTGTCACGTTGGCCGGTCGTCTTGAGACGACAGTACCAGCCAATGCAATTGAGTACTTGAACCGTCTGGGAGATCTTCTGTTTGTATTAGCTCGAACGGTAAACAAGCAGGCACACGTGAAGGATGACCCCTGGCACCCGTCATGAGCAAACCAGTTGTAAGTAGTACGTCAGGCCGAATAGTTAGGAAGTCGGTGGAAGATGCGTCTTCCTTGCTCAGAGAGGTTGCTGAAGACATCCGTGTGCAACATGTAGCTGGTGAAGGTGGTTTGTCGCTCTGTCGATTACGAACCAATGCGGTTGATCGATGTGTACGAGAGGTCTGGAAGGCAATTTTGGCGGAATTGCCAGAGAGTGATCGGCAGGAGGTGGGCAAACGAGTAACAGTTGTTGCGATCGGCGGGTATGCACGAGGTGAGATGACACCCGGGTCCGATGTGGATCTAATGTTGTTGCACGATATAACAGCTGTTCCTGAAGGACCTAAAGGACCAAACGCACTGTCGCCAGAATCTGGAAGTTCGTCTGATCCATTCGCAGAGGTTGCGAGTCAGCTTTTACGTGATCTTTTCGACTCAGGGCTCGAAGTTGGGCAGAGTGTTCGGACAATCACTGAGGCTACACAATTAGCGTCTGCAGACGCGACAATCTTTAGCTCCTTGCTGGAACTTCGGGTTCTCGCGGGTGATGTGGCACGAGTTTATAAACTCGTCACACGTTTGCGAGCAATGGCTCAGCGGGCGCGGCGGAAAATGGCCCGTATGCTGGTAGCCGCCAGAAGAGAGGAGGCGAAGAAGTATGGTGAAACGGTTTATCTTCTCCAACCAAATGTCAAACGGTCAGTCGGTGGCATTCGTGATATCCAATTAGCGAGATGGCTCTCGTTTCTTGAGTCTGATCGGCTTCTACCTCTAGGGCCTTTGCCATTACCAGACGGCGAAAGTATTATCTCCGTGGATAGCCACCGAGTTGTCAAACGCAATCGCGGGCTTTCAGATGCAGACGCTGACATGCTTGGGCAGTGCCTTGTTTTTTTACGAGATCTTCGAGTTGAGCTCCATGTTCAGGCCGGTCGGGGGAGTGATGAACTGACTCGAGAAGAGCAGGTTCGCATCGCTCAAAAGCGAGGTTTTCATGCAGCTGCTGGAATGCTGGGCGTTGAGCATTTTATGCAGGTCTATTTTGGTTATACCCGCGAGGTTGCCCAAGTGACACGAGGGTTGACGCAGCAGGCAGAGGGTGGTCGGCGACTACGAAGTTGGATGACAGGGTTGTTTGGTAACAGAGTCGATGGTTGCTTTGTCGTTGGTC
>WLWG01003144.1_pt1 | contig 11571 bp, 20 predicted proteins | sample 6712871 | NCBI WGS metagenome assembly WLWG01 (sample SAMN12718693, study PRJNA515312) | sponge metagenome | isolation source: marine sponge | host: Mycale hentscheli | place: New Zealand: South Island, Marlborough, Capsize Point | collected 2003-05-01 | reverse complement strand
TTCTACCAATATTCTCGTACTCTAATAAATCTTTCTCGTTAATCATCATTTACAACATAGTTATTAATTACATACCAAACAATCAAAGCACCTACAAAAGTTACTCCCATACCTACAAAAAATAAACCTATCATAGTTTTTTCTTTAACTCCTTAACGTACTCTTCATCTTCTAATTGTTGTCGGTTCTTGATTATAGTAGCTTGTTTGTGCCAGGCCCAAGTATTAATAGAACCAGACCAACCCATTACCCATAAATAAAATTTTAACATCATTCTTTTACCAATGCTCCTTTCTTAATTTGATTGAGTGGTGCTGAGTCATGCACATTACCACTGACTGATACACGTACACAATCAGAGTTAAATGGACTAACCCAATGTTTTAACCATGCAGGAAAGACAAACATCTCTCCGTCTTTTGGAAAGTATGACATATACGTTATACAATCTCTTATGCCCTCACCATACATAAACTGAATACCACCAGGACCACAAGACTTACCAGTGTATTCTTTGTTTTCTTTCGTCAAAGGTTCTGGCACAGATAAATATATTACAAATGATAACTTACCATCATGATCGTGTGGTGGATTAAATTCATACTGTCGTTGGAAGTTACACCATAAAGCTGTTAATGCATACTCTGGTTTTGAATCATACATTTTACCTTGAAACTTTTGAAACATTTGATCGTATATACCAAGGTACGGTGCAAGATATGGTATAAGTTTATCTCTAGACTCTTGTGTGTAACCTATTTCTTTTTCTATCTGACCTGCAAGTTTATGATTATAACTTTCAGAAGATTTTTTAATCTCACTTAATAATGCTTTTTTAAAATCATCTTGTATCTTTAGTTTAATAACACAAGGTCCCCAGTTAAAAGTTCTAACTTCTATCTGTGGGTTCTTTTCTTTTTTCTTACCTTTTGACATTTCTTTGTACCTCTCTGTATTCATCTAAACTAATGATTTTATTATCTAAAGCTTGATGAGTGTAGTGTTCTATAATTTTTGTAATCTTTGGTAACTTAGTATGAGCCCAAGGCCAAATCATACAACACACATAGTATGCGTCTCTAAATGTACAACGCCATCGCCATTGCATCAAGTATTTTGTACCATCTTTTCGAAGTCCTTTTCTAGGTTTGCGTGTGACTGTACCACAACCTAAAATGTCATGAACCCAAAAGATAACTGACTTATCAGTCATGGTTATCTCCATATTGATACGCATAGAATTACTTGTTCGGTAACCTTTACCATTGTGTTTCTTTTTCTTTTCTGTAGCACGTTTAAAAAACACACTACCTTCACCATCAAATAATCCTGCGATGTATGCTTTGTCTGTATCAGGAATCATCAAACGCCCGCTTTCCGTGCACGTACTAACGGGTCGCCAAAGGCTCGAATACTCAGGGTATGTTTTACCAATCCCGATATGTAACCTCCAGAGGTGTTTAGCGCGTAGCATTTTTTTACACCTGGAGCTCGTCCTTTTCTACATTTAAAATTTTTATTTAGCATCATTTGTAAATACCCATTTTACTACTGACGTTGTCGGATCAAAGCCATCAAACTTTAGATCCTTAGTGCAAGCTGTCAGAAGTACCATCATCAATCCAACCCATATCATCGACTTCATAAAACTCTCCCTCCGAGTCACAGTCCCAACATTGGTGAACAGTATCTTTCCCCTCTGTTGCAACTTTTAAATATCCATTACCTTTACAGGTAGGACATATTGTTATTGTTACTTTAGCTTTTTTTAATTTTTCCATTTAGTTTCTTCGCTTTCTCATTTGCAATTGATTCAATGGTTTTACTTATAGACAATTTAGCGTCGGGCAATAATACCTTTGATAACTTATCTAAAGTAGCGTATGTTTCTTTTGTTAGAGAAACATTTTTATATTTACTCATGTCTGTCATGCGTTTCCTTTCATATTAATAACCCATATATAGGTGATTTTATAGGATTGTCAATGAAAATATTATTAACTTTGGTACTTTGTTCACAAATACAACAAACTTGTTTACAGCCATACCCGTGGCCAGAAAGATTTGATACTCAATATGATTGTTTAATGTTTGGTTATGAAGAATCTATGAATAAAATGAAAGAAATTGGCCGTGATGAGATTAACAAACACAATATGTTTGTTAAGTTTTATTGCACTCCTGAGAATACAATTTGACAATGTGGCAGAATAATGGTAAGGCGAGATAATTTCTCACCATTACCTACCCTTACTTTTTTCCCTCTTTAGGGTAGGTGTTTCTTGATCCCACATCCACAGTAAAAGAACTGCAGGTGAAATCAAAAGACTAATTACAAATACACCCAATAAAATCACCAGTGCCATCCTTCATTACATGTACGTTAAACGGTGGTTCATGATACGTGGTCAAATGTAATCGTAGTATGTCACAAAGATCAAAGCAATTTACTTCGTCCAATAATGAGATATGTTCCATCATCTCTTTTGTGACACTTACTAACTGATACAATCCGTCGTTTAATAGTATTAGATCCATACGTTTTCTCCACTAGCTTATACCATTGATCCTTGTATTTTGGATCCTTAGTTTTATTATATTTAACTGCCGCTTCGTCTAACTTTTTTTGCGTCGTCATTTACCCTCGTTCCATGAGTCAAAACATTTTTTAATCCAGGTGCTTTCATAGTTATGTCAACACCATACGATCGCCATGCTTGTTTCATTAAGTTAAGTTCTAACAACAGACTAGACCATTGACCAGGCAATGCACCATCTACTTTTATTGTTATTATTTTTTCTTTCATACCTAGAATGTAGGACTTTATATGATTATGTCAACCTTTCTTTTGTTTTTTTTGTTGACGTTTTTCTTGCTTATTTCTTGACTTCTTGTGACGTCCTGGCCGTTTTTTAGGTTTATCACGAGGTGCTGTGGATAACCCGTATTTAGATTTTTTGGCCATCTGTCCATTCTTTTACAAACACACTCATATCATCGGGTCTACTTATGTGTGGTAAATAACTTATCTTTCCATTTATGTGTTGCTCTAAGTCGGCGCCACAATTCATACATCTATACATTTCTTTTGTAAGTCCAACTAACATTGTAAACTCATCACACGTTGGACATTTACCATTTACTATTTCTGCTGTAATTTTCATTCTATTGTATTATCAGCTTCTTAATGCTTTTGCTACCATCAATATTATCTTCTAATTCTGCAGAACCCTTATAGCATTTATAAGATACAGTTTCATTGTATTGTCTTTCAGCCGTAATTTTTCCACGTAAACATTTAGACATAGAAGGTTGCAAACGTGCCTCCTTAATCTCTCCATTTACAAACATAAGTAGGGCCACCACAGACTCTATCATACTACCTTACCTTTGTTTTGACCTTGCTTGATAACATATTTTTGTGTACCATGCTTGCCAGTTTCTACTTCTTTTTTTAAATCTTTGACATAACTCATCTGTTTAGCTTCTTTGTTTATGTGAGCTATGTAGTCTAAAACTTTTTTAGTTATACGTCCCGTTGCCATTTGTGTATTTCATCTCTCTGTTTTGATCTTTTAATTTTTCGATATCAACCAAAACTTTATCCATTTGTTTTCTTAAAAATTCTATATTAACTTTATTTAAAGCCATTGATTCAATATGTGCGTTTAGTTTTTCAGTGGTTTTGTATAGATCTTCGATCATCATGAACTGCTCAGAATCAGCGGGAAGTGAGCCAAGTTGGCCCCGTGGCCATTTTATTCTAAATTCTGTATTCTCATTTAGATCTTTTTCCATAATTTGTAGTCTAGTGTCTGCAACATTTAAACGTTCAATCATTTGAAAATAGCCCATGGTGCCAAGTGCTACGATAATTATCAAAGACGCTACGGTCTTCATTGGCATTTGCACTGCTGCTTCTTCTGATATTTTTAATGGTTTACTCATCTTTTGGTTTTGGTAGCGGCAGTATATAGTCTTTTGGAGGCATTTTCAATTTGCTTTTTCCTGAGTTTATGAACTTATCTCCCATTAAATTGACCTCTGGGTTCTCTTTTTTATACTCATCTTTCATATCGTCCCATAAACTTTTACTATTATCCGGTCTAGTGTTATCTCTTGCAGGAGTTACACCTCTACATTTAGATACTAATAGATTAAAATTAGAATTAAGTGCTAAACTAGGATTACTATTAACCCGACCACACATTTTCATTAATTCTAATTGTTGTTTGATTGCTACGTTTTCTTTTGAAGTCTTACAATCTGTACCCAAATATTTTCTGTAAGTAAATCTTAAACTATAATTATCAGATTCATAGTCTGAATCTCCATAAGTATAATCTGTTTCTCTGTCTTCTGCTTGTATGCTTGTTTCAAATTCTCCACATCTTACACCATACTCGTTAAGATATTCGTTTCTAGGATATGCAGGTTCTACAAACAATGCTAGTATTGTAAGAGCCAAGATAAGTAATCCTGTAAAATAGTAATTCATCCTGAGAACCTCCATACATTACCTGTTTAAATCCTTAATATCATAGTCATGTTCTCTGACTTGATCTGCCAATTGTCTGTATAAATTTTCTGCCATCTGCCACGTAGATTCTGCAGAAGTTAGTCTTGTGTTTTGATCTACAATTTTATCTTCAGCAACTTTTAAATCTCTTTTAAGATCTACGATTTCTTGCTGATTGGTGTTGATAGTATCTGTAAGATTAACAATGTAACGAACACCAGTAAAAGTTCCGACTAGGACTGATGCCACAACCGGAACTAATACAAAATTCTTTTTTAATAAGTCTGCTAAATTCATTAGTCTTTAATCCAAAACCAGCTTTTAATTTTATCCCAAATCCTACAGCAAATATTTTTACATTTTTTAATCATTTTTTTTCTCCTCTATTTCATAGAAAAACTTGTCAGTATCTTCTGTACGCCAAGCTCTACTATCTTCTACATTCCATTCAGATGTCTGCACTTTCCAATCAGGTATGTCATCTTTCACTGTGAAAGAAGGTATGTCCCATATACATCTGTTGTTAGGTTGTGCTGCAAAATTGCCGTCGTCTAATGCAATTATGTGAGCGCACTTGTGTTCGTGCGGTATCTCTGAATGATCAGTGTCAAGTATATTACTTTCAGGATGTGCAAAGTCAACAGTAAATAAATATTTACCTGGGTGCCATTTTTTATCTTTACCTATGTATTTACCAGCTTGTCCGTCTAGTATGTCCCAACGATGAACAGAAGGATAATAAGAAAAACAATTCCAGAGCTGTAGTTCATCAAGTCGTCTTGTGGGCACTCCGGATGCCTCAAATCCCGTTTGAATAAACGCGCTAATTGGTAAGCGATAAAATATTGCACCGTTTTCCATAATAGCATGAAATAATATAGCACGACCTGTAAGAGCGCTAAGACCAAAGATAATACAGTCACTAACTTCTCCGTGACCTTTTTTAAGATCATACAAATACTCCTTTCTTATTTGTGCATAAGTTGGTGGTATGTTCGCATTTAAATAAGCCATAATTTATCCTCATTTAATTGTACCCCAGTTTGGTCCAGATTCATAGTCCACCTTGTTTGGTACTTCTAGTTTAATTGCAGTCTCCATAATGTTTTTTATTTCAACAGCTTGGTCTTCATTCTGTATAGAAAAACAAAGTTCATCATGAATTTGTATGTGTGGTATAATACCCGCTTCATATAGTTTGACCATAGCCTTTTTTGTCATATCAGCAGCGGACCCTTGTATCAATCTATTCAAAGCTTTGTATGTAAACGCTGGCCGGTAATGCTTATCAAAGTATTCACAGTTGGGATCTCCTGGTTGAGAGTTTTTAGTAAGCTCTGCAAGATATCTGTTTTCTGCTTCTTCTTTTTTTAGAATAGGCACAGGTGATTTAACTATTTGTTTTACGCCATCAACTTCTTTGTATTCACTTATTTCAAATATGCCTTTCTCTGCATTCCATTCTTTGTTGATAGGCTCCCATTTATCAAATCTACAAAACCTGTCTTCTAGTGTGTATATATTTTTATTTTTCTCTGCAAAATCTTGCAGTCCTTGTGATAACTTTCTTACAAACGGTACTTGACTATGATATTTTTCAAATAATTCTTTTGCTTCATCACTCTCTAATTCTAAAGATCTGGCTAATTTATTCTTGCCCATACCATAGAATAAGCCTAGGTTGATTGTTTTTGCCTGTTTCCTGGTAATTTTAGCCATTCTGGCTACGATTTTGTGAAAATCGGTGCTCGGGTCCTCATTATATTCTTCGGCCATCTCCTCGGCTCCATGGAAGCCATTCTTCAAAGCGTAGTGTACAACTAGTCTAGGCTCTTGTTGTGAGTAGTCAAAGGATCCCCACTTGTGTCCTTCTTCTGGTAAGAACAATTCTCTTATCTTACTACCTAATTCACTTCGTGCTGGAATCTGTTGTAAGTTAGGATTACGCATAGAAAATCTACCAGTGACTGTACCGCCTTGGTCTGATCTAATTTGATTTATGTCTGCATGTATTCTGCCATTGTGTATAAATTTTAAAATACCAGTTACAAAAGTGTTAAATAATTTATCTAACTGCCTGGCTTTTGCAATCATTTTTAAATATTTATTTGTATGTGATTCTAAATATAATTTTGTTATACTAGCGCGTCCTGTTTTAGGTGTAATTTTATAATCTGTAATCTTTTGATTGTCTAACAAAGGTTGAATAGAATCAGCAGCCCAAATGTCAACATCAAGATTAGTTTCTTTTTTAATTGTTTTTAATATTTCTGCTTGTTCTTTTTTAAGAGTATCGCCAAATGTTTTTGCTTTCTCTTCATCAACTCTTACTCCTAAGAATCTCATTTCAACAAGACACGGGAACAATCTTGTTTCTATGTCAAATATGTTTTCTAAAGTTTTTTTACTTTTTGATTCTGTACCTATTGGAGTTTTAATTATCTTTTCAAATTTATTCCAAAGTTTTAATGTGAGTAATACATCTTGCTCTGCGTAATCTGCAACTAAATCATAAGGCAGTTTGTGCATGTTAGTCATAGGATCAGATATACCGTGCAGTTCTTTTGCTTTATCTGTTAGATCATATTTGTATTTGTTATCGTTTAAATAATCTTTTGCTAGAGAATCTAAACTATATTTTTGTCTGTTCTCATCAATTATAGAAGCTGCAATCATAGTGTCATACACAGGTCCTTTTAGCATCATGCCAGTAGCTGCACGTATCCAACAAACGTCATACATTGCATTGTGAAATACTTTTGTAACTTTTTCGTTTTGAAATATTTTTCTGTTTAAAACTTTCCAAGTTGTGTTCTTTCCTAAGTTTTGTCCTGAGTATAAGTGAGCGATTGGAAAGTAATATTTCTCATCTCTATAAGCAACAGCAATACCACATACTTTGCCTTTACCTACGATGGCCCCTGATCCGTGAGTCTTGAGGTCTGGATCGTGTGTCTCTAAGTCGACAGCAACGACATCTCCATCTTTTATGTCTAAGTCCGTCAACTCCGGTATCATTTATAATCTCTCTCCATAATCATTTCTATAAAATGTATTGCTTTCAACAAATCTTGTTTCTTACCTTTGTCCCTATGTCTTATGATGTATTTTATAGCACATCCTTCTGGATATAGCAATTCATTCTCTACTACAAACTTACTAGGTTGAATTTTATACTTTTGATAGTGACTCCCGCCGTGCTGCTTGTCCCATACTTTACTCATTACATATCTTCCTTTCCTGCAAATGTTAAGTTAGTTGTACTTTTTAATAACCATAAAGTTTTTCTTGCACGTGAACATGCAACAAACTTCATTCTCTTTTTTGAAAACGGATTTTCTTGTCTCGTTAATTTAAAATCAAATACTACGTTATCAAATTCTTTACCTTTAATTGTATGTATGTTTTCTAAAAACACTCTTTTCTTTTCTAAGTCTCTATTGTTGTTTACAATTTCTCTAATATAATTTTTCATTTGAATTGTTAAAACTTTACTAATCTTTTGAAAGTCATCTATATTTTTTACACCAGGGACGACAAACCCTTTGTCGACTAACCATTTAATATCATAGCTACCACTGTCTGCAGCTTCTAACTGTTCAATTGTTTTTAACTGATACTGTGGATGTATACCTTTAAACATTGCTTTGATCTTAGTTAAAGATTTGTATTCACCCTTTGAAAAACTTAAGAATTCTCTTTGATTTTTTACTTCATTAGTCGGATACTTAAATTTAAATTTACTTTTTTCTTTATTAGGTATTGCAACTGGCATACCTATCTCCATTAAATAGTTTATCATCTCTCTAGGTTCCCCACCTCTATATGTAAATATAAAATCTTCTGTAGTGTTTTGTATTCTATTTTTAAGTTCAGACGCAAAAGGGTCTTGCGTCAAACTAGATAAATTAAATATTTCACCTTCTACAACTACTCCTGTTCTGTTTCCATTCTCATCTAATTCTTCTCTAGGTTTCCATGTTCTAGTATAATTATATTCTTTCCAGATATCCTGTATTATTTTTTTACAGTATTCATTTATAACTCTAGGACAACGATAACCTTCTTTTAATTCTACTTCTGGATTTGCAAACTCTTTGTGAAACGAGTCAGGATCAGCTCCTGCAAACTCAAATATAGCCTGGTCTGGATCTCCTGCTTTGTAAAAATAATCTACGTTTTCTGACATTACTTCTTCAGCTTTTCTTTGTATAACACTAGAGTCTTGTGCTTCATCGACTATTAATATTTTTATATCTTTACATAATTTTTTTGACTCTTCTCTGTTATTATAAAAATCTTCTACCATATCTTGAAAGTCAATTATTTTTGTAGTTCTTCCATTTATTTTTTCATTAGTTTTAAATTTAATATAGTATTCTTGCATTTTAATTAGTTCTTCAGCAGTGTATTGATAGTCCTCTTTTTCTTCAAACGTTAAACTTCTGTAATAGTCTAATACTTCTTGACCATTATCTTTTGCAAAACTTATAAATCTAAAAAAAGGATGTATTGCAAACAAGCCTTGTATGCTGTTAAATTTTTTATTTGATGTATATTTATCAAACATTGGATACAAAGTTTTTAAAATATCATAGTCTTCAATTAAAAAAGCTTTTCCTTTTACACGATTCTTACAGAACTTATGAACTGTAGTTACATTCTCTTCTAAAGATGCTTTTGATTGTTTTACTAAATGAAAGATCTCATGACCTGTTTTCTTTTGAAAGTCGTCGATACTTTCATCTTTGTATATTTTATCTCTAATATGATTTGCTGCTGTATTCGTGTGGGATATAACAATCATATCTGTCGGAGAGTATTTTTCTACTAGATGCTTATAGTATATTTCAACTAACTTGGTTGTTTTACCTGTACCTGGTGGTCCTGCTATTCTAATTTTTTTCATGTTCTATCTTTTTTGTATCGTCTCCTAATACCGAATATTGTTCTGTGTCAGAAATAAAATGCCATGTTGGACATGACACTTCTTTTTTAGTTACGTCGTTGTATACCTTTCCATTTAATTTTTTAGCTTTCATAATATGCTTAAGATTAAAACATATTTTTTTTACTGATGTGTTATCTTTTTGAGATCTAAAATATTCTACTAATCTATTTAATTTAAAATGCAGGTCGTGAGTTTTTTGATCTACATAACATCCTCCATCTAATAATGCATCTTGACCAAAAGAAACTGTGGCTTTTCTAATAAATGAATAAACCATTATCTTAAATTCGTTATCATCACTCGCTTCTTCGTCTGCTTCTTCATATACTCTTTTTTCTAATCTTGCATATTGAAAGACATGAAAATCTCCTGGTTTCATTTTTAATACTGCTGGATGAGGAAAGTTTCCCGCATTGGCTAATATGTTTACCCATTTTTGTTTGTCTATTATATCAGATCCCTGCATAGGAACTTTTATTCTAATGTAACCATCGCCTGTTCGATTTTTTACATCAACAGATTCATAGAAGATCGGAGGTTTACTTGTGTATTCTGTAATATCGCCAACAGCTTGTTCTGCTTCAACTAAATCTGCAGCTTGTTCCGGACTTATTCCACATAGGTGTCTGACACATGCGGAAGAATCACAATGTTTTTTTATTTGCTGTCGTTTACATAAATATTTATATTCTCTGTCAGTTGATTTTAATACCGTGTTATCTATTTCTTTCTCTTCTAACGGCCTCGCCATGTACTCTTGGTTAAAATGTTTTAGTAAAGTCTTTGCATCCATCTTACTGTATGCTTCTATTTTATTAACACCTTTTTCTATAGCTCGCATAGACCAGGTATACATGTGTAAAAGATAATCGTTTCTATTTTCGTTTGGAATCTTACCGTCATTTAATTTTAAACAATTTTTTGTGCAGGGTAAAAAGAAATCTTCTAATGTTTTTTCTTTTGGTTTTTTTACTTTCTTAATAGCTTCTGGAACTTCTTCCTGTAAGTAATCTATTAAATCTGTTTGTGCATATTGATCATACATTTCAAAAAACTGATCGATTGATGCGTCTTCAAAGTCATCTGTGTATGCGTAAGTGCTTCCTTCTTCATGATGAAAGTAAGGCATGTTGAGCCAGGAACCATCTTTTTTATCTGCTAGTGATGTTTGCATTGGATAAACTCTATCTAAAATATTTGCAAGACCAAGCTTACCTGCAAATTTTTTCATAACTAATTGTACTTCTTCTGCACTCGTAAACTGTTTCATAAACATGTAGACATGTGCTCTACCACTTTTTGATCTAAACATAATCAATGGTAGTTTAAGTTTTCTAATTTTTTGTAATAAACCTTCGTAGTCGTAATTATTTACATCAATATCTATTGCACCCCATTTACAGGTGCCATCATCTTTTAACGGAAAGATACCTAGTCTGTTACCAACGCCGTTGAGATGATTTTCCCAAAGCTGTTTTGTTATAGGTTTATGTTCGATCCAAGGTCTACCTTCAACTTTTACAGAAAGTTTTTTATCATTCTTTTTAAATTGACCGTAGGCTCTTTCTAATCCTTCAAATATATTTATAAATTTCTCAATCATATATTATAAGTGGGCGTTTCCACTCTCGCTTAGACGCCCACTACCTAGGATATTATAAATCTAATGAAGCTTTTTTGACTTCTTGATTCTCATGTTTTGTTTGAACCTCACCCTTACCTACAGATTCTGCAAAAGCTTTTGCCATGTCGTAGACATTCTTGTCTTCAACTGGTCCCACTTTTGATACATCCCAACCAAACCATGTTCCTTTGTCGTTAGACATCTGAACGGTAGATAGATTATAAATGTGGCTGTAAGTTGGCGGAGTAAACAAACCATTTTTCCCCTGCATTTTGATACCCATCATCATTGAGTTCCATTTTCTACTAACTTTAAGTTGAGTAGATTTCATAGAAATCAAAGCTGTAGATGGATTATCACCAACAGTTAATACAAAGTGACTTGCAGTATTTTCAAGATAGTTACCATTTGCTAATCTATCTTTGTAGTCTTTACCTCTTGTGGTTTGACTTACTATATCACTGTCTGCCTCGTGA
>WLWG01003141.1_pt1 | contig 11578 bp, 5 predicted proteins | sample 6712871 | NCBI WGS metagenome assembly WLWG01 (sample SAMN12718693, study PRJNA515312) | sponge metagenome | isolation source: marine sponge | host: Mycale hentscheli | place: New Zealand: South Island, Marlborough, Capsize Point | collected 2003-05-01 | reverse complement strand
GTAACAACCTCGTCAACCAAGAAGTCGGTATGGATGACAATGAAACGGGTGTACCTTCCGCTATTACAGCTACGCTCTTATCCTCTGAGTTTGACTTGGATAACGGTGACAGGTTTATGTTTATCAATCGCATGTTGCCTGACGTAACGTTTGAGGGGTCTACAGTGGATAGCCCTGCGGCAGTAATGACTCTGCTACCTATGGAGAACTCTGGTTCTGGTTACTATAGCCCTACGTCTGAGGGTGGTGTGGACAACGCTACGGTAACTCGTTCTGCTACTGTACCTATTGAGAAGTTTACAGGACAAGTATTTGTGCGTGTACGGGGTAGACAGATGGCGTTTAAGCTTGAGTCTACTGAGCTAGGTGTAGCATGGAAGTTAGGTATACCACGGTTGGAGATGCGTCCTGATGGCAGGAGAGGCTAGTGGCAGAGCGGCTCGTACAGAAAGTTCAAGTCCCTGCGCTACCGATACCTAAAGCTGGGCCGTTAAAAGAGTATCTTGATGCCCTAAACAACATCTTGCGTCTCTTCTTTAACTTGATAGCAAACGCAGTTAACAATGTATTTGGAGAACAGGGAGGTCGGTTTGTAGAGTCTCCTAATGCAAAGTTCTTTTCTACTATAGATCAGAACGCCAGTGTTATAAATACAGCATATGCGTTACAGTTTGAGAATACATATTTAGGTGAAGCCATAAGTATAGCGGGGACACCAAAGACAAGAATTACACCACTCTACTCAGGGGTCTATAACTTTGAACTCTCAGTAGAATTGACTAGCGGCAATGCTAACTCAAAAGAGCTGTCGTTCTGGGTACGTAGAAGTGGGGTAGACATAGCAAATACTGCTAGAATGCACGTCGTAGCAGGGTCAGGTGGAGTAGATGATTTTGAGTACAGTTTTACCCTAGACTTAACAGCAGGACAATATGTAGAACTTATGTGGGCAACAGACGATACAGGTATAACTATTGATTATCAGGCGGCTGCAAGTCCCCGCCCTGCCGTGCCGTCTACCCTAGTAACCGTAGTTTTTGTATCAGCGTTGCCAGAAACGCTACCAACACCGTAGGGATAGGTATGGACCTCATAACATTATCAGCTCTAGCTAAATTTTTAGGGAATACTGCGGGAGCTTTTGGGCTAGATGCCCTGTTTGGTAGAGGCGGCATGGAAGCTACCCCCATGACCCCTGAAGAAGCAGAAAGATATGCTATTGAGGAAGGTCTAGCTACGTTACTAGCACAACCTACCCCCGGTATGGCAGGTGGCCCAGAAGACATTGAAGGTGTGGGTGAGCAAGAAGTAGACCTACTACAACAAGCTGCGGAGTTAGGAAACACAGATTTAATTAATCAAATTACTAGCTTGTCTCCTACAGAAACTGTACGGAACATAGGTACACAGGTCGGTGAAGGTATAGATACTGTTTTTGATATTCTCAAGTTGCCTAACCCTACTAAAGTAATCGGCGCTCCCATACAAAAAAGCGGTACAGTAGTATGGGGGCAAACCGGTGGTAGCCCAGTAATAGGTACAGGCACAACGCCCGGTGGTACACAAACAGGAGTGACGACAGGCGATCCAACTATTGATGCCGTATTAAACAAAGTAACTGGAGTGCTTACAGGTAAAGCAGCGGCTGGAGATGTTCTAAGTAGAAGTACCATAGAAGATATTTTAGTAGGTACAGCAGCTACCGAAACAGGAATGTCTACAGAGCAAGTAAGAGACATAATTGAAAGCGCAAAAGATATTGTCCCTGCTCCTACAGCTATTGGTGTTGACCTTGGAAAAGAGTCAAAGATTGGATCGAGTGGAGTAGAACAATTAGATGTTACCGGAGATATGGGTGCTCTTGATACAGTTGTTAGGGGTACACCTTCGCCAGAGTCTTTATCACTCACCGAAACTACAACACCTAAAGTACAGACAGTTGGGGATTTAACACCTGCTGCTATACCACGTACTAATGTAGGTACAGATGAAGCTACGCCAGAACCTAAAACGCCCGCTGTGGCTTCTGAATCATCTGATGGTGGCGGAGGTGGCGGAGGTGGTGGTTTTGGTACATCTTCTGCTGGGCAGCGCATAGTACAAACAAGCCCAGGCGAGCTAGTAGATATAGACTATTTATACAATATTGCAGGGCCAAGCATTTTTGCACCTGACATTAGCAATGACGAGGATATTATGCCGTACATATATAACAAAGGTGGACCTGTGCAGAAGTTTACTAATGGTGGTGGTCCTATAGACTATTTAGGTGGTGCGTTAAATCAAGATTTAGGACTTACAAATAATCAAAACAGCAAAAGTTTTGGCAGTAAGGTTATGGATTTTCTAGGGGACGATAAGAATCAAAACTTAATTGGTCTTATTGGAGGTGGATTAGGTGGATTGTTAGGTATGAGTGGAGACACTCAGTCCCAAGGAAGTTTAGGCTATCAGGGCGGTATTCCTGACTATAAGGCAACACGAGAGCTAGTACCCAATGCTTTTGATAACACTGGTAGACGACCCGGTGGTGCAGGAAGACGATACTTTACAGATGTTCAGTACACACCCACTAGCACTACAGAGGGTGGACTTCCTGCCATCATAGGTGCAGAGCAGATAGCGGCTCAAAATGCTGCATATACAGAAGCTTTGGCAGCTCAAGAAGCAGAAAATATAGCCTTAGCTAATTCTTTCTTAGGTGCAATCCCAACGGACACTAGCACTGCTGCTACACCTGCTACACCTGCTACACCTGCTACACCTGCTACACCTGTTATACCTACTACACCTACTACTGATTCTGTTATTGATTTTGTTGATGAGCCTAGTGATGAGAGTCCAATGGGGCCAAACTTTAACTTTTTTGAAGAACAGTTGCGTTCAGGAGAAAAGACTCCGAAGCAATTAGCTACTGATTTAGGTATAGAAGAAGAAGACCTTATTACTCGTCTTATAAATGCAGGTAACACAAATGTTAACGAAGTTCTTGAGTATTACAGTACGCTGTATCCAGAGCTATATGGCAACACCACTGTAGCTGATGTTAATAGATACTTATACCCTGACCAATATGCTCAAGGTGGAGATATAAACCAATACTACTTAGGTGGTTCTACGGATGGTATGGCAGATGATATTCCTGCTATGATAGGTAACTCCCAACCCGCTGCTTTAAGTGATGGTGAGTTTGTTATACCCGCAGATGTGGTAAGCCACTTGGGTAATGGTAACTCCGATGCAGGAGCGCAAAACCTATACAGTATGATGGACAGAGTGCGTAAAGATCGCACTGGTAATCCTAATCAGGGTAAGCAAATAGACCCTAATCAATATTTAGCGTAAGGAAACAACTATGGCAACTCCAACTATACTAGGACAAAGTAGTTCGTTATCGCCTTTTGCTGGGCCTTACGTTAGCGAGATGCTGGGTAAAGGTGCTGCGTTAGCAGATATGCCCTATCAAGCCTATCAAGGACCACTTACTGCTGGACAATCGCAACTACAGAATCAAGCTTTTACAGGACTTGCTAATTTAGCTGTCCCACAAGCAAGTATGGCAGGGTCTTTTACAGGTGCAGGGTATACCCCACCTACCGCCGAGCAAGCCGCAATGGGGCAAACAGGGACTTATGCTCCCGCTACAGATAGCGTACTTCAACAATACATGACTCCTTACTTACAAGGCGCACTTGAACCGCAGTATGCAGCCGCAAGAAGACAAGCTGATATAGCCCAGCAAAATCTACAAAGTCAGTACGGTAAGGCAGGAGCCTATGGTGGGTCACGTCAAGGAGTTGCTGAGGCCGAACTACAGCGTGGCTTGTTAGATAGAATGGCAGGAATTACAGGCGCAGGTTATCAAGACGCTTTTCAACAAGCACAGAATCAATTTAACACTGAACAAAATTATGGATTGCAAGCTTTAGCCGCTCAACGAGCAGGTGGTGCAGAACAACGTGCTATTGAAAGCCAAGGAGTTATGGCAGATATAGCTCAGTTTGAAACCGAAAGAGACTATCCGTTTAAGCAAGTACAGTATCAGCAGTCGTTACTACAAGGCTTGCCGATTAGTACTGAAACTAGACAGTATGCGGAGCCTAGCGCGTTAGGACAATTTGCAGGTGGTGCATCTGGTATTATAGGCTTACTCCAAAGTATAGGTCTGGTACCCACTCAGGGGAATACATAATGGCTGGCATATTTGAAGAAGTACAAATGCGAGAAGATGCTTACGCAAACAACCCACAAGCGTTACAACAACGCTACGCGCAAAGCCAACAACTAGTAGACTTACTTGCTCTCCAAAAAGTAAATAACGAACAACAAGCAGCGGCTAGAAACATACAAGCTCAAATGGAAACTAATCCTAGTACAGTTAAAGATCAACTAGGACTACAAGCGTTGTCCGGTGCTAGGTCAGAAATAGTGTCCGAACTTGCGCCTGGGATTAGGCAAAGAGGGCAACAAATGCAACAAATGGCAGCTCGTCAATCAATGGGTATGCCTAGTATGAATGCTTCTAACATGCAACGTATGGCTGATGGCGGAATTGTTGGGTATGCAGAACCTAGTTTATTACAAAAAGCCAAACAGGGATTAGGTCAAAGCATGATGGACATGGGGTCTAACATGCAGGAAAGCGACCAAATAATAAGAAACTCGATGCCGTTCATCACACAAATGCTTGGTAAAGGTCCAGCACTTACTGAACAAGAACGTGCAGAACTTAAAGCAACAGTAGAACAAGATCCCGGCCTTATCGGTATATTTGGAAAACAGTTGGAAAATCTTGGCATATACGTGAAAGACATGGCAGGTGGCGGTATTGTGTCTCTTAAAGAAGGTGGATTCCCTGATTTAAGCGGTGACGGTAAAATTACTCGTAAAGACATCTTAATGGGTCGAGGTGTAGTCAATAAACAACAAGGTGGGATTGTCAGTTTTGCACAAGGCGATCCAGTTGTTGACCCTGAAAATAGATTACTAGACCTTAGTGAACTTGTAGGGGTAACAGAAGAAGATCCAATTTCTGTTCCTGAAGCAGAGGGTCGTTTAGGAGATGAGCTGGGGGCTGCTATAGAAGCTGGAGCTTCTAGCGTACTAGACTATGTAAAAGAAAACCCTGTTGACGCAGCTTCGCTAGGATTAATGTTTATTCCCGGTGTTGGTCTAGCAGGAAGAGGGCTTGCTGCACTTTCAAGAATACCGGCTGTAAGAAACGCAGCTATAGGTGCGGGTCGCCTTGCTCAAAAGGCAGTTACTAAACCTAGAATGTCAGGTTACGGCAGTGCGGTTAGAGGGCCAAAAGGAAAGTTTATGTCTGCTAAGGATGCTAAAGCAGCGGGCTTACGACTTAACCGTCAGTTTGACCCCCTTCGTACAATGGGTGTAGCAGGGGTAGGTTTAAATTTAGGTAATAGGTTACTTGGCGGTGATGATACTGAAATAGAAGAAGTACAAGATACACTGGCTGGGGCAAATACAGTAGAAGAAATTATAAGAAAAACTCCACCTCCTCCTAAAAAATCTGGTCTGGCTGGGGCAAATATAGACTTTGATATGCTTCGTCAGCAAGGTGCAGCGGCAGCGGGCGGTACTACTACAGGGCAGTCTTTGGCACTAGCCGGTGCAGCCACAGGAGCAGAACAAGCTAGACGTGAGCAAGTGGCTGAAAAGAGACGTTCAGATCAAGAGCGCAATGCAATATATGCAGAGCAAGTAGCAGCAACACTTGCTGCGGGCGATCAACGACGACAATCAGAGCTTATCAAGGCTTTTACTACGTATATGGAGATTGGCAATGCGGCGCAGCAACAACTAGATGCTGCTAGTTTAGCAACGTTAGATGGTTTAAATTACGATGACCTCCCTGAGAGTACGCAAAACCAATACGTACGACAAGCGGCTTTAAATTTTGTACAGCAAGCAGCGGGTTTAGGTAATGTAGCAGGTGGATTACCCCAAGGTGTAACTGTAACTCGGCGGGATTAATAACGTATGCCTATATTTACGGTGCAACTTCAAGATGGAGCTAAGTATGATGTTGAAGCTCCAGAAGGTACAACTGATGCTCAAGCGTACCAATACGCTGTTAGTCAAGCAGCTCCTCCACTTCCGTCTGATATACCATCCCCCAAACTAGGTTTAGTAGACACGTTTACTGGCGGTGCATCTCGTGGATTATCTCGTTTAGGTTCTACGATTACTGATGTTATTCCTGCTATAGCAGCAAGTGCCGTGGGTGCAGATGAGTACGCTCAAGAACAACTAGCAGAAGCAGAAGAAAAACAAAGAGTAAGTCAGATATATAATCCTACTCAGTTTGAAAGTTTTAAAGATGTAGAGGGTGTAGGCGACTTTACTCGGTTTGTAGGTGAGACTATCGGTGAGCAGGTGGGTAACCTTGGGCTTACTATAGGCACTGCTTTAACAGGTGGAGCACTCGCACCCGTAGCGGGCGCAGCTAGGGCAACGGGTCAACTAGCCGGTGCAGCTTTCGGTTCATACGCACTTAACGCACCTGAAGTCTTTGAAAACGTCTATCGTGAGACAGGTGAAACCGCGCCTGGTACGGCTCTTTTGTTTGGTGCAGCGGCAGCTAGCCTAGATTCAATACTACCGTTAGCTCTAGCTAAAAATATATCTGGCCCTATGAAGGCAGGAATAGCTACTAAGTTACTTGAGAAATCAGGTATGTCTCAGGGTGTGCTGCGTTCGGGTACTGCGGGACTGTTCTCTGGGCTCGGTCTTGAGGGTATAACTGAAGGCGCACAAGAAGGGATTAGCATAGCTGCTGAAAGATTTATTGATGACAACCCTGATGTCTTTGGTAGTAAAGAGTTTGACCGGATCATGGAAGCTAGCGTTCGTGGTGCTGTAGCAGGTGGAGGGTTTGGCACAGTTGGCGGAGGTATAGAAGGTGTTAGAGAAGGCGCACAACGTTCTCAACGATTACAAGACTTAACTGAAGCCAGAAAAGTAAGAGATGAAATTACTAAAAAAGCTAAAGAAGATGCCGCGTTTGCGTCAGACTTACAAGATACGCAAGCTCAAGACCCACAAGGCGATCTATTTGGTGCGCCTGTCGCATCTACTATATTACCTACGGAAGAAACAGAAGCATCTATTGCTAACTTTACTAACCCTCAAATAAAACAAGAGGCTCAACGTAGAGCTAGAGAAAACAAAAGCAAAGTATCAGTAGAGGAAAAGAAATTAAAAGCTGAAAGAGCTGAAGCAAATAAACTAATAAAAGACCAAAAAGCAGCAGATAAAAAATTAGCAGCAGCGCAGACAGATATGTTTACTGCTGAGGGTGCGCCAACTCCAGCGGTAGAAAAGAAATATCAAGCTGCTGTAAAAGCTCAAGAAAAAGTTGATACGCAACGGCGTAAGCAGTTGTTAAGTGCGGAGCAATTAGATTTAAACTTACCCGCTGGCACACCGTCAACAACTGTAAGTGAAGAGGCAGTAACAGCAGGGCAAGGAGATATATTTGGTGGTATGCCAGAAGTTACAGAACCCCCTGCTCCGGTAAGTTCTACAGTCATTCCTACGGACAAGATAGGATTAAAAGCGTGGGGCAAAGAAAACTTTGGAATTGGACCTACCGCAGCGATATTACGTGAAGGTGGTCCTTTAGCTGGCAAAGACTTAAGTGATCCTGTCCAAGCCGCAGAAGTAAAAGCCGTTCTTGACACAGTTAAAAATAATACCAAAAGCGCCACTGTACCTGTAAAGATAGATGAGTTTCTTGCTCGTCCAGAGTTCCAAGTTGAAACTATAGAAACAACAGATCAAACAACAGAAACAACAGATCAAACAACAGAAACAACAGAAACAACAGAAACAACAGAAACAACAGAAGCCCAACCTGTAGCCCAACCTGTAGCCCAACCTGTAGCCCAACCTGTAGCCCAACCTGTAGCCCAACCTGTAGCTACAGCACCTATGTCAGCAGCTAGTATACGAGCAGCCGTGCCTACAGAAAGGACTGATCCTAATCAAACTTTAGTAGCAGAAGAAACTACTACGGATGTAACTGAAGATGTAACTGAAGATGTAGTTGAGGAAGGAGCTGATACCTCTGTAGATGTGAGCGAAGCCTTTGCTTCTTCGGCGTTACGGGGTGCACCAGAAACGAAAGCTAGAAAAACAAAAGCGCAAAGAGACCTTGAACGAGAAGAGCTTAGACAATTAGCTATAGAAGATAACATATTTAAAAATAAGCCTACGTACACAGGTAAAGCACTCAACAGAGAGCAACGGCGCATAGCGGAACGTGGCAACTTTAAGCAACTGCTTAACAGGCTAATCCCGTCTCAGGCTCCTGAAATACAACGAGTACTGCGTAAAATAAGCTCACAAGGTCTAGCTACTAAGTTAGTTGTAGGTGCTACGCCAGAAAACTCAAGCGGGTACTACGATCCCAATACAGACACTATAGTAATTAACCCCGAAACAGGACTTACAGAACATACGTTCTTGCATGAAACAGCTCATGCTTCTTTGTCTCAAGCTCTTAACAACCCAGACCTACAGATAACTAAAGACTTTTTTAAGTTTTACTCTGATATAAAAGATCAGATGGGCGATATTTATGGTGGTCAAGACTTACAAGAGTTTACCGCAGAGTTAGTAGGTAATCCTGAGTTTCAAGCATTGCTTAAGGATACTAAAGCACCCAATGCTCCAGCTAATAAAAACTTGTGGAATACCATCATGGAAGCCATTGCGCGTTTCTTTGGTTTCCGTCCACAACAGAGTGCGTACACCAAGGGCTTAGACTTTGTAGATAAAATACTAGACGTATCTCAGGGTGTTGATCCTACATTGTCGGATCGCCTGTTCTTGGGTACACCTAAGATGGGTGTAGGAGCTATACGTACAGCACTAAATACTGGTGGGGAACTTGCAGGTAAAAAGAAAGAAGCCCTATTAGACGGTCTTTCACGTATGGGAGACACTCAAGGTGGTGGCACTTTTGTATCTCAAGCTATGCGGGCGCTTAGGCTACAAGATTTCGTAAAACTATTTGGAGAAAAGTTCCCACAAATAAAAGCTTTGCAAGATGCCATACTGCAACGTCAAGGCACTATTGAACGAGGTATACAAACAGCCCAAAATAAGCACAGGGAATTTGTTAAACTAGCAAAAGAGTTACCCGCTCAAGTAGAAGCTTTATCTAAAATAGCTCACGACGCTAGACGTGCTGCTGTAGACCTTGTAAATGTGGACAAAGAATTCAAAGTTACCGATGCAAACAGAGCTACATATGAAGCGTTACGCAACCGTCTAAACAGATTAGATCCACGCGTACAAGCAATGTACAAAGAAATGCGTACTGATTACAGACAGATGTACGATAGATTCCGTAAGTACGTAGAAAGCCAAGCAGAAAATAATTCTCAACTTGCTGCTATTAGAGATGAGTTTACTGCAAAAACTTCGGCTATTGGATACGTCCCTTTCTTACGTTTTGGTGATTACTTTCTTGAGTTTAATTATAACGGTGAACGTTATGTAGAAGCTTTTGTGTCCCCGCGTAAAAGAGATCAGTACATACAAGAAAACGCAGATAAAATAGGTAGCGATCCTATACTGTTTAACACTACAGACAAAGCGGCATACAACGGTGATTCATTCCCCGAAGGTAGTTTTGCTAGGCGGTTAATGGAAGTACTCCCTGCCGAACAACGTAGTGAAGTATATCAAGTAATGTTAACGCTATACCCCGCTAATTCTTTTATGCAGCGCACAATGAAAGCAGATTTAGTGAAAGGTGAATCCCCAGATATAGTTCGTGGGTACGGTGACACTATGCTGAAATGGGTGCGTAAACAAGCCAGCTTAGAATACTTACCTAAGATACAGGATAACTTGCGTCAGATAGCACTAACCAAAGGTATAGGGACTGATGCCGCAGTGCGTGATGAGATTGGTAGGAGGGCGGAGTTTATACAAAGTCCGAATTATGGTTCAGGGATTGCCTTTGCAGCTACGTCAGCTTATAACCTTTTTCTACTAGGTAACGTGTCCTCTGCTGTAGTTAACTTAAGTTCTGTACCTTTACTCACAGTGCCATTACTAGCGGGTCAATACGGTATAGGTAAAGCCAATAGTGCTGTGCTTAACGCTATGAAGTTAGCGACAGGTAGAAAAGCAAGCGAAGAGTACTGGGGTAAAGACCCTAAGTATGTAAAGTTGTACGAAGGCTTAATGGATAAAGCTCAACTAGAGCATACTCAGCAAAGAGAAATCTTAGAAGGTTCTCGTCAAAGAACAGAAGATTACGACTCTTTCGGTGCTAAAGTTATGAGTCTTGGTAGTTTACCTTTTACGTATGCAGAAACTTACAGTAGAGCTACTACAGCAATAGCAACTTATGATTTAGCTAAGGCAGCGGGTAAATCAGATACTCAGGCAATAGATGAAGCCGTAAGCACCGTTATAGATGTACATACTTCAGGCATGGCAGCGGAAGGACCGCAACTAATGCAGAACGCATTTGGTGGTTTAGGGCGTGTTATGTTTACGTTTAAATCGTTTATCTGGAACAGCGCATTTGTTATTGCTAGAGGTATGCGAGAATCTTTAAAGAACCAAGACCCAGAAATACAGCGGATAGCTCGAAGACAAACTTTAGGTATTTTTGCTATGAGTAGTGCTATAGCAGGAGTAAATGGGTTACCTTTTTTCGGGGCGGCTGCTACCTTTGCAAATATGGTCCAAGCGATATTTGGAGATGATGACGAACCGTTTAATGCTAAAGATGATTTGCGTTTGTTTATAGGGGATCTTGCTTACAAAGGCCCACTTAATAAAGCCATGAACCTAGAAATATCTAATCGCGTTGGATTAGCAAACGGGCTAGTGTTTAGAGAAGATCCGTACAGCCTAGAACAAAATGGGCTTGTTTTAACTGCTATTTCCCAAGCAATGGGACCAATGGGTAGTTACTTACTTGGCGCAGAGAATGCTTTACTTGGAAACGGACGTTTAGAAGCATTAGCTCCAAGCGGGATTAGAAATGTTTTAAAAACAGGACGCTTTATATCAGAAGGCGGAGCTAGAACTGTAGATGGTCAACCTATTATGGAAGACCTCAATGCGTATAATTTGGCTCTTCAATTTTTTGGTTTTACTCCTGCAAGTTTGTCTAACTTGTATGAGATTAGATCCGCCGGTAAAAACTTTGAAAACAAAGTGCTAGACAGACGACAAAATATATTAAAGAAATACTACCTTGGTATAACAACTGGGGACAACGAAACTACGCGTGAAGCACTAGAAGAATATGCAGAGTTTGCTAAAGCGTTCCCTGAAAAAGTATCTCCAGGTTTACTAAAAAGATCGTTTAAGTCCCGACAACAATCTGCCTCAGAACTTATAAACGGTTTACGCTTCGATAAAAAGCTACGTAATAAATATGTTGAGGAATTAGAAGGTTAAACTCTCCATACCCGAATGCCCCGCACCCCATCTTCTATACGTACTTTAGTAACTACTTTGTATTTAAGTCGTTTAACTTCTGCAAGTATGATGCGTCTGTGTTTTTTAGGGTCGAGGCACGGTA
>WLWG01003140.1_pt1 | contig 11580 bp, 10 predicted proteins | sample 6712871 | NCBI WGS metagenome assembly WLWG01 (sample SAMN12718693, study PRJNA515312) | sponge metagenome | isolation source: marine sponge | host: Mycale hentscheli | place: New Zealand: South Island, Marlborough, Capsize Point | collected 2003-05-01 | reverse complement strand
AACTATCATGGAACTGATGACACTTGGCAAACAGGGGCTGGGTATGGAACTTCTAATCAAGTTAATTGGATGGATAGCACTTCTAATAATTTCTACCTTGCAGAAGTACAACTAGAACTAGGCACAGAAGCCACGCCCTTTGAGCATCGGTCATTTGGTCAAGAGCTTGCACTGTGTCAGAGGTATTTTCAAACCTTAGGTGGCGCAACTACTAATGATGTATTTGCTGCTGGTTTTACCTCAACTGCTAATTTTTTTGGATATGGACATTTAAATAACACTATGAGAGCAGCATCTACGGCTAGTGTGTCAGGCACAAATAGTGATATTGGTTATACTCATGTGGCAGTAGCGGCTGCTGCAAATGGCGCTCCTGGATTTACTACAAATCTTAACAGCTTTTTTATTAATATTCCCTCTGGAACAACTACAACTGCCAATGCTGGAGCTTATGCTAGAAGTACAAGTACATCCACTAAGTTACATTTTGATGCGGAGCTATAACAATGAATATAACAGAAGCTACCTATTTTACAGTTGATGATACAAACACATGTATCCAAGCCACCATAGATGGGGTTGTACTGTCCGTCCCCCTAGACCCCGCCAACCGTCACTACGCCGCTATCCTCGAATGGGCAGAGGAAGATGGAAACACAATACAGGAGGCTGATTAATGCCATATATAGGTAATCAACCGGGAACGGGTGTAAGAAGCCGTTTTATCTATACAGCGACTGCCTCCCAGACCACGTTCTCAGGGGCCGATGACAACAGCAAAACGCTGAAGTACGCAGATTCTGATTACATAGACGTTTATTTAAATGGCGTGTGCCTTGTGCCGGGAACCGATTACACCGCGAGTACAAAAACCAGTGTGGTTTTAACCCAAGCTGCTTCACTTAGCGATACATTAGAAGTGGTTGCGTATGACATAGCGACAATCTCGGACACAGTTTCAAAAGCTGATGGTGGGACGTTTGAAGACGGCGTTACTATTAGAACAGCCGATAATACTACTCAGCTTACCTTAGAGTCTACAGATGCGGATGCAAATAGTGGCCCCGTTTTAGAGTTGTATCGTAACTCATCAAGTCCTGCTGATGATGATGTTTTAGGTGAAATAGAGTTTCATGGAGAAAACGATGCAGATGAAAAAATACAATATGGACTTATTGCTGCCAAACTACAAGATGCTTCAGATGGAACGGAAGATGTTAGGTTAAGTTTTAAAACAATAACAGCCGGTACTGAAAGAGAAAGAATTACAATTCAGCCAACTGAAGTGGTAATTAATGAAGATAGCCAAGACCTAGACTTTCGTGTTGAGGGAAACTCTGCTGCTAGTATGTTTCACGTTGATGCTTTAAATGATAGAATTGGAGTTGGAGTTAATGATCCTGATGCTATTTTAGATATTTCTGGAGTGAGCGCAGGAGGAAACGTACTTGGAATACTGCGTGTTACTCAAAGAGCTTCTGGCGCAGCAGCTTATGGTTTAGATGTAGGTCTTGACCCAACATTTGGTGATCCAGTTTTTTCTAGAATAGTAAACGATGTTACTACAGAATCTTTTAGGATACAAAGAAGCAGCGGTAACCTTTTAATTGGAAGAACTACTGCGGCAGATTTTAACAGTGGCACAACACAAGGAGTTGATATTAAACCTAATCAAATATTTTCTTCTAAAAATGGTGACTCTGCTCTTTTTTTACAACGAAGTGGTACAAATGGTGGGTGTTGTGCTATTTTTAAAGACGCCAACTCTGTCGGTTCTATATCTGTCACTGCATCTGGAACAGCTTTTAACACATCGTCAGACTATCGGTTAAAGGAAAACGTAACAAACGTTACAGATGGCATTACTAGAGTTAAACAATTATCACCTAAACGTTTTAATTTTATTATAGATGCAGACACTACAGTTGATGGCTTTTTAGCACATGAAGCACAGACGATTGTGCCAGAGGCTGTAACAGGAACAAAAGACAAATTAAAGGTCTGGGTAGAAGGTGAAGAGTTGCCAGATGGTGTTTCCGTAGGTGATAACAAGTTAGATGCAGATGGTAACACTATTCCAGAATACCAAGAAATTGACCAAGCTAAACTTGTACCATTGCTTACGGCTGCATTGCAAGAAGCAATCGCAAAGATAGAAACATTAGAAACTAAAGTAGCAGCACTGGAGGCAGAATAATGGCAGTATCAAGAATCAACGAAGCTGGCCTCAACGTTAACCAGTATGGGAACAGGAACCTTGTAATTAACGGTAATATGCAAGTTGCCCAACGTGGCTCGTTCACTATATCTACAACAGGCTCTCCAGAATACGGCGGTCCTGACCGTTTTCATGTTTGGACATATACAAGCACAGAACAAGTGGTTGCCGATGTTTCACAAGATACTGATGTTCCAAGTGGTTTAGGATTTTCAAATTCATATAAATTTGATGTTACAACAGCAGAAAGTGCGGTTGCATCTGGTGAAGCTTTGTTGATCGGTCAGTATATCGAAGCACAAAATCTTCAACATTTAGAGTATGGAACATCAAGTGCTAAAAACTTAACGCTTTCTTTTCACATTAAATCTACAAAAACAGGAACATATTGTTTATCTGTTACAGCCCCTGATGGTAGTCGTAATATTATAAAAGAGTACACAGTTAGTGCTTCTAATACTTGGGAAAAGAAAACAATACTTATTCCGGGCGATACTTCTGGCACAATTAATAATGATAATGGTCAAGGTCTATGGTTGCAGTGGGTTTTAATAGCTGGGACTGATAGACATAAAGCAGCAGATTCTTGGTCTGGAACCACCAGTGATATTGCAACATCAAACCAAGTAAATGCTTGTGATAGTACTTCAAATAATATTTACCTTACTGGCGTCCAGCTAGAAGTAGGCGACACCGCCACGGACTTTGAGCATCGAACCTTTGCGGATGAGTTAATTAAATGTCAGAGGTATTATCAAAAATACGCTGAAACAGGCGGCTTTGGTAGTAATGCTTATTTAAGATATGGTATTGGACAAAACCAAACTACTACGGTTTCAGAGATTTTTATAAACAGTCAAACTATTATGAGAGCAGACCCTACGTTAATCTATACAGGGACACCTGCGAATTATTCTCTTTACGCTAGAGGTGCAGTTTTAGCTTGTACTGGTGTTGCTATAGAACAATCAGGCCATAGTAATAATCAGCTTTTTGTTCTTACGGCAACAGTTGCAAGCGGTTTGGTTGCAGGAGAAGCAGTTGCGTTTATGAACAATAATTCATCTACTGCGTTTTTAGATTTTAATGCAGAGTTATAGGAGTTATTATGGATATTAAAAATGCTAAATATAACAAAAATACTCTTACCAACAAAAATGTCTCTATAAGTTGTGTTATGAATGGTAGCCATGTGTGTGTTCCTATGAGTGAAGACAACACCGACTATGCAGCCATCCTTGAGTGGGCAAAAGAAGACGGCAACGAGATCCAAGCAGCGGAGTAATGTTACATGCCACTAAGCAAGCTCCAGTTCAAGCCGGGAATCAACCGAGAGGGCACCAATTACTCTAACGAAGGGGGTTGGTTTGACGGAGATAAAATCCGTTTTAAGTCTGGCTATGTGGAGCGCATTGGTGGGTGGGACCGAGTAGCGACGACAACCTTTGAGGGTAGCTGTCGCAACATGCTAGACTTTGTGACACTTAATTCAGACAACTTTTTATTTATGGGTACGCACAAGAAAGCATACCTAGAGGATGGGGGTACATATAACGATATAACCCCGCTTCGCACGACCTTGACCCTCGGATCTAATCCCATCACAACAGGAGCGGCGGGTTCTGGAACAATTACAGTAACAGCAACCTCTCATGGATCTAGCGTAGGGGACTTTGTGACACTAGCGGGAGCTACTACGGTAGATGGAGTAACGGCTGCTCAAATAAACCAAAACTTTGAGATATTAACGGTGGCTTCTAATGGTAATTCGTTTACTGTAAACACAGGTGGAGCCGCATCATCTGGTTCAACTGCTGGTGGGGGTGGTTCTGTTACAGCCGCTATGGAAATAAGCATTGGCCTTGATACAACGCTATTAGGTAATGGTTGGAGTGCAGGAACTTGGGGCCGTTTTACTTGGGGATCTGGTGCAGGGTCGTTAGCTGGACAAAACTTACGTCTTTGGTTCTCTGACTCGTGGGGCGAGGATCTTGTGGCTAACCTAGTGGACGGTAGACTTTATTACTGGGATGCTACAAACGGCAAAACTACCAGATTGGCTGATTTAAGTACTTTATCGGGGGCATCTAACGTTCCAACAACTGTTCGAAGAGTTATGGTATCTGATACAGACAGACACGTCCTGTGTTTTGGATCTAACCCTTTAGGCAGTGCCACATTCGATCCATTGTTAATACGCTGGTCGAGTCAAGAAAGTGTTTTGGATTGGACACCTACGGCTACAAATACTGCTGGAGATATACGTTTATCTCAAGGGTCGGAAATTGTTACAGCCATTCGAACAACACGACAAATTCTTGTATTTACAGAAAACAGTTTACACAGCGTACAATTTATCGGGCCCCCGTATACGTTCGGTACAGCAATCCTTGGTACAAACGTTCGTATTGCAGGCCCCAACACAGCCATCAGTGTAAATGATTTGGTGTTTTGGATGGGTCAGGAAAACTTTTACATGTATGATGGTCGGATAAATCCAATACCTTGCAGCGTAAGGCAGTACGTGTTTGACGACATTAACCGACAGCAATCATTTAAGTTCTTTGCAGGAAGCCTATCGAGCAACTCAGAGGTTTGGTGGTATTACTGTTCCGCAGGGAGCACCGAGGTGGATCGGTATGTGATTTACAATTACCTAGAAAAGACTTGGTATTACGGCACTCTTGCAAGAACAGCTTGGAACGACAGGGCTTCGGGTTCTAGATTATATCCGCAGAGCCCCGGAACAGATGGCATTCTTTATAACCACGAGTTTGGTTTGGATGATGGAAGTCAAACTCCTGCTATACCTGTCAATGCGTTTATTCAGTCTTCGGACTTTGATATTGGCGACGGGCAACAGTTTATGCTGATTAACAGGGTGCTTCCAGATTTAAACTTTGAGTCGTCTACGGCTACGGCACCACAGGTTACATTTAGTATGGGCGCAAGAAACTATAGCGGTAGCGCAGCGGGGCAAGGTAGCGTAAGCGGCGACGTGGTTCGTTCGTCTGTTGTTTCAGGAACGGACAACTACACGGATCAAGTACAAATGCGATTACGCGGAAGACAAGTAAACCTAAAAGTTGAGAGCGATACGACAGGAGTTAAATGGAGACTGGGTGCACCTAGATTAGATGCAAGACCGGATGGTCGTCGATGAGTAGAAAGATTGTTCGATCTATTATTCCTATTGCCCCTCCACAATATGACTCTGCATATGTGAATCAATTAGCTCGGTCCTTGGACAACTTCATAGATGAAACTAGAAACCCACTTTTAAACATACCTAACATGCCGAACGTAAGTGTGGTTAGTGTTTTAGAAGAGGGTGATCTTTTTGAAGATAATGGGTTTGTAAAAATTAAACGTGCAAACGCATTTTCTGTTACAACAAACGTAGGCACAACAGCAGTAGGAACAGTAACGGTGGTGATTTCATGACAGATATTCTTATTATGCCAGACGGTAGTAGGTGGAAACCTTCGACAAGTTCTGATACAGTGGAGTGTGTAAACTGTGATAACGCAGTGGACACGCCAGAAGAGATTGCTTCTTATCCAGATGGTAACTGCCCTGATTGTGGTGAGTCATGGACAGGAAGCGAAAAGCGCAGTACAACTATTGTAGTAACAATGCCTGAACAAATTAAAGGTGACTCGTAATGTCGATAATGGGTATTCTTGGAACACTAGCTGGCAACGCATTATTTCCTGGTGCGGGTATGTTAGGTGGTTTGCTTGGCGGTGGACTTGGTGCTATAGCTGGCGAAAAACTTTTTAATAAAGATGATGACAACGCTGACGCTAAAGAACGTTTTAAGAGAATGAACGAGGGACCACCAACTGCGGAAGATGCATTAGACAATTTATTTAAATCTAGATTTACTGATCCTGAAACAGGGATCTCCCCTCATTTTGATACAGCAGCAGCCCGTGATGCTTATGACAAAGAGTTTATGAAAACACATGGGGGTCAACCTGTATTGTATCAGGGTCTAGCACTGGGCGGACAGGCGGAGTCTGGTATTGGGGGCTTGATCCAAGGTCCTGGGACCGTGACCAGCGATTCAATTCCTGGTGGTATTATGCAGAACGGTAATAAAGTAGAAGAGATTTTAGTATCTAACGGTGAAGTTATTTTATCAGGATTAGATTTGGAAAATTTAGATCCAGATGGTAACATGGAAAAAGCAGGTATGAGGTTAGGCGGAGCAGCTAACGGTACTCGTGGTGCGGAAGCAGCTAAGATGTTTGCTGAAGTACAGAAATTGAAAAGAGGGTAAGAGCATGTCAGAAGTCACACAAACAACTATTACGGACTTACCCGAGTATCAACGGAAGTATATGAAAGAAATCCTAGACCGTGCACAGGCTCTAGGTAAACAGTCATATACTCTTCCCTCTTATCAAGTTGCTGGTCGCACACCCTTGCAACAACAAGCTACCAGTTTGGCTACACAAGGTGTAGGATCATACATGCCTATGCTACAGGCAGGGGAACGAGCTACAGGTGCAGGTATTACAGCAGTACAAAGTTTGTTAGATCCGAACGCTGCAATGGCATATATGAATCCATATAATCAGGCTGTTATTGATCAGTCTATGCAGGACATAAACCGCGCTGGTCAAATGCAGCAGAATCAGGCGGCGGCTCGTGCCGTTGGAGCGGGAGCCTTTGGTGGATCTCGTGAGGGCATTGAACGAGCGGAAATCGGACGTAACATCTTGGATCAACAGGCCCGAACGGCTTCAACTCTACGACAGCAGGGTTTCAACCAAGCACAGCAACAACAGTTTGCTAGAGCACAGGCGGCGGCGCAAGGTCTGGGTAGCTTGGGTATGCAACAGGCTAAACTTGGCGAGGCGTTCCAAGGCATGAACATCAACGATCTTAATACATTGGCGGCTATGGGCGGACAAGAACAGCAACAACGTCAGTCAGAGTTGGATGCCGCACGTCAGACACAATACCAAAATGTCATGCAGCCTTTTCAACAACTTGGTTTTTACTCAGACGTATTTCAAGGAATGCCTACGGGTCAAACTAAGTTCTTGGATCAACAGAAGTCAGATCCTAGCTTCCTGTCACAGGCTGCTGGTCTTGCTGGAGGATTGTATAGTCTGGGTCAGATGCCCGGGTTTGGGTTTGGAGGTCCGGGAACATGAACGTACTGAACCGTAAGATGTTTGCTAATCGAGATGCTCGTCGCAAGCTGGCAAACATGGGTGGCATACTTGCATCCTCTCCAGAACTAATGAACACAGCGCAGATGTTTGCCCCGGGAGGACAAGTTTCTGTTCCAGTTAAAACTAAAACTGTAATAATAGGAGATCCTTTGGGCGGGGCAAGATATGATCTGTACTCCGATGGCAGTGCTATTATGCTTGCTACGGGTTCAAGGATTGATCCTAACAACGCTAGTAACCAAGCGTTTCTTCAAATGTTACAAGGATTGCCTGATGTAACTAACACATCTATTTCTCAACCTGAATTAGAGAATGATCCTATTCTTAGTAACCCGGGTATAGCGACTGAACCTAGAAGTATGCTTCCTGTAAGAGATAACCGTCAGGAGTTACAGAACACAATTGAGTCTGGCACTGAGCTTGTTCCTGGAGTCAATGTCCCCGGTCCATCGGAACAGTATGTCATGGACAAAACATCTCCTAACTATACAGCGAGAGATCCAAGCGAGATTCCAGAACTTGCAAGTGAATTTGAAGAAGAAACAATTAAGAAGCCAATGCCTACGTTGTTAGATGCGGATGAAGATTACACGCCTACGGCTGCTGAGTTGGACCAAGAGTTGCTTGACATGGGTGCTCCTGACAAACGTTTTGATGTAGTTCCTAACGCTATTGAAAAAATTTATGGTGTCTCAGAAAAACGTGGAAACAAAAGAAAAACAAAGACGGCTCCAGAAAATCCTGAATCTATTTTTGAAATCCTTGGTATTGGTGAAGGAGTAAGAAACACAGGAACAGGAGAATCTGCAACAAAACGTAAGTCAAGTAAAAATAAACAGGTGACAGACGAAGAGCAGGAGTTCGAAGCGTCTCCAACCGATGAAGACATGGTTACTGATGAGACGTTATTGGAGGTTGAAGAAGTAGCTACAGGTGGGGGAAGCTCAGAAGAAAAAGTTGAAGGGATTAGAGAGAAGATTTTTGGTCCAGGTGTAGATTCCAAGACTGCGCTTTCCGGATACCAAAAGAAATTCAACGAGATGCTTGGTGAAGACAGAGATCTAAACGAAGAGAAGTGGCATACACTAGCTATGATAGGGTTTGCTATTGCGGCGGGTGAAGACTCAAATGCCCTGACCAATATAGCCAAGGGTCTGCTCGAAGGTACGAAGATGGCGAGAGAAGACAGGGCCACACGTCAAGCAAGAAAAGATAAGGTTGATATGTTGGCTCTTGAGCAGTTCTTTGCAGACAAAAGACTTGGTGAAGAAATACAAGGTAGAAAAGATGTTGCACAAATTAGAGCGGATGCAAGTACAGCGGACGATACTTGGTTCGATACTGCTCAAGGTAAAAACGCAATAGCCGCCTACAGAGATATTTTTGGCACACAAAATGTAGCCATGAAAGAAGAAGATAAGATGCCAGCTTTTATAAAAAGAATTGGTGAGGACAGTGCCACAGTCTTTTTTACACTCATGAATATACCTCAAGAAGAGACACAATCTCAAAGCACAACTACTTTAGATAATATACCAGATAAAAAACAAAAGAAATCAGATCGTAACAAAGGTTAGTAATGCCTACATTTTCCGAGTTAGAATCAGCAGCTATAGCCGCTTATGACAGAGGGGATGTAGAGGGGGCTACCCGATTAAAAGAAGAAGCTCTAGCCAGGCAGAAGTATGAACGCCTGGAGCAGCAAGCTATATCAGCTTATGACGCAGGGGACGAGGCCCTTGCATCAGATATAAAAGCAGAGGCTCTAGCTACACTGGCTCCGTTTGAAGAGTCTCGGCTCACGGACATTGGTCGAGGGTTCAAAGCTGCACCTGTCACAGTAGCACAAGGTATAGCAGAGTTTGGAGCAGCCGCATCAGATATTACGTTTGGTACAGAATACTCAAGACCTACCAGCGATTTCTTCAACAACTTTAGAAGAGAGAAGGACCTCGATCCTCGAACCACGGGTGGAGAAATTACAGAAGAGCTTTTGTCTTTTGGTCTCGGTTTTATTCCTATAGCTGGATGGTTGGGCCGTGCTAGTTCCGTGGCCCGTGGTACAGCTAAGATAAAAGCTCCTGCCAAAAGCAAGTTCTTTAAGTCAGCAGAAAAGTTCGGGAATTCTAAAACAGGTAAGACTTTATTAGACAGTCGCGCAAAGTTAATCGGATCTACTGCTCTAGCTACAGCAGGATACGAGGCTTTTGTTACACCAGATGGTAGACCTACCGTGTCAGACGCTTTTGATTTCATGCCTGACGCACTTAAAACAACTGATACAACACAGATGAGTGGGTCAGAACTAGCATACAATAGACTCAAGAATAAATATCGAAGGGGTATCGAAGGAGGATTGGCTAGTGGATTTGTAGATCTGGCTTTGCCTGTAGTGGGTGCAGGTGCTCGAGAAATTGGAGCACTGCCATATGTTAGTGAAGGCTTGTCAAAACTAGGACAGGGAACACAGAAGTATTTTGGCTTGGCTAACCAGTTGCTGGACAAGGCTCCTTTAGTTAAACCAAGCAAACAAAAGTTCAAAGAGTGGTTTAACCCAACGGCTTTGGCAGATGCAGATATTATGGAAGAGGCGTTGGATGTAAAAGCTGTGAGAGACACAGCAGAACGTGAAGCTTTTCAGTACTATAAATCTTTTGAGAAAGCGACAGGAGAGTTTTTTACGTTAGCTAAAGTCCCTGCTATGCGTAAGCGTAAACGAAAAGAAATTAAGGAAAAACTATACAACTATCTTATAGAGGGAAAACCTGAAAACTTAGAGGGTTTAAACAAGGGAGCAAAGAAAGCTGCCGAGCGTATGCTTAGATTAGACCAAGAGTTTCAGGACAAGTTTATATTAGAGTTAGAAAAAAGAACCGAAGGGGTAACAGGCACTCCGTTGGTTGCCGCTCTTAACACCATAAAAAGAAATAGGGATGAGGTCGGTGGTTATCTACGTCGTAGATTTGACATGTACGACAGGCCAGATAAATTTTATGATAACTTAGATTTTGATTCTAAAGTTTATCAAAACGCTCTTCGAGAAATGAAGACTTACGTTAAAAACACACAAAGAGATCCTGGAAAAAAACAGTATGAAGAACTTTTTGGTGAGGGAACATATCCAGGTGCTCTTACTGATGCAGAAGCAGATGCTTTTGCAGAAAGAAAACTTTTAAAGTATTTGAATTTAGATTTAGCAGAGGGCGTGGTCGATCCTAAGAGTGCTCTTGAGTTAAGAAAGAATGCATTAAAAGAAGTTAACAATGTCGTCATGCCTGGGCGTGTGGTTAGTTTGGTTGACAACATGTTAATCGAACGGGTTGAGGAACTAAATAAATTACCAAAGACTCTTGAATTAATGGGGGAAATTAAAGATCCTCAGACTGCTTTTATTAGAACCGTATCTGATCTAGCCCAAACAACAGCAGGTTTGAAATTCTATGAGGGTGTAGCCAAGGATGTTTCTGAGGGAGGGTTTAGTGTAGCTGCCTCCACTGCTTTCAATATGTTAAACAAAGGACAACGACCCGCGATTGTTCGTGCGCCAAAAGCAGAACCAAGTTTTTCTAAAGACATCGGCGGAGACGAAAAACGCATTCTTTATGATCCAGAAACTTTGGAGTTTGCAGACACAGAAACAGCTAACATATCAGGTACAGTTATACCAAAAGCAGAATTAACTTTTTTAAAACGTTTAAATGCGGAGAACTATGTAAAACTAGAACCGGACGAATCAGGAGAGGCTTTTTTCGGCGGTGCGTATGCAGACTTGTCTGATATGTATGTAACCCCAGAGGTCAAACAAGCACTCACAACTCCTGCTCGTATGGGACTAGATGAACTAGGACAAGCCATAGCCATAGGTGCACTGCTCAAGGGTCAGGCACAACGTATGACTATCGTTCCTAACATTGTCTCACAAATGAGAAACATCGCTGGTAATCTCATTGCCGTAGCAAACAACGGAAATTTTACCAGAGACAGTGACTTCATAGATGCGTTCAGGGTAGTTGCAGCTAACGTAGATCTTATGGATGACGAGGCGGTTCGTAAGTACAGCCGAGAGCTTGGTGCTTTGGGTGTTATGGATACCAGCCTTGTGACCTCTGCTCTTCGAGACTTCAAAGAGATGGCGCAGGACTTTCAAGTGGCAGGTAGATTGCAAACCGCTGT